>Ga0153954_1001304_pt1 | contig 13954 bp, 12 predicted proteins | sample TSFL038MetaG_FD_102277 | JGI IMG/M metagenome (GOLD analysis project Ga0153954, IMG submission 102277) | Attine ant fungus gardens microbial communities from Florida, USA - TSFL038 MetaG | ecosystem: Host-associated > Fungi > Mycelium > Unclassified | place: USA: Florida, Wekiwa Springs State... | reverse complement strand
CCTATGAGCTCGAGCTCTATCTGGCGGTCAGCAACTGCGAAGGCCTCGATCGCGGCTTCTATCATTACGACGCCGACCGCCACGCGCTGGTTGCGATCGAGTCCGGCGCAGCAGAGTTCGATGCGCTGCTGCGGTCAGCGGAATATGCGATGGACACTCCGGCTTCGCCGCAGATCCTGGTCACAATCGCCGCACGCTTTGACCGCATATCATGGAAGTACAGCGCGATTGCTTATGCGCTGATCCTCAAGGACGTCGGCGTGCTGATTCAGTCGCTCTACATGACTGCGACCGAGATGGGGCTCGGCGGCTGCGCGATCGGCACCGGCAATATCGACCTGTTCGCAAAGATGACCGGCATCGACATCCATGTCGAAGGCCCCGTCGGCCAGTTCGCGCTGGGACGGGGCGTGAAATCATCTTGAACGCGCCTCAGGGCACGTTCTCGGGACCGCTACCACCGAAATCGAACTCGCGCGTGGGCGGCCTGGCGGCTCGATGCCGTCAGGCCGCGACAGCGATGCGTCAGTTCAGCTTCGCGAGCGGAACGAACTCGCCATCCTTGACCGTGAACAGGTAGACAGGCTTGTCCACCGTGTGGTCGTCAAGCACCGTGAGCCGTCCAGTGAGCGGCAAGTTGAAGTTCTTGATCTCGATCAGCGCGCGCCGGAGGTTCTCGCCCGTGGCGGGCAGCTTCTGCTTGTCGACCCAGCGGTAAAGCTCGGCGACGATATACGGCAGGTCATACAGATACTCCACTGACTCCATGCCGTTCTGGGCGTGACCCAGCTCCTTGGTCCAGCGCTCGACGAACGGAGCGATGTTCGGATTGTCAGATGCTCCAGGCGCCAGACTCGTCACAATGAGCCCTTCGGCACCCTTGCCGAGCTGTTGTACGAGCTTGGGGTTTTGTGCGGCGCTGTACGAGGTGACGCGCTGCTGCAAGCCGAGCTGCCGCATCTGGGCGATCACCACCGGCATGTCAGCGACAAGCCCATGCACATGGACGATATCCGGATTGGCGGCGCGCACCCTCAACAGCATGCCGGTGAAGTCAGTGGCCTTCGGGTCGTAAGCCTCGTAGGCGACGACCTCGCCGCCGGCCTTCTCGAAGGCGTCCTTGTAGATCTTGGCGCTCTCGCTGCCGGTCTCGTTGTTGATGTAGAGCACCGCTGCGCGGCGCTTACCCAACGTCTCGTACGAGTACTTGGCAAGGGCGGTCAGATTCACAGTCGCCAGCGGAAACGTCGTATACACATAGTCGCCGAGCTTCGCGATCTGCGGCGAATTGGCCCCGACACTGAGCTGCAGCACACTCGCACGGTTCGCCGTGGGCGCCATGGCCTTCACGACGGCGCTCCAACCGACGGCAAAGACCGGCACCTTGTCGACGCTCACGAAACGGTTCGCGGCGTTGATGCCGAGTTGCGGCTCCGCCTGGGTGTCAAGGGTGACCATTTCGAGCTTGCGGCCGTTGATCCCGCCGGCCTTGTTGATGTCTTCGACCGCGAGCGCAGCCGCCTTGACCTGGTCCGTTCCGTACAGTGCCTGCGATCCACTCATCGGCAGCGCCAGCCCGAAACGCGCCGGGGTTTCATCCGCATGGCCCGGCACGGCAAAGAGCACGCTCGCCCCCAGTGCAAGTGCAAGTCGCATCCGTCGGTGCCCGAACTCCTGTCTCATCTTCATTTCCTCCCTGTTTTCGCGAGCTCCATTCGGCGTTGACCGCCAAGGCAGCAATTGGTCAGAATAATTCCCAGAGATCGCCTCGCTCGCGGAGCTCGGAACTGGGTCCGTCAAAAATCTTCCGGCCGCTTTTGAGCACGATCGCGCGGTCTGCGAAGTCCAGCGCCGCCTGCACATTCTGCTCGACGACCACCATCGTCGTGCCGTTCGCTTCGTTGACCTGTCGCAACGCGTGGAAGACATCGCGGACGATGACAGGAGCAAGCCCCGTCGTCGGCTCGTCGAGCAGCAGGCAGGCCGGCTTGGTCATGAGGGCCATTCCAAGAGCGAGCATCTGTTGCTGCCCACCCGACAGGAGGCCCGCACGCTGAAGCCTGCGCTCGCGCAGCAGCGGAAACAGCTTGTAGACGCGCTCAAGCTCCGCAAGGCCATGAACGAGGCCGCTCAGATTCAGGTTCTGGGCGACCGAAAGATTGGGAAAAACGTTGTGCCCTTGCGGCACGAAGCCGAGCCCTGCCCGCGCATTGCGATGGACTTCGCCACGATTCACGAGGGCACCGTTGAAAGACACCTGCCCGACTTGCGATTCGAGCGCGCCCATGGCGCATTTGAGGAATGTGGTCTTGCCGGCGCCGTTATGGCCGAGAAGTGCAACCCTCTCGCCAGCCGCCACGCGGCAGGAGACGTCGCGCAGTGCGACCAGGTCCTGGTAGGAGGCGGTGACATCCGAATATTCAAGCATCGGCGGTCACCTATTTCCCGAAATAGAGCTGCGAGAGCTCTTCGCTGGCAAGCAACTCCGCGACCGACCCGCTCCGCATCATGCGACCGTTGAACATGAAGACCGCTGAGTTGCAGAGGTCCCGGATGAACGAGACGTTGTGCTCAACGACACAGATCGCTCGGCCCATCCTGGCTTCCTCGCGGACGACCTCCTTCATGGTCTCATAGGCTGCGCCCTCGACCCCGGCCATCGGCTCATCCAGCAGCAGACATGAGCCGCCATGCATCAAGGCGCGCCCCATGCCGATCAGCTTCTGCTGGCCGAAGGTCAGCTCGGAAACGAGCTTGTCCCGATCGCGGTCAAGCCCCAGTCGCGCGAGAATTCCAGACGCGCGCTCGAGGTTGCGGCGGTTCTGCTCCCGCAGGCCCCTCGGCCGCCAAAGCGAGCGGAGCATCGAGTCACCTTGGTACTCCGATGCCGAGATGAGAAGGTTGTCGAGCACGGTCATGCTCTGGAACAAGCGCATGTGCTGCCATGTCCGACTGAGCCCGAGACGGGCGCGCTTGAACATCGGCAAAGTGTCGATGGCTCTTCCGCCGAGCCAGACGCGCCCGGCGTCCTGGCGATAAAGGCCGGTCAACAGGTTGAAGAGGCTGGTCTTGCCGGCGCCATTGGGGCCAATGAGGCCGAGAATGTCGCCGGCGCCGACATCGAGCGAAATGTCATCGGCAACGACGATTCCGCCGAAACGTTTGTTCAGCCCACGGACGCGGAGGATCGGCTCGGTCATTGCCCCTGCCCTTGCCCGGCTTCGGCCAGCCCGCTGCGCCGCTTCGTCGATGCGCCGACGATGCCTTGCGGCCGCACGAACATGAACACGAGAACGAGGCCCGTGAAGAGGATGCCCTGGACGGGCGCCATCACGCTCGGCGGAAGATTGAGGAACGCGATGAGCTCGGGAAGAATCACGAGGAGCCCGGCACCGATCACGGGGCCAAGCGTCGAGCTCATGCCGCCGACGACGACCATCGTCAGGATCATCGACGACTGCAGGATGCCGAACTGCTGCGGCGAGACATACTGGTAATAGTGGGCATAGAGGCCGCCCGCGAGGCCCGCGAGCCCCGAGCCGAACGCGAAGATCCCGAGCTTGATCTTCATCGCCCGCCGCCCCAGCATCGAAAACGCGAGTTCGTCATCGCGCATCGCTCGCACGGCTCTCCCATAATCGCCGTTCATCAGGGCGCGGATCAGCAGGACGACGATCACGGCAATCGCGGTCACGATGCCGGCGAACAGCAGGCTGCGCTGAGGTCCGTCGACCAGGCTGGGGATATTGCCAATGCCGCCGGGGCCGCCCGTGAAATCCAGCTGCTCGACAACCTGGAGCAAACCCAATTGGAACCCGATGCTGGCGATCAGGAGATAGTCCCCGGAGATTCGCAGCGACGGTAGCGCCACGGCAGCGGAGACCAGCATGGCGAGTACGGAACCGCACAGGATGCTGAGAACGAGCGGCACGTGGAAATTGATCGACAGCAGAGCCGAGCAGTATGCGCCGATGGCATAGAATATCGGATGCGCGATGCTGATCAATCCGCCATGGCCGATGATCAGGTTGAAGCTCGAACTGAGAATGACGTAGAGCCCGACCAGGATAACGATGTTGAGAACGTATTCCATGGCTAAGGCTCGTTGCTTGGGGCAGCAGGGGATGCAACGACATTCATCTGCGGCTGGCCCGAGGGGGCAAACCGAGACAGCCGCATCCGCGGCAACTTCAGCCCCTCGGGGAACAGGAGGATCGTCACGAAGAGCACGGCGAAGGTCAGAACGCCTTGCCACCGCGAGGCGATGAAGAGCACGCTGAAGCTCTGGACAAGCGCGAGGAAAACGGCGGCGCCGGCGGCACGGTAGACATTGCCGATCCCGCCGAGGATCGTGGCGATCACCGCGGCCAGCAACAGATCGAGAGGTGTCTCCGGAATGACCCCTGACCTCGTGCCGTAGAGATACATCGCTGCAACGACGAAGATGCACGCGACGAGCAGCGTCAGCATGTAGCTGCGTTTGACGTCGATCCCGTAGAGTTCGGCAAGCTCCGCGTTGTCGGCAACCGCAATCAGGGCCTGGCCGGACTTCGAGAAACGGACGAACAAGATCAGGAGGATCAGAAGGACAGCGGTCGTCGCGATCGCCCCAATGTCCCAGTCGCTGATCGCGAGACCGCCGATCAGCGTGACCGGTGAGACGATACTCGGAAACAGCGTTGACGGCTCGGTCCCGAAGCAAAGCGCGAAGACATGGGCGATCAGCTCTGAAATCACGAGCGTGAAGATGAAGACAGTCAGGCTGTTCGAACGGCGGCGCCGAAAGACACGGAAGCCATAAATTTCTATGGCGGCCGTAACGACGCCGGCGGCGAGAAGCCCGAACGCGATCCCGAGCCACGGCGGCAGCTGCAAAGTCCCGTAGGCGAAGAACATGGCATAGAATGCCGTCGCCATCACGGCCGCTTGCGCAAAGTTGAAAAGCTTCAGAACCTTCAGCGTCAACGCAAAGGCCACAGTCAGAAGGACCGTGTAGGACGAGGTCGCGACTCCCGTCCACAGAATCTGCGCCAGGATTACCGGCTCGAACATGCCGACGGACTTCTACCGAGAGATGCGGCCACCATCAGATTGATTCCCTCCCGCTCAGGTGCCGGCGACGGGCCTGTGACCGACATCGGCGACGTACTTGCGCTCGAGTTGATCGAAATGAGGCTTGTTGACGATGCGCTGCCGCTCCAGGAAGCTCGCGGTCAGCCCGAGATCCTCGCCGAGCTTCCCTTCGGCCTTCAGATGCTTCAGCGCATTCTGCATCCCAAGCAGCGCTGCCTGGAGCGCGACATTGGCGTAAAGCACGATCGAGAATCCCATCTCCCGCAGCTGCGCCTGACCCAGGATCGGCGTGAGACCCCCGACAACCAGATTGGCGAAGTGCGGCGCCGAAACCCGCCGAGGAAGCCCACGCATCTCGTCCAGTGTCCGCGGCGCTTCGACGAATACGGCGTCGGCTCCCGCCTCGACGAAGCGCTCGGCGCGCTCGACGGCGGCTTCATAGCCATGCGTCGCACGCGCATCGGTTCGCGCCACGATCAGCATGCGATCGCGCGTATCAGCGGCCGCCCGGATTTTCTGGACCATCTCGTCGAGCGGCACGACGTCCTTGCCGGCGAAGTGGCCACAACGCTTCGGAAAGACCTGGTCTTCAAGCTGAATGGCGTTTGCGCCGGCCCGCTCGAGAACCTTGATGGTGCGCACGACATTGACGGCATTGCCGAAGCCGGTATCGGCGTCGACGATCAAGGGGACCTCGACAGCGTCCCGCATCGCCGCAACGTTGTCGGCAATCTCGGTCAGGGTGATCAGCCCGACGTCGGGCGAGCCGAGCAAGCCGTTCGTTACGCCGGCGCCCGTCACATAGACAGCCTCGAAGCCAAGATCCGCGATAACGCGTGCGGCGAGCGCATTGAACGCCCCCGGAACCAATACCGCGCGTCGTTCGGCCATCAGCTCCTTGAGAGTGCTCGTCAGATGTTCGGTCATGATTCCAGCCGGCTCATTGCGTAAATTTGTTCGTTCATGATGGTGCCGCCGTTCCGGCGGCGTCGACGCTGAGGTTTTCGCGGGCGCGCGCGATGTGGAGCCGCATGGCTCGCTCGGCCTCATCCGGATCGCGCGCCTCGAGCGCGTGCAGGATGGCGGCATGCTCGGCTACGGCGCGCGGCGTCCGCCCCCTCACCTCGCTCGACCGGTAACGGTAGACGCGAATGACGTGATAAAGCTCGTCGAGCAGCGTCCGTATGATCGGCATGTTCTTGGAGCCTCGGATCACGCGGAAGTGGAAATCCTCGTCTCCACTGGCCTGGAAATATGAGACGCCATCACGCACCGGCTCGCTTGCCGAGTGACGGTCCAGGACCTCGCGCAGCTCCCGCAACTCTTGATCGGACATCCTTGTCGCCGCCAGACGGCAGGCCATCCCCTCCAGCGCCTCGCGCATGACGAAGAGATCCTGGAATTCGCTCAAGGATAGATTGACGACACGAACGCCAACCCGCGGCTCGCGCGCCACCAGGTTGCGACCCTCCAGGCGACTGATCGCTTCGCGAAGCGGACCGCGGCTGATGCCAAATCGCCGCGCGAGATCCGCCTCGCTGACGCGTTCACCCGGCGCCAATTGACCGAGCGCCATGGCCTCGGTCAGGCGCTCAAGCGCGAGATCGCTGAGCGAGCGCGTGATGATCGGTTCGTCCACCAACATGGGACCCGGACCCTAATCTCTTCTTGTCAACTGTCAACAGTTGACTTGAGTAGAGTGCGACGTAAGGTCGGGCTGTGCATCATTGGGCCGCTTTGCCCGCCCGGCAGACAGAAATCACGATGGAACCTGACCGCGTCCCTTATTCGCCGATCACCACACGACGCCCGCTACGCTGGCCCGGGAATGCGCGGATCGCGCTCTGGGTCGTTCCGAACATCGAGCATTACGAATATCTGCCGAACCCGGTCAGGCGGCGGAATCCGTGGCCACGGACGCCGCATCCGGACGTCCTCGGATACGGCACGCGCGACTACGGAAATCGCGTCGGCCTTTGGCGAATGTTCGACGTCATGGACAAGCATGACATTCGCTGCACGGTGTCGCTCAGCCTCGCCAATTACGAGCACTTTCCCGAGATCATGGAAGCGTGTGAGGCGCGGCGTTGGGAAGTCATGTGCCACGGCATCTACAACACGCAATATCTGTGGGATCTGTCCGAGGATGAGGAGCGATCGGTGATCGCCGAGTGCATTTCGACGCACCGGCGCCTTCTGGGTCGGGAGATGACCGGCTGGTTCTCTCCCTCAGCGACTTTCACGGTGAATACGCCGGATCTCGTGGCCGAGGCCGGCATCAAATATTACTGCGACTGGTATCACGACGACCAGCCGACGCTGATGAAGGTGAGAAGCGGCCAGCTGATGACCGTCCCCTATCAGATGGACATCAATGATGCGATGACGTACCGGCACCATATCGAGGCCGAAGACTTCGCGCGCATGGCCATCGATCACTTCGATCAGCTCTATCGCGATGGCGAAGTGCATGGCCGCGTAATGTGCCTTGCCCTCCATCCCTACATCATGGGCCACCCGCATCGTATCCGGCATCTCGACCGGATCCTCGAACATATCCTCGGACATGACGGAGTCTGGAAAGCGACCGGCGAGGAAATCGCGGACTGGTATCTCAATCACTACGTCAACGGCGCCGAGAGTCCCCAAGGCGCGGCGTCGCCTGCGGAGGGCCTGTCGCGATGACGCGCGCACGTGGAATGGATCACACGCATTATGCGTATTCTCCGCTGCCTGCCCGGCCGCGCCTCATCTGGCCGGAGAATGCGCATCTCGCACTCACGCTCTTTCTCCATTTCGAATACTGGGAGCTCGACCCGCCGCCCGGAAGTCACTCCGACCCGCGCTTTGGCGACACGTTCGGCAACTACTCTCCCGACTACCGGACGTACAGCTGGAGGGAATACGGCAATCGCGTCGGTATCTTCCGCATCCTCGAGATTCTCGACCGCTACAATCTCAGCGTGACCGTCGCGGCGGGCGCCGCAGCCTGCGAGCGTTATCCCTTTCTGGTGAAGGAATTCCTGAACCGCGAATACGAGTTCGCAGCCCACGGAAATTATGCCACCCGGCTCCTCACAAGCCGTGACCCGGAAGAGCACGAGCGCAAAGTTATCGCCGACTCCATTGCGACCATCGAAGCCACGTGCGGACGACGGCCGACCGGCTGGATCAGCCAGGATCAGTCCGAGTCCGCGCGGACCCCGGCGCTCCTGGCGGAGGCGGGCCTCTCCTATGTCGTCGACTGGCCCAACGATGACCAACCCTATCCGATGACGGTCACGAGTCCGCTGCTGTCGATCCCGTACCAGGCCGAATGGGACGACGTGCAGCTTCTCTGGCACCGCCGCGTGCTGTCACCGCGCTATCCACGCATCGTCGGCGAGGCGTTCGACCAGCTTCACCACGAAGGGCGGCAGTCCGGTCGTTTCTTTGGTCTCCATATCCACCCCTGGCTGTTCGGCATGCCGCACCGGACCCGCTATCTCGACGAAGCGCTTGCGCGGATCACCGGCCGCGACGGCGTGTGGAACGCGACCGCAGGTGAGGTTGCCGCGCATCTGATCTCGGGTGCTGGCAGCGCAAAGAAAGAAGCGGGCGAACGGAAAGCCGATCAGTGACCGCGGAATTGTTCCATCTTGGCGTTCGCGCGGCATCGCAGCTCGTTCGGAATCGCGAGGTCTCGCCGGTCGAGATCGTGGAGGCATTCCTCGGTCGCATCGCCCTCCTCGATCCCATCATCTTCAGCTACATCACGGTCGTCGCTGAGCAAGCGCGCGCGGCTGCCCTCCAGGCCGAGGCGGAAATCATGCGCGGACGATGGCGCGGGCCTCTCCACGGCCTCCCCTACGGACTCAAGGACAATTTCTATACCGCCGGCATTCGAACGACCGCCGCCTCGCGGCTGTTGCTCGATTTCGTCCCAGACGTCGACGCGACGGCGCACCGGAAGCTGCAAGATGCCGGCGCAATCCTGCTCGGCAAGCTCAATACTTACGAGTATGGCACCGGGACCGGCGCGGTTCATTTCGACCTGCCATTCCCGGCCGCGCGCAATCCCTGGAACACTACGCACTTTACCGGCGGCTCAAGCACCGGCGCCGGAGCCGCCATCGCCGCCGGCACCGCGATGTTCGCCCTCGGGACCGATACCGGCGGCTCCGTGCGCCTGCCCGCTTCGGGATGCGGCGTCTCGGGCCTCAAGCCGACCTATGGCCGGGTCAGTCGGGCGGGTATCCAGCCGAATTGCTGGACCCTCGACCATGTCGGCCCGCTGGCCTGGTCGGTCGACGATCTCGCGGCGATCCTGCAGGTAATCGCCGGCCGTGATTCCAACGACCCGGCGAGCGCGGATCAGGCGCTTCCGGATTACAGTATGGCGCTGGGCCAGGGCCTCACCGGACTGCGCATCGGTGTCGTGCGGCGCTTTCACGAACAGGACGTGAGCAGCGCGCCCGAGGTCGCAAAGGCATTCAATGACGCACTTGGCGCCCTTCGCGACGCAGGGGCCGAGCTTGTAGAGCTGAATCTTGAATTCGGCCTGCAGGATTTCCGAAACTGCTCCCGCATCATCAACGTCAGCGAGTCATTCTCGATCCACGAACGCGAATTCCACGAGCAACACGCGAAAATGGGGCGGGCCCTGCGCGAGAAGATGTCGGCTGGTCTCTTCGTCCGTGCCGCGGATTATCTACGCGCCCAGCGATGGCGGCGAGAGCTCGCCATTGCGGTCGAGCAGCTCTTCGCATCCTGTGATGTCGTGATCTGTGCCGGGTCACCCCATCCCGCTCCGCGGTTCGACGATGAGGAAGCCGTCGTACGATTCACGACCGAATCCGCGATGGCCGTCTTCAATATTTCCGGCCATCCCGCCCTCGCGGTCTGTTCCGGCTTCTCGCGAAATGGCATGCCGCTGAATATTCAGTTCGCCGCGAGGCATTGGGATGAGCCGACCCTGCTTCGTGTCGGATCGGCCTTCGAGCGCGCGACCCCTTGGCGGCAGCGCCGGCCCAACTGCGGCACCGCGGTCAACGAGCGATCCCAGGGAGAACAGACGTGCTGAGGTCGAAGGACAGCACCATAGAAATGATCCGAGCGATCGGACTCGATGGCTTGAACGACGACGATATCGACATGATCAGGCGGCAACTCGACAGTGTCGAGGAGACCGTAAGGAAGATCCCTCGCTGGCCCCAAGAGCAAACTGAGCCGGTACCGATCGTCGTCGTGCCGCTGCCGCCGACATGTCGTTCATAGACTTCATATCGAACGACCGGGGTCCTTTTGCGCGTTCCGGCCACGCCCAAACCTCGACATTCGTCGTAGATATTATTGGCGTTTACGCTTGTCCCCCTTGTCGTCTCCAGAGTCTCCGCCATAGCCTTCTACCTCAACGATGAGGATTGAGGGTTGGCTTGCGTTGGTATTGTTGGCCTGCGGTGTCTCAGCGGCCTTTGATGCGGCTCCAGCCGTATTCGACGCCGCCGTGAGACCAGCAATATTCGGCGCCTGGACCACCGGAATGCCCGCGCTGTTTCCTCCCACCGTGATATTGCCTGCGTTGAGCACCTGGACCGCCGCGATGTTGATGTCGCCGGAAACTCGAATGCCGGCATCACCTGCATCAACGAAGCCATTGGGAGCAATCAGGTCGATGTTGCCTGGTGGCACGCCAACGACGGTCTGCAGCACGCCGATGCCGCCGCCGGTCGCGATGCCTGCAACGTCGATCGACTCCACGCCAGTCGCCGGATCGATCTCGAAGCGGGTTGGCGGCGCCGACACCAGCGTCTTGGATGCCGCGCCAGCTGCGATGTTGCCGTTGGACGACCAGATGATCTCGTTGCCACCACGGAATGTGAAGATACGCGAAGTGCCAACAGTGACATCCTTGTTGGCGAAGATCGAAATGTTGCCGGTCGAGAGCGTGAGGATACCTTGATCAAGCGGCTGCTTGTCACCAAGGTCGAGGCCCACAAAGACGTTGCCGCCCGGCACCAGGAGGTTAATGTCCCCGCCGCTGGTGGTTTTGATCTCGCGTGACGTCAGGGAAATATTGCCGGTCCACAAGTTGCCTGGGAACAGGTCGGCAATCGCTTGCCGTCCGACGTTATAGCCTCCAAAGAGATCGCCGTTGTTGTGGTCCCGACCGGCGTCACGCAACACGATATAGAACATGTCGGCGGCAATCAGATTCCTCTGCTCAAGCGGCTTTGCATCGAAGGTTTTCCAGATATCGGCACTACTCGCGCCGGTCATACCAAGAAGTTCGCCAAGCTCCGGCAGGAAACGCTCCCCGTTGACACCGGCGGAATCCGGATTGATGAAGTCGGCAACAAACGCCGCGAAATTGGCATTGCTCCCTGAGAGCCCAGTGCCCGACGGAATGCCAATGCCGGCCGCCGCGACGATCGACGCGCCCTGATCGAACGGCAGCGCCGGATTATTGGCATTGCCAACGCTGATAATGCCGCTGTCAGGGCTGTTGAAGCTGAACAGGCTCGACGTCGAACCAGCGCTACCTGCATTAAGCGTCAAATTGCGCCCGGCAAGAACCTCGAGTGTGCCTGGCCCCCCAATGGAGATCGTGCCGGACAAACTTGGTGGCAACACAATTAGCGCATTGAATAAATCTTCAGATATATTTGCCGCAGCTGCGGCATTAATGACCGCAAGACGACTCTTGTTGTTGGCATCGAAGAGAGAGATATCGCGACCGGCCTCAATTAGGCTGATATCGCCCGCACTATTGTTCTGAAGATTGAATGCAACGTCGCTGATATCATTTCCTGCAATGACGGCGACGGCCTTCCCGGACGTAAGCTGTAGATCTGATATGTCACGCTTGGCGTAGAGCCGTAACGGGGTGGGATCGTTCTTGTGAAGCAGACCTTGCGCATAGTCGGTGAAAAGAGAATCGATGACCGACAAATTCGGCCCCGCGAATTGCACCAGCGCTCTTGCATCGTTTTGGGCACTTCCCGTCGATGTAAAAGACGGCACGATAGGCGAATAGATCGTTGGAATTAAACTGGATCGGCGTTTGATAGGTTGATTGCGGCATTGGTATAGATCGGAAAGTTGATAAGCCCCGCAAGAAACGATTCAACCGGCTGAAGTCCGCTGATTGTGCCTGCAGCCTCCAGGTCCAACGTCCCTGAGGGCGCTGGCGCCAGATTCAGATTCCCGACGACATTGATGTTTCCAGACAGTGCGGCAACACTCAAGTTCGGGGGCATCATGCTTGCTGCGGACGCGTAGGCTCTGCCAACAGTGCCAGTCAAGCCGGCGCCTTCTGTCAATCTCAGCCAGGGGCGAGTAAATGACACGGTTTGCCCTGGACCGGAGGGTGGCGCAACTCCAAAGGCAAGAACAGACGCTATCCAGGCTGATAGGGAGCCATTCCCTTCAGTATTGCCCTTGAGCGTGACTGCTCCGGTCAGAGAGAAGATGTCGACGCTATTGGAAGGATCATAGGTGCTGAAGTAAGTGCGGTCGACATAGCTGTTATTCATCCCCATCGGCAGGAGGAAGGGGTTGGCGACTGAACCGAGCAGAACATCGCCACCCGCCGTAATGTCAAACACACCGTTGCCCAGAAACAAGGTTGTGGGAAGCCAATTGACCGGATCGGTCGTCGTCACGGGTCTATCGGGAAGACCAGCGACGCGCGTTGCGTTGGTTGTAACGTCGCGGCCGGCCAGCAGATCGCCCGCACCCTTCTCGACATGGTAGACGCCGCCATTTATGTCGCGGCCGGCGCTGATGAGGAGATCACCACCTCCGAGTTCAAACAGAGGTTGAGCGGCGGCGGTTACGTCAACGACTGTCCCAGCAGGAGTTGTGGTGGCGGTCTGATACGGGGCCCAAGCATTGGTTGGCACAACGGCATCGACGTTCTTGATATCGCGGCCGGCCCTCAGCGTGACGTTGCCGCCGCCGAGCGCGCCGACACCTTCGAAGAAATTGCTGAAATCGATCCACCACGTCGTCGAGCCATGATCGCCATTCAAGGTTGGCGCAAAGCTGCCATTGACGACATTGTCGCGCCGATAGAGCCAGTTGTTCGGCAATTCCTGTGTGGAATCATCTGCACCGTTGGCCTTGAGGTGGATGATATCACGACCGGCGGCGATGGTGACATTGCCGCCTCCGGTACTGAATTGCGCCGGATAGAGCGGACCTGGAATCGAGCCGAGCAGATTGCTGCCGTTCGGGAGTACGTAGTTTGTGTTCGGTGTATCGAACGCATATTGCACGTCGCCGTTCGTCAGTTGCGGAATGACCTGTGATCCCGCCGTGTAGATCGTGGCAAACTGATTGAGCAATTGCACGTCGGATGCGGCGGAAACGTCGATGTCGCCAGTTCCGGTACGCACAACCTGGTAGAGTGTATTGAGAAGCGATGCTGTCGTGGCGGTGCTGCTTGATGTGTCGGACGCGCCGGTCTTGCCTATCATGACTGAGCCGCTCGCCCCACTGGACGCCAAGACATCGTGAAAATCGACGCCGGCAAAATCGGCGCCGGCTGTGAGGCGATAGGACCAGGATTGCGAGCCCGGCGCCAGCAGCGGCGCCTCCCAAAGTGCTGGCTGATGCGTGCTCGGGTCGGTGGGTGATGCGCCAAAGCCATCGCTGAGCGCGCCGTTGAACACCAAATTCCCTGTCGACCGCAATGTCAGAATCCCTGGTTCGCCGGAGCCGAGCATCGCGGGGAAGGCGTTCGGCCCGTAGCGGAAGCCGTTGAGATTCCAGTCGGTCGCCAGGGTGAGGTCACTGGCCAATGCAAAGCTGGTAGCTCCATTCGCCGTGAAGGAGCCGGCGGGTAGCGACAGGAGAACGGGAGCATCCCCGGCTGAAACCGTGAGCGCCCCGGCCGTGG
>Ga0153954_1001303_pt1 | contig 13967 bp, 10 predicted proteins | sample TSFL038MetaG_FD_102277 | JGI IMG/M metagenome (GOLD analysis project Ga0153954, IMG submission 102277) | Attine ant fungus gardens microbial communities from Florida, USA - TSFL038 MetaG | ecosystem: Host-associated > Fungi > Mycelium > Unclassified | place: USA: Florida, Wekiwa Springs State... | reverse complement strand
GTCGGGCAAATCAGATCCACTTGTTTGGCCGTCTCACCCGAGAGAGGGGCGGATCGCGATCGTCACGAACGTTGCGGTGGGATGCGATGGACGCGGCGGCATCAACTGACGAGTGATGCCGCTCGCGGACGGCGAAGTCGTGTGGTCCTGGCTCCCCGACGCTGGAGCCAAGTTTGCGAAGACGCTGACGCGTCTCGCAGGCGACGGTGGCTAAAAAGCCCGGCACACCGGGGAGATCACGAAGTAAGCCGTAACACCGTCGCGCAGGGAATGCCGGACTGTTCGGCGAACCTGTGGTGACTAACTCGTGTGTTTTTTATTACACACACACGAGGCTGCGGGTGCGCCATGCATCCGGCATTCCCTGCGCCCTCTGCGTTCTCTGAGGGACATCAACGATGCATCACTCGGGCAGATCATGCCGCGGGAATGCGGAGTCATGTTCTCCGACGGGCTTTCACTTTCCTCGTGATGACGAAGGCCCCGAGAGCTGTATGAAATTTTGAATCCTGGTCGCAGCCTAATCGGTGAATTCGGCGCCGAACTCGCAACCGATCCGCCACACCAGGCGGCATTGGCGCACATGATCGGCCGCAAAGATGATTGTGAACTGGGGAGGGACTTCGAGAAACTCCGCAACCACCTTCACCCCGCCGTCCGAGATGTCCGTGATCGTGCAGTCGCGCGGCAGCGAACTGGTCCCGCACTGGATTTTGGCAACCCTCCTGCAGAGGCGACGTTCGCTTCTGCGTCGATTAGCAAGCATCTCGATCCCCAAGCTCACGAAGGCAGCGCCAGATCCGGCGCGGCCTTCGCAGATATAGAAAATTTGTTGGAGTTGGCTTAGCGAGATGGATCGAAATGGAAGGTTGGTCTTTGGGCTTTCTTTACGATTGGAGCAACCGGTAAGTGAATCGGTCTGGGATCAGTTGCCAACTTCCACCGTCATTGCTGTCCTAGAACGTCACCACGCCGCGGATCGACTCACCCTTCTTCATCAGCTCGAAGGCGTCGTTGATCCGCGCGAGCGGCATCACGTGGGTGATCATCGGGTCGATCTGGATCTTGCCCTGCATGTACCAGTCGACGATTTTTGGCACGTCGGTGCGGCCGCGGGCGCCGCCAAACGCGGTGCCCTTCCACACCCGCCCGGTAACGAGCTGGAAGGGCCTTGTGGCAATCTCGGCGCCCGCCGGTGCAACGCCGATAATGATCGACTGGCCCCAGCCGCGATGACAGGCTTCGAGCGCCTGGCGCATCACAGTGACATTGCCCGTGCAGTCGAACGTATAGTCGGCACCGCCGATCTGGTCAGCGCCAGCCTTGGTCATGTCGACGAGGTGAGGGACGAGGTCCTTGCCCAATTCCGTCGGATTGACGAAGTGCGTCATGCCGAAACGCTCGCCCCATTCCTTGCGGGCATTGTTGAGATCGACACCGATGATCATGTCGGCGCCCGCGAGCCTGAGGCCCTGGATGACGTTGAGGCCGATGCCGCCAAGCCCGAACACGATGGCCTTGGCGCCTTCCTCGACCTTGGCGGTATTGATCACCGCGCCGATACCGGTCGTGACGCCGCAGCCGATGTAGCAGACCTTGTCGAAGGGCGCGTCCTCGCGGATCTTTGCCACCGCGATCTCGGGAAGGACGGTGTAATTCGCGAAGGTCGATGTGCCCATGTAGTGATGAACCGGCTTGCCGCCGATCGAGAAGCGCGACGTGCCGTCCGGCATCAGACCCTGACCCTGGGTCGCGCGGATCGCGGTGCAGAGATTGGTCTTGCGCGACAGGCAGGACGGGCACTGCCGGCATTCCGGCGTGTAGAGCGGGATCACATGGTCGCCCTTTTTGACACTGGTCACGCCCTTGCCGACATCGACGACAACGCCGGCGCCCTCATGGCCGAGGATCGCCGGAAACAGCCCTTCAGGATCGGCGCCGGACAGCGTGAACTCGTCGGTGTGGCAGATGCCGGTGGCCTTGATCTCGACCATGACCTCGCCCTCGCGCGGCCCTTCGAGCTGGACGGTTGTAATCTCCAGCGGCTTTCCGGCAGCAACAGCGACAGCGGCGCGAACATCCATGGCATTCCTCGTTCTTTTGATAATGGATTGGGGGAAGTGAAAAGGCTGGGCGGGATTCGGCCGCAACATACGATCCGCGAGGGGCCAGATCAATTTGCCGCGCGGCCCGGCCCGACATATGGCGGTCATCTAATCGGCGGTCATCAAAAAAGCCTCCGGGCTTTTCGACCCGGAGGCTTCTGCATTTCTCGCGGTTGTGCGCGATCAGCGCTTCGCCTTCTTCGTCGTCTTTTTCTTGGAAGCTTTCTTGGAAGCCTTCTTGGCGGTTTTTTTCGTGCTCTTCTTGGCTGCCTTCTTCGCAGATTTCTTGGCGGTCTTCTTGGCCGCTTTCTTCGAAGTCTTTTTGGCAGCCTTCTTGGCCGTCTTCGGCATCACCTTTTTGGCGACCTTCTTCGCGGCTTTTCTGACCTTCTTGCCCGCGGGCGTTATGGCCTCCGTGGTTGCCGTCGCGACCGCGCCGAACGCGTCCGTCGTCTCTTCGATTACCGGCTTTTCGTCGTCCATGTGATCCCCCAGTGGTTGACGCAATGAAGACGATAGCGAGTTTCCAAATCCTGTCAAAACGGATGGCTTCGATTGCCCGCGTTGCACCTGGTCATAGGCCTTGAGCGCGCGCGCGCGTCCGGTCTTGTGATCGATGATCGGCGCCGGATAGGTGACGCCGAGCTCGATGCCCGCATCCGCAAGCTCCGATGCTGTGGCGCACCAAGGCTGTTGGACCAACCGGTTCGGCAGCGCTGCGAGCTCCGGGACCCACCGCCTGACATAGGCACCGTCGGGATCGAACTTCTCGCCCTGCAGGACCGGGTTGAACACACGGAAGTAGGGGGCGGCATCAGCGCCGCAGCCCGCGACCCACTGCCAGTTGGCGGGGTTGTTGCCGGGGTCGGCATCGACCAGCGTGTCCCAGAACCAGCGTTCTCCCTCCCGCCAGTCGATCAGGAGATGCTTGACCAGGAAAGACGCCACCACCATTCGCACCCGGTTGTGCATGACGCCGGTTCGCCAGAGCTGGCGCAGCCCGGCATCGACGATCGGATAGCCGGTCTGGCCGCGCTGCCAGGCGCCCAGCGCCTTGTCGTCCCGGCGCCACGGAAACGCGTCGAAGGTCGCCTGCAGGTTGCGATCGGCGAGGTCGGGCGTATCAAACAGCAGATGCCGGCAGAACTCGCGCCAGCCAAGCTCGCTCAGGAATTTCTCGATATCGCTCGACAGGGAAGGGTGCTCGGCCGCCGCAAAACGGGCGGCGTGCCAGACCTGCCGCGGGCTGATCTCGCCGAAACGCAGGTGCGGCGAGAGGCTGGATGTGCCGTCGCAGTCCGGCCGGTCACGCGCGCTCGCGTAGCCCCTGATGCCGCCGGCGAGGAAGGTCTGCAGCCGTTGCTGGGCCGAGACTTCGCCGGGGCCCCAGACCTCGCGCAAGCCCTCCGCCCAATCGGGATGACGCGGCTCAAGCTGCCAGTCTTCAAGCGCATCGCTAGCAACCTCGGCCGGTCCGTGCAGCTCCTGCGGTGCCGGTTGCGGCCGTGGCGGATCGCCCTGCGCAAGGACGCGCCGCCAGAACGGCGTGAACACCCGCAGGCCCCGGCCGTCCTTGGTTCTGATGTCGGCAGGCGACACCAGAAGATCGCCGGGAAAGTTTCGCGCGGTGATGCCGAGCGTTGCCAGCGTCGCTTTAAGCTGTCTGGCAATGGCCAGATATGGCGCCTGTGCGATGTCATTCCAATAGACGGCCTGGGCGCGTACCTCGCGGGCCACAGTGGTAATTATCTCGGCCGTCGGCCCTCTGCGGAGCACCAGCCTGCCGCCCACGGACTGCAGCGTTGCCTCGAGAGCCCGCAGCGACTGTGCCAGCCACCAGCGCGCGGCGCCGCCAAGCGGTCGCACGACGTCGCTGGTTTCATCGAGCACGTAAAGGCAGAGCAGCGGCGCGCCGGATCGCGCAGCCGCGTGCAGGGCAGGGTGGTCGGAAAGTCGGAGATCGTCGCGAAACCAGACGATGATCGGTGCGGCGGATGCGGCAGCCATACCCAAGGCCAACTCCGGACGTTGCCGTCAGGTTTCGTGCCGCTACCGGGCAAACGCTCCGGCCTCGCGGTAGAGGCTGCGAGGCCGGAGCAGAGTATGCACTTATTTCGGTTGCGGTACGATCCGGATGTAGGGCTTCGGCGCCTTCCAGCCCTCTGGATAGATCTTCTTGGCTTCCTCATCGCTGACCGAGCCGGCGATAATGACGTCCTCGCCCTGCTTCCAGTCGGAAGGCGTCGCGACGCGATGCTTGGCGGTCATCTGCAAGGAGTCGATCGACCGCAGGATCTCCTGGAAATTGCGGCCCGTCGTCATCGGATAGACCATCACCAGCTTGATCTTCTTGTCCGGTCCGATGACGAAGACGTTGCGGACGGTCTGGTTGTCGGCGGCGGTGCGGTTTGCCGGGTCGCCCGAAGTCGAGGCCGGCAGCATGTCGTAGAGCTTCGAGACGTTGTAGTCGGTGTCGCCGATCATCGGATAGTTCGGGGCAGCACCTTGCGTCTCCTTGATGTCCTCCGACCATTTTGCGTGCTTGTCGACCGGATCGACGCTCAAGCCCATCAGCTTGACGCCGCGCTTGTCGAATTCCGGCTTCAGCTTCGCAAGGGCCCCGAGTTCGGTGGTGCAGACCGGGGTGAAATCCTTGGGGTGGGAGAACAAGAGCGCCCAGCTATTACCGATCCACTCATGGAACTTGATCTTTCCTTCGGTGGTTTCGGCCTCGAAATCTGGGGCCACAGCGCCAATCTGGAGTGCCATGTCAGAGCCTCATCTCATTCAAGTGACAGGTGAATTTGTCTTGCTAAATATAAGAGGATGGGGTGTTTAGGGGAACAGTCGCGACAAGAAGAGTAGATCATTCTCTTGTGTCTGGGGATCTTGGCATTTTGTTTTGACCTGGCTGCTGCGGCGAAATAAGCCAACGACGGTAAAAAACCGGATTGCCTCGATTATGCCTTTTATGGCTCTCATCACCCCGCCCCGCTGAAAGCGGCCTTGCGGTTCCGAACCGTGACGGCCCTCACGGAGACAAACGGGCAACCATTTAAAAAACTCCCGATCCAGGTTCCGAATCGGTAACCACTCATTTACGTCCGCCGCGGAATCCTGCGGAAGAAGAAACGGAAGAAGTGAAAACTATGTCTGCCTCCAAGTCACAGGCCGCCGGCGCCGTCGGCGTTCCTGAACCGTCTTGCCGCGATAGCGCCGCTTACGCTTTGACGATCGTCCGCGATGGCGTCATCACCGGCGAAGGCCCGACCACCAAGGGCCGCGTGCATTTTTCCCGCGCGCTTGATGCCGATGACGCCGCCTGGTGCGCCCGCATCCTGACCGCGAGCGCGGTCGAGCATCAGCCGGTCAGCCGGGCTGAGGCCGAGGCGCTGTTTGAAATCGACGAGGCCGCGACCGAGCGCAGCGACAATGGTCGCTTCGACGACCTGTTGGCCAAGGCCATCGCCCACCATGCCGCCTCGGAGTCGGGTCTGACGGTACCGCCGCGTACGGTGGCGCTGTCGCCGGAAACCGATATCGAGAGCTGGGCACCGAGCTATGCGCGCCGCGCCAATACCGAAGTGCTGGATTGGATCGCGAAGCAGATGCGCGGCAAGCGCCGCGGCAACCGCACGCTGATGGCGGCAGTCGCGACCTTTGTCGGTGTCGCGACCGTGCCGCTTGCTCACTTGCCGAACGTGTTCGATATCGGGATGTGAGCTAAAGCTTTTCCGGCTTTGATGGAATCAAAGCCGGGCTCCAGGTCGGCGGGGTTATTTCCCCGCCGTTTTTTGTTTGCCGCCTTCGCCCTCGGCGTCCAGCCCGACGCTACGGCCGGGGAAGCCGGCGACGTCGAAGTAGCGCTGCGAGCCGACGCGCTGGAATTTCAGCACCGTGCGCAGGCCGCCCGCGCCAGGCTTCGAGCGCACCGTATCGGACGTCGCTTTCGGCGTTGCGCCGTTTGGCATCGCTTCGGTCATCACGCGCCCGATCAGGTCGCCACGCGGCTTTGGCGACAGCCCGAGCAGGCGGGCGGCGGTGGCGCCGACATCGGCGTTGCTGACCGGAAGCGCATCGGCATAGCCGGCCTTGAAGTCGGGTCCGATCGCCGCCATGAAATTCATGGTGTCGCCGCGGCCGAAGCTGCCATGCATGCCCTGGCCCTGCCGCAGCACAGTGTCGGCGATCTCGACCGAGCAGTTGGTCGGCACGTCGCAGCCGGAGACATAGGAGCGGAAGTTGACCACGATCGATGGGTTCGGCGTCACAGCCTTGCCCTTCAGGTTGATTTCCGACATCGGCAGCGTGCCCGGAAACTTGCCGAACTCGTCATCGACGAACAGGCCGCTGACATAGTCCTGCGCGAGCAGCGCCTTGATGGTGCGGTCCGCGAGCTTCTTGTCCTTGTTCGGAAGATAGATCAGGTCCGATCCGCCGTTGGTGGCAATCACGAGATCGGGCTTGCTGGGATCCTTGCCGAGCACGCCGTTGCCGGCCTTGGGGTGGGCATTGTCGGCGACCTTGGCGTTCTTGTCGTTTGGATCGAACAGCGGCAGGTCCAGCGCCTTGGCCAGATCGAGGGCGAGGAAGCCCATCGGCAGGAAATCCTTCGGCGTGTCGTCATAGCTGAGCTTGGCCGAGGGGCTGGTCTTGCTTTCCTTTGAAATCGTCGAGAAGCCGTGGTCGGCCGAGACGATGATGTTGGTGGAGGCAGCGAGGCCGAGATCGTCGAGCGCCTTGCGCAGCTGCGCGAGATTGTCGTCCGCATTCTTGATGCCGGCCATCGAGGTCGGGCCGTTGACGCCGGGCGTCACGGTGTTGAGGCTGTCACCATTGTTGTGCTGGCTGCCGTCAGGGTCGCGCGACCAGAACACCAGCACGAACGGCTTGTTGCGCGCCTTCAGCATCGGCAGCACCACCTTGCTGGCGACATCGGCGAAATAGGCCTGCTGCGCGACGTTCGCGACGGTCGTGCCCGGCGTCTTGGCATCGCCGACCTTGCCATTGTCGCCGCGCGACGGCGTCGTGAGCGGCAGGCCAGCCTTGGTCAACGCGTCCTTCATTTCGTCGGACAGGGGAACGCCGGTCTTGCTGCCGGTGGAATCGTCGATCACGATCGAATGCGCACCGTCCTTGTTACCACGGTCGGTGTGGTCAAACAGCATGGTCGGTCCGACCTTGCCGATGGCCGCGGTGCTGAAGCCTTGCCCGCGCGCCATCTTCAGCAGCGTCTCTTCGTCGAGGTAGTCGCCCTTGAAATGCTCGTCGAGGTCGCCGAGCACCGCGTCGTTCTCGATGAACGGCACCACGGTATCGCCGCCGGGGACCGAGCTGAAGCCGCTGTAGATCGTGTTGCTGAACGTGCCGGTATCGCCGAGATAGTGCCCCGTCGCCATCGCCGAACTGTTGGCCATGGTGAAGGTCGGGAACATCGAATGCGGGTTCTTGAAGTTCACGCCTTTGTCGCGGACATCGGCCATGGCCGGCGCGGTTTCCGGAGTCACTTTCAGCGCGCGCAGTCCGTCCGGAACGAACAGGATGACGTTATGCGGCGTCGCATTGTTTTGCGCGGACGCAATGCCGGTGGATAGCGTGAGCAGGCTTGCCGAAAGCAGCATGATGGCGCGGTACATGAAAGATCCCCCAGGATGCGGCCGATTGCGGGCCGCTCGACCGATGCGATGCCCTGTCTAGTTTTGCTGTGCGACAGAATTGTTACAGTCGCACCGTCCGGAAATTCAATGGGTGATCGATGCATGTCGGAGATCGCCGGGCGCGTCTGGTTCCGCTTTGCGAAAGCCGGCGCAGAACGATCCTGGCCCGCAGTCAGAACGAATCGGCCAACGCAATCTCGTCTTCCAGCGCCTTGATCCGGCGCTGCGCTTCGGCCTCATCGAGGTCCACCGCGAACTGGTTCGGCTGATACGCCTCCCGGCTGAGTTTCCGGAGTTTCAGGGTCTGGGCGCGGGTCATCTGGCGGCCGAGCCGCTCCCGAACGGGCATCATTTTTAGTCTCCTTCAGCTATCCGTGACTTGACACTATGTTCTTAATTCGTTCTAACAAGCCATGGACAATCGAATTAATGAAATCCGACGTAAAATCAGCCTGTTGCGGGACAGCATGGCCGAAGTCGAGAGCGCGATGCGCGATCAGGTCAAGCGGAATCTGGATTGCACCGAGACTGCGCTTCGCCTGATGGCCATGCGGCGGCAACTGGCGACACTGGTCGCCGAGTGGACAGCCGCCGGAGGCGGCGAACGTTTGCCGACGGTCCAGGAGCGGCTGAAGGGAAAGACCTCGGCTGCTGCCACTGGCGCCAAGCCGCGGCGTAGCGCGCGGCACTAAGGTCCGGCTTCGCTGGAATCAAAGCCAACCCCCGATTCGAAAACCAGTGTCCACCCGCATCAAGTGCGGGACGGTTTTTTGGAAAATGCTCTGAAGCGAGTGGGCTCTAGATCGAATCGCTATCGTGCCTTGGCGATACTGCTTTTGCTGCCATTGCCTGGCGGAGGATGCGTGACAGCGATTCCACCGAATACGGCTTCTGGATCAGCTCGAAACCCCGGTGGGCGTTCTCCGCGAGCACGTTGCTGTAGCCGGAGGTCAGCACCACAGGCAGGCCGGGATAGCGCTGGCGGATGATGCCGGCGAGCTCGACGCCGTTCATACCCGGCATGATCACGTCGGAAAATACCAGATCGACCGCGAACTCGTCCTTCGCCAGGATTGCCAGCGCAACGTCCGCATTGGCTGCCCGCTTGACCGCATAGCCGAGATCTTCCAGCATTTCGGTCGAGAATTGGCCGACATCGTCATTGTCCTCGACGAGCAGGATGCGATAGCCGCGGCCAGCGCTGGTGGTCTCGCTGCCATTGGCTGCAGCCGCGCTCTCATTGGCCGGGGCGGCTGCCCGCGGCAGGTAGATTGTGAAAGTTGCGCCTTCGCCGGGAGCACTCACGACTGAAATGTCGCCTTCGGACTGCTTGGCGAAACCGAAAGCCTGGCTGAGGCCAAGGCCGGTGCCCTTGCCGACTTCCTTGGTCGTGAAGAATGGCTCGAAGATCGTTTCCAGGTTTTCGCCAGCAATGCCGGTGCCGGTATCGGCCATCGAGATGGCGATGAATTCGCCCCGGCGCACCGGGTGTGCGCGGAGCGGGGGAATGGCTCCTGCCTTCCTGACCGAGATGGTCAGGCGGCCTTCACCGTTCATGGCGTCGCGGGCGTTGATTGCGAGATTGATCAGCGCGGTTTCGAACTGCGCGACGTCGGCGACAGTGAAGGCGTTGGAGTCCTCGGTCACGACCTCGATGCGGATTCGCGAGCCGACCAGCGGCCGGATCAGCTGGACGACACTATCGACCTGGTTCGCGACGTCGAACACCTGCGGCTTGAGCGGGTGGCGGCGGGCGAAAGCCAGGAGCTGCGCGGTCAGTTTGGAGGCGCGCTCGACCGTCTCGGCGATCGCATCGACATAGCGGTGGCGGCGTTCTTCGGGCAGGTCGCGGCGGCGCAGAAAATCGGTCGCCGAGCGGATGATCGTCAGCAGATTGTTGAAGTCATGCGCCACGCCGCCAGTGAGCTGGCCGACCGCTTCCATCTTTTGTGATTGCCGTAGCGCTTCCTCGCCCTGGCGGCGTTCGGTGATATCGACCGCTTCGGGCACGGCGCCGGTCACCACGCCGTGCTGGTCGAACAGCGGCCGCATCGCGAAATCGAAATAACGCTCGCCGATCGGCAGCCGAAGCCGGATTTCGGTCCGGATCTCGTCGCCGCGCAAAACCTTCATGAAGGACTTGCGGACCGCTTCGGCCATCCCCTCGGAGCCGGTGAACCATGGCGTTTCCCAGAACGGCTTGCCGATGACATCGGCTACGTCGGCGCGGATACCGGCGAGCGCCGTCTTGTTGACATAGAGCACATCGCCATGCCGATCGAGCAGGCCCTGGTACTGGTGGCTGGTGTCGCAGATCGCGCGCATCTGCGTTTCGTTCGATTTCAGCTGAGCTGTCCGCTCGCTAATGCGCAGCTCCAGGGTTTCGTTGAGCCGCCTGAGCTCGATCTCGGCTTGCTTGGCCGCCGTGATGTCGTGGGCAACACCGATGAAGCCAATATGTTGTCCGGTCGGGTCCCAGCGCGGCTGCGATTCCGAACGCAGCCAGCGCCATTCACCGTCGGCGCGTTTGTATCGTGCTTCGAGCACGAACGGTTTCAGCGAGGATTCGCCCGCAATCTGTTCCTGCAGGATCCGCGGCAGATCGTCCGGATGCAGCGCCTTGCGCCAATCGAATGCGATCGCCTCTTCAAAGGGTAGCCCGAGAAAGTCGAGATAGGCCTGATTGGCGAATGAACGCGTGCGGTCGAGCTTGGTGACCCAGATCGGCACCGGCGCACTGTTGGCGATCAGGCGGAAGCGCTGCTCGCTTTCGCGCAGGATCTCCTGCGACACCATTCGTTCGGTAATGTCGATATGGGCGCCGACGAGGCGGATGGCGCGACCGTCGCTGCCGCGTTCGATCTTGGCGATGACCTGGATCCAGCGGGTCTCGCCGTCGTTTGGCCTGATGATCCGGTATTCCGCCGAATAATCCTCGCCTGTTCCGGCAATCGCATCAAGAAAATGCTTGACCGCTCCTTCGCGGTCTTCCGGATGGATCCGGTTGACCCAGTCTTCATGGGTCTCGTTTGCGGCCTCCGGCGGCAGGCCGTGGATGATGAGGTATTCCGGAGAGCGGCGATTGAGAAAGCCGGCGCGAAGGTCGACTTCAACGCCGCCGACCCGGCCGATGCGTTGCACGCGGGCAAGCTCGGCTTCGCGTTCCTGCAGCGCACGATGGGCCTTGTCACGCTCGCGCGCGATTTCGGCGAGATGCTGCCGTAACCGTTCCGCGACGAGGTTTTCGGGCAGCGTGTCGTTCAAAGCGTCCATTCGCCCCGAGATGATGATGCGCAAATAGTCACACCGGCTTGAGCCGCTGGCTATTCGCCATTCCGCAAAACGGGCAGAGAGAAGCCCTACCCACCATAACAAAGTGTCGGGCAGCGCTTACCGGCTGGCGTTTAGGGAAACGCGAGAACGGTAAACGTCGCTTTGGCCAAATTGTTCCACTTGGAAGCACGGCTCCGAAGCATGTGTGCGAGGCACAATTCAGGAAGCCCTGCTATCGGAAGCTCACATCGTGAATCTGTTCGTACTCGGTCTGCGGAGACATCTTCATCGATCCGACGAACCAGCAGAGAGTCGCGATCGCCGCGACAAGGCACAGATCACGATCGCACTGACCGAAGCCGACGATCCGGAGCGCGATCCGGCTGTGGGCCTGCGTGACCCTCTATCCGTTTATCCTGTTGCCGATGGTGATCGGCAAATTCGGCTCTGCCGACGATCCCGTGCAAAGCGCATGTCGCGGAACGGGATGAGCTGATGGCGGTAGGGTGGTCGGGTTGACGTGGGCATAAGAACAAAATAAGAACATTTGTCGCCTGCCGGGAATTATCCATGTCGTCACGATCGCAATCGCATCCCAGGGAGAGCGACGAGCTTGAGGCGGCGGTCGATGAGGCGATTGCGGTATGTGACGGCGACATGCGCGCCGCGGTTCGCGCCTTGATTGTCGCCAACGACTATCTCGAAGGCGAGGTGCGCGAGCTGATGAAAGCGGTCTCCCGCGCCTATGTGCGCGGCCGGTTTCAGAGCTATTCGGGCTGAACTGCGCTACGCGCAAGGCCAATTGAAGGCCGACATATCCCATTGCCTCAGCCCGGTTTTGTTGTAGACCGAATTGTTACGTCCACCCCCGCATGCCAAATTGGCGGGGAGGAGCCCGCCAAAGGTCAAAATCAACAAGATGTTCAAACGAATCCTGATCGCAAATCGCGGCGAGATCGCCTGCCGGGTCATCAAGACTGCCCGCCGTATGGGCATTCAGACGGTCGCCGTCTACTCCGAGGCCGACCGCGACGCGCTCCATGTCGAGATGGCCGATGATGCCGTGCTGATCGGGCCGCCGCCTGCGGCCGAAAGCTATCTCCTGATCGACAAGATCGTCGATGCCTGCCGCCAGACCGGCGCGGAAGCGGTTCATCCCGGCTATGGCTTCCTGTCCGAACGCGAGGCCTTTCCGCGCGCGCTGCAAAAGGCCGGCATCGTCTTTATCGGGCCCAACCCGGACGCAATCGCGGCAATGGGCGACAAGATCGAATCCAAGAAGGCGGCGGCGAAGGCCAAGGTTTCGACCGTGCCCGGCCACCTCGGAGTGATCGAGGACGACAAGCACGCAGTGAAGATCGCCGATGAGATCGGCTATCCCGTGATGATCAAGGCTTCCGCCGGCGGTGGCGGGAAGGGCATGCGCATTGCCCATTCCAGGGCCGAGGTCGCCGAAGGTTTCAACCTCGCCAAGGCGGAAGCCAAGTCCTCCTTCGGTGACGACCGCGTGTTCATCGAAAAATTCATCGTCGATCCCCGCCATATCGAAATCCAGGTGCTGGGCGACAAGCACGGCAACGTCATCTATCTCGGCGAGCGCGAATGCTCGATCCAGCGCCGCAATCAGAAAGTGATCGAGGAGGCGCCATCACCGCTTTTGGACGAGACCACGCGGCGCAAGATGGGCGAGCAGGCCGTGGCGCTCGCCAAGGCCGTGAAATACGATTCCGCCGGTACGGTCGAGTTTGTCGCGGGCCAGGACAAGAGCTTCTATTTCCTGGAGATGAATACGCGCTTGCAGGTCGAGCATCCCGTGACCGAGCTTGTCACCGGAATCGATCTCGTCGAGCAGATGATCCGCGTCGCCGCCGGCGAAAAGCTCAAGCTCGCGCAGAAGGACGTCACCTTGAGCGGATGGGCCGTGGAGACGCGAGTCTATGCCGAGGATCCGTTCCGCAACTTCCTGCCCTCGATTGGACGGCTGGTGAAATACCGCCCGCCGGAGGAAAGCACCGCCGACGGCATCACGGTGCGCAACGACACCGGCGTGCAGGAGGGTGGCGAGATCTCGATCTATTACGATCCGATGATCGCCAAGCTGGTCACGCATGCACCGTCGCGTGCCGCCGCGATCGAGACGCAATCGACTGCGCTCGACGCGTTCTATGTCGATGGCATCCGCCACAACATCCCGTTCCTTTCGGCGCTGATGAATCATCCGCGCTGGCGCGAGGGGAAGCTGTCTACCGGTTTCATCGCCGAGGAGTTTCCCAAGGGCTTCGCGCCGCGCGTGCCGGAAGGTGAGGTGGCGCGGCGGCTCGCCGCCGTCGGCGCTGCGATCGATCACGTGCTTGGCGAACGCAAGCGGCAAATCTCCGGCCAGTTGATTGGCCGCAAGGTCATGCGCCAGGGCCGCCGCGCCGTATGGCTCGATCGCGACGAAATCCTTCTCGATATTGCGCGTGAGAATGGCGCCATCAGCGTGCGCTTCGTCGATGCCGACGGTGCCGTCGGCAATCCGCATCTTGTGGATTCGTCTTGGAAGCCGGGCGAGCCGGTCTGGCACGGAACGATCGATGGCGCGATGCTCGCCGTTCAAGTGCGACCGATCCCGAACGGGATCCGGCTCGCACACCAGGGTGTCGAGGCGCCGGTCTACGTGTTCACGGAAGCGGAAGCGGCGTCTGCCCGCCTGATGCCGGTCGTGACCGCGACCGATACTGGCAAGAAGCTGCTATGCCCGATGCCAGGGCTCGTGGTCTCGATTGCTGTGACCGAGGGGCAAGAGGTCAAGGCTGGCGAGACGCTTGCGGTGATCGAGGCGATGAAGATGCAGAACGTGCTGCGTGCCGAGAACGACGGCGTCGTGAAGAAGATCCACGCGCAGCCCGGCGCGACGCTCGCGGTCGATGCGTTGATCCTCGAATTCGCT
>Ga0153954_1001302_pt1 | contig 13967 bp, 8 predicted proteins | sample TSFL038MetaG_FD_102277 | JGI IMG/M metagenome (GOLD analysis project Ga0153954, IMG submission 102277) | Attine ant fungus gardens microbial communities from Florida, USA - TSFL038 MetaG | ecosystem: Host-associated > Fungi > Mycelium > Unclassified | place: USA: Florida, Wekiwa Springs State... | reverse complement strand
CTTTGACAGCTCTGCTGCTCGGAGTCACCTGGGCCATGTTCATATGGGCGTACTAGCGAATGATGCCCAGGCGCGAGCAACGGGGAGCAACAGGGAGCAACCTCGTGCTGCCGGATTGCGGCTTTCGCAATCAGCCATGACGGGCGAATCCACATCGCATCCGTTCCATAGACACGTGTGAGTGGACAAAATTTATTGCTATGGCAGACCAATATTATATGGCTGCGGTGACGCTCGGCCCGCGTGGAAGCACTGCGGACCAACTCTTCACGGGCGGGCGAAGATCAGCGTCTGGACTGGTATCCGTGGACGATCCCTCGATATAGGCAATATCTTGGAGTTGGTCAGTGCAGCCCTTTCCGTCTACAGCGGGGTGCCGAGCCGCGCAGCCATGTTCACGAGATCGGCGAACGAACTCGCTTGCATCTTCCGCATGACGCGCCCGCGATGGGCTTTCACAGTGATCTCGCTGATGCCAAGCTTTCCGCCGACCTGCTTGTTCAGTAGCCCGCTGACGACCAGCGCCATCACGTCCCGCTCACGCTGCGTAAGTTCATCATATCGGCTGCGCAATATTTCCAGCTCAGCTTTTACCGTCGTGATCTGGCGGCTGACGCGCAACGCATCGTCAATGGCGCCGAGCACAGCATCGTCGCTGAACGGCTTCGTTAGGAACTCAGCGGCACCCGCCTTCATGGCGCGCACCGTTGTTGGCACATCGCCTTGCCCGGTCATGAAGATGATGGGCATGTCGGGCCGGTGGCCGATCCGCTCTTGCAGGGCGAGGCCGCTGAGGTCGGGCAGAAACACGTCCAGCAGCAGGCAACTCGGCGCAGCGATGCCAGGATGTGCGAGAAAGGCCTGCGCAGAGGCGAAGGTGTAAGCGCGCCAACCCGCCTGCTCGATCAATGCCTCAAGCGCTTCGCGGACCGAGAGGTCGTCGTCTACGATGAAGACGACAGAGTCTGCATCAGCGGCCGACATCGGCTTCGATGCAACATGACGTAATGCAAGCATGAGCGTCCTCCTGCGCGTATCCGGTTATCACTCCCGTTTCAATGCTGTGTTCAGCGCCTGTAGCAAAGCCACGTCACTGAAGGGCTTCAAGAGACAGCTGTGCGCGCGGCCGGGCAGGCTCGTGTGCGGGATGGCGTCGGCATGCGCGGTGATGAACACAATGGGCAGCAACTGGCCCCGGCGGACCAGCTCCTGCTCGAGCTCCGGCCCCGTCATGCCCGGCATCGAGACGTCGACGATCAGGCAGCCTGCAAGGGTGGCGCAGCCGGATTCAAGGAATTCTTCGGCAGAGGCGAAGGTGCGGGCGGCGAAGCCCAGTTCGATGACCAGTTCCGGAAGGGACTCGCGGATCGACTCGTCGTCGTCAACAATGGCGACGAGAACGGTTGGGTTCATGGGCACTCCGCTCCCTGACGGGCTCCGTAAGCGGAGCGCTACGCCTGACGCAAGACATGCTCCGGCGCACGGCGATCGTCTATGATACTTTGGTGTCGCGGGGCGCCCCGGATTCTGTCGGCAGGGTGAACTGGAACACCGCGCCGTGTGGCTCGTTTGCGTTCGCCCAGAGGCGCCCGGCGTGCAGCTCGATGATGGAGCGGCATATCGACAGGCCCATGCCTAGCCCGTTCTGCTTCGTCGTGTAGAAAGGGGCGAAGAGCTGGTCAGGAGATTCGGGCTGCAAGCCGGGACCCGTGTCCCGTACCGCGATCAGCACGTCGCCAGATTCCGTACGCGAGGTGGCGATCAGCAAATCGCGCCTGCCATCGGGCGCGTCAGCCATTGCCTCAATGGCATTGAGGATCAGGTTGAGCACCACTTGCTGGAGGCCCACGCGGTCGCCGCGCACGATCGGCAATCCGTCCATGAACTCTGTCCGCACCGCGACGGCGTTCTTCCGCGCCTCGCCCTGCGTTAGCTCAACCACTTCTTGGATCGCGACGTTGACCTCGAGCGGATCGTCCCGATGCGCCGCCTTCTTGCTGAGATTGCGGATCCGATGCACGACCGCGCCCGCCCGCGTGCTGTCCCTGACGATGCGCTCGAGGGCCTCACGGACCTTTTCCAGCTTGGGTGGATCAGCGCTGAGAAAGCGCAGCGCGACCTGCGCGTTGGTGAGCGTGCCGGTGATCGGCTGGTTTACCTCATGGGCGATCGAGGCGGTCAGCTGCCCCATCGTCACGACGCGATTCGCGTGCGCCAGCTCCGCCTGCGTTTCGCGGTAGCGCCGATCGTGCTCACGCGCCGCTGCTTCCATGCGCTTGCGATCGGTGAGGTCGATCACGAAGGCAACGCCCTGGTTTGCTGTGTCCTCGTAGCTCGCCACGCCCACCAGCACGGCGACGCGGCTGCCATCCTTGCGAAGATACTCCTTTTCGACCGGTTGTAGGCTTCGTGTCCCATCCAACTTCGGCATCCGATGATGTCTGCTGCCTTCGAGCCACTCCGCTGGCGCGAGGGCCGTCCATGAAAGCCGGCCCGCGTCGAGATCGTCGCGGTCATAACCGACGGTGCCGAGGAAGGCGTCGTTCGCGTTGCGAATGTGCCCGTCCGAATCCCAGATGAATACGCCGATGATGTTGGAATCGACCAGACGCCGGATTCGCGCCTCGCGCTTCTGCAGGTCGGCGTAGAGTCGGGTGTTCTCGAGCGAGATCGCGGCTTGCGACGCGAGCAGCTTCAGCACGGCCGTACGCTCGGGCGCAAAGACGCGCGGCGCCAGGTTGTTCTCGAGATAGAGCGCGCCGACCAGCTCCGCCTGCTTCACCAGCGGCAGGCAAAGGACGGACCGGACTTGGCGCGCACGCACGTAGGGATCTTCCGCGAACGGCGATTCCGTGCACGCATCCCCGAGGATGAGCGGCACGCGCACGCGCGTGACGTAGAGCATCACCGTTTCAGGCAGCGTCGCGGCGCTCACTGGCTCGTCGCGAACCCGCACCAGGGGTGTGTCCGTCGTAGTCTGCGCTTCGGCGACGACGCGTGATTCTCCCGAGGATGCAAGAACCAGCACGCCGCGCTCGGCGCCCGCCTGCTCGATGGCGGATTGCATGATGGTGGTGATCAGTCGTTCCGGCACGATCTCACCGGAAGCTGCTTCCAACACCTTCACAATGGTCGCGAAATCGAGCTGCTCAACGGAGGTGCCTATGACGCTCATCTCTCCCGGAGAGCGCGGCTCCGCGCGTAGGAACGGATGCAGATCCTCGAGTTGCCGAACTTTGCCATCCGCGCCCCACCGCAGGTAACAGTGACGCGCATCGCGCAGATAGAGCCCGTTGATGCGGTCGAACCCACGTTCCGCGTAGAACCGGGCGGCGAGCTCGTTCGCAAGCGCCTCAATGTGAACGAGATCGCTATCGCGCGCCGCGCGGATGGCTTCCTCGTAGAGGTCCATCGCCTGGCGGTCGCGGCCCGTGATACGGCACGTCTCGGCGGCGATCAGCGCGGCCCGACTGCCGAAGCTGTCGGGATTGAGGCGGGCGAACAGCGCGAACTGGCGCTCATGCGCGGCAATGGAATCGAGCTCCCGCGCCGGTGCTTCCGAGGCGGCATGAGAAATCGAGGCAGCCCGGGCCAGCGCGCTGTAGCAGTGGAAATCCGCCGCCTCAAGGTTGGTCGGGCATGTCCAGAGATGAGGTTGCGCGCGCGTGGAGGCTTCAATTGCGCCCATATGATCGCCGGCGAGGAAGCGCGCCTGTAACGTCCGGATCCAATACCAACATTCGATTCGTGCACGCTCCATGCCGTCGGCGGACTGGCCGCCGCTCGTAGGATCATCGGGACGGTCGTCGTCGAACTCGCCGAACTTGCGGGTGAGCCCGCGCAACGTTCGCACCAGTGCAAGCTGTGCCGCAAGGATGCCAACGACGAAGCCGAAGCGCACCTTCCGCGCGAATGCGATGCCGGCTTCCGCCTCGCGCTGCACATCCTCCAGAGGATCGCCTCCCGCGAGACGGTTGCTGATGCTGACCCACCAGGTATGGGTGGCGTAAATGAGGTCGCCGCTGGCATTGGCGACGGCGAAGGCGCGGCGCGCCAGGTCGCGTGACACGCGTGGATGCGCCATCCACCCGAGCGAGGCGTAATCCACATACGCCCTGGCCTGAAAGCGCTTCAGGCCGCGTGTCTCAACCAGATCATAGCCGATCTGGCAGAACTGCCGCGCGCCGTCGTAATCGCCGAACCGGGCGGCGATCATGGCAAGGAATTCATAGGCAATGCATGACGCATCGCTGTTGCCATGCTCGAAGCTGATGCTCGCCGCGCGACAAGCGGTTAGCGCCGTGAGGTTGCGATCGGTGTAATGCGCCGGCGCCATCAGCTTCACGAGCACCTCAAGGCTCGCGAGCGCGACCGGATCGGACATCAGCCCCAGCTCCCTCGGGTCCCGCCCGCCGAGCGCCGCGAGCATCGACCTGGTCCGCTCGAACTCGAGCACCGTCTCCTCGTCGGTGGGATGCGCGGACCATACGATGTCGAGGGTGCGGAGATAGGCAAGGCCGATCGCGACCGCGTTCCCGAGCTGGTCGAGCGTGATATAGAGATCCATTCGGAGGCAGGCGACGGCGGAGCGCTCCACCGCGTCCTGCGCATGCGGGGCGAGCATCGCGAGGAGCTGCTCCGCGTCGGAGGACGCGCCGGTTAGCAGAGCGCATTCCGCGCCGTCGAGCTCCAGTCCGAAGACAAGGTCGTGGCTCGTCTTCCACGCATCCTCAGAGAGCAGAGCCTTCCCGGTGGAAAAGTAGTGTGCCGCCGCGTCGTAGGCCGAGGAGGCTTTCGCGCGTCGTCCCGCGGCGAGATTGAGCTCCGCGAGCCGCTCGCGGTCGGCTGCGGACTCAATCAAGGATGCGCCGTGATTGAAGTGGTTGACGATGTCGAAAATGGCATCATCGGCCTCGCTCAGGGGCCGCTGCGCGGCGAGCAGGCGCCCGAGCCGCAAATGCATGGCCGGACGGTGCGCGACAGGGATGCCCCCATAGGCAGCTTCCTGCACGCGATCATGCGCGAACTTGTACCCATCGGGCAGGCGCTGGACTAATTCGAGCTCGACCGCGTGCAGCAGAGTGGCATGCACGGCGTCCTCGGGGATTTGAAGTACCACCGCGAGCGTCGCGAGCGATGCAGTGTTGCCCAGGCAGGCGAATTCGCGCAGCGCCAACTGCGTGCGGGTCGGCAAGCGGACAATCCGGCGGACCATGAGGTCGGCCACGTTGTCCGCGTAGCTTCTGGCGCCGATGCGGTGCAGATCCCACCGCCATCTCTGCGCATCCTCGTCGAACGCGACCAGCCCCTCATCGACGAGCGCGTGGAGGAATTGGCGGACAAAGAATGGATTGCCATCGGTTTTCGCATGAACGAGGCGCGCGAGCGGCAACGCCTCGCCGAGGGGCAGGTGCAGCGCGTCGGCGACGAGCTGACGGATGTGGTCGAGCCCGAGCGGCCTGAGCCGGATCTCGTGGATGCGCGCGCCGTTGTCCCGGATGACGTGGAGCCGTTGCAGCAGCGGATGCGCGTCATCCACCTCGTTGTCGCGATAGGCGCCGATCAGCAGCAGCCAGCGCGTGTCGGGGCTGGTCAGCAGATCCTCGATCAGGTCGAGCGTCGCGAGATCAAGCCATTGCAGATCATCAAGGAACAGTGCGAGCGGGTGTTCGCGCTTCGCGAACACGCCGAGGAAGCGGCGGAACACGAGGTGGAACCGGCTCTTCTCCTGCTGCGCGTCAAGCGGCGGGATGGCGGGCTGCTCGCCGACGATGAGCGCGAGATCGGGCACCAGGTCCGTCACCAGGCGCGCATTGGGCTCGAGCGCCTGGCGCAACGTATCGCGCCACAGCGCGAGTTCGGCCTCGCCCTTGCCGAGCAGCATGCGCACCAGGCCATGTAGCGCTTGGGTGAGCGTGGCGTAGGGAATGTCCCGCTTGTACTGGTCGAACTTACCGGAGGCGAACAGGCCGCGCGGCGGCACAATCGGGCCGTGCAGCTCGTTCACCACTGAGGATTTGCCGATCCCGGAATAGCCGGATACCAGCACGAGCTCCGGTGCGCTGCCGCCAACCATGCGGTCGAACGCCGCGAGCAGCGCGGCAACTTCGGCTTGCCGCCCATAGAGCTTCTCGGGGATCAGCAGATGGTTCGGGATGTCGCGCTCGCCGAGGGCGAACCGGTGGATCGGGACGGGGGATCGCAGCAATTGCTCGAGATCGTGCTCGAGGCCCGCGGCGGTCTGGTAGCGATCCTCCGCGGCCTTGACCAGCAGCCGCATCACGATGTCGGAGATGAAACTGGGAACCGATGCGACGCGCTCAGCGGGCGGGATGGGCCGGCGCGCGATGTGGCAATGCACCCATTCCATCGGGTCATCGGCGGTAAATGGGAAGCAGCCGGTGAGCATTCGGTAGAACGTAACGCCGAGCGCGTAGAGATCGCTGCGCGAATCAACGGAGCGGTTCATACGCCCGGTCTGCTCAGGCGCCATGTAGGCTAGCGAGCCGGCGATGCGCTCCGGAGGTTCGGGCGTCTGGCGCGTCCGCATGATGCGCGTGGTGATGCCAAAGCCAATCAACCGCGGCATGGCATTGTCGGTATGGACAAGAATATTGCCGGGCTTGATGTCCTTGTGCACGAGATTCCGCCGGTGCGCTTCACCGAGCGCGTGCGCGATGCCGATTGCGTGGCGCAGGAAGTTCTCTGCATCCATGGGCTCGCCGATGAGCTGCTCAAGCGGCTCTCCGCCCGGATCGTCGAGCAGCAGCACGTGCCGGCCGCCTTCACGCGTGAGCTCAACTGGGATCGCGGCCCACGCCCGATCGAGCTCCTCGCGCAGCGCGAATTCGCGCGCCAGACGATCCACGGCGGCAGGCGAGGGGTGCTCCGCGGCGAGGTAGACGGCGAGCACGCGCTGGCTGGTGCCATCCTCGTGCAGGCGCCACTCTCGCCGGACGATGCGATCGCCGTCGTCCACCAGAACCGTGTATCCAGCCCGTGCGCCTGCGTCGGCGCGCGACCTCTGCTCCAACCTCTCCTCCGCGAACCAGCCGAAAGTAGCCTCGGGATGGGACAAGTCTAGACTGACCAATTTGGCCTACGCTAACGACCCACGTCCCGAGCCGAAGCGCCCAGAGAGCATTGTCACACTGTGGCTGAACACGTGGTACACCCAGACGGCGTAGCAGATGACCTTGGCCGGATACCGATGGCGGTCGGAATCGGGTCGAGACATCGTCGGACCAGCCTGATCACCCTATAGGCATCCGCCATAGCCGGTTACCGCGACAATGCTCAGCGAGGTCTCCAATAGCTTCCGCTGATGTCGACGAAGACCGTCGATCCGGCCTTAACGCCTACGAACACCATAGTATAATTGATAGCGTCTGAAATTTAGTTCAGTGTTCCCGCGTGATGGACGACTTAGTCTTCACAGTCGCCTTTAGGGTGCAGGTACTTCCGTTTTGTTTCTACGCAATTAGCCGGTTTTTCTTGGCAACAAATAACACTTGGAGACTTCAATGTACTACACCAGCCCCACCGACGGCTATCGGCTTGCCTATCGGAAGAGTGGTTCAGGCAGGCCCGTGGTCATGGTCCATGGTTCGCCGGGCGATGGGCACGAATACGATAAGCTTGCTGCCCTCGTCTCGCCTCATGCTATGACGATCATACCTGATCTTCGCGGTTTCGGGTTGTCCGACAAGCACCTCGAGAACAGCAGCGACGCCTTTTCGCGAGATGGCCAAGCCAAGGCTGTCGCCGCCCTGATGGATGAGCTCGGCCTTCGAGATGCAATACTTGTCGGCTACGACATTGGCGGTTTCACGGTGCAGACAGTCGCGCGCAGGCGACCCGAATTAGTGGCTGCGCTCGTTTTGGCGCCTCCCCTGCCCGGCGTAGGAAAGCGCATCCTTGATGTAACACCCGTCAGCGAATTCTGGCATGCGACCTTCTTTCGGACCAAACTCATTGAACAGGTTTTTGATGGCAACCCGGCTGCCATCCGCGCGCTGCTGAAGATTCATCTAGACGGCTGGTCCGGCCCCGACTCGACAGTGACCGAGGAACTGCTTGACCATATGGTTGAGGTGTATTCTGCGCCAGGTGCATTTACCGCCGGCGTGTCCTGGTTTCGCGACTTAGCAGGTAATCCAATTTCCGGCTATGCCGCCGAAACCGTGCCAGACACCAACGACCGGTTCGGAAAACCGAGCTCGATCCTATGGCCCGAATGCGATCCGCTCTTCCCGACCGCATGGTCCGACGAACTCGGCCAGTTCATGAGCAATTTCTCGCTCAAGTTCATGCCGGGTGTGGGACATTTCTCACCGACAGAAGCCCCGAAGATGTTCGCTTCCGAGATCTTCGCACACCTGTCCGGCGAGTGGCGATCCGATGCCGCTCGCAGCGGAGCTTCCGTCTCCACGGGCTGAGTGCCGCTTTCGAAGCTGCCAGTGGAATCGTTCGTGTGATGGCGACGTTCATGAAAACCAGCCGCTGAAACACGCGGGTGCTCCCCAACGCGGGAGGGACTGACGCGGGATCAATAAAAGGACTGTAGGTCTATGGGACGATATCATGACCTGGCCGGGGAACTGATCTCCGAGGCGATCGCGATGATTATTATTATTACCTTCGGATGTTCTGTCGCTGCGATGTACATTCTGTATGATCCAAGCCCCTATAAGACAGCGTACTGGGGAGTCTGCGTTACCTGGGGGCTCGCTACTTCCATCGCAATCTATGTGACCGGAGCAGTTTCCGGTACGCACGCGAACCCTGCTGTAACACTTTCGCTAGCTGTCTTCCGTGGTTTCGCGTGGAACAGAGTGATCCCCTATTTTATTGCACAGGTGCTCGGTGGCTTCATTGGCGCGGCCATTGTATACGGTCTCTATTACACCGTCATCGACAACTTCAACGCGACCGAACATCTGGCACGTGCCGATGGCGGCGCGGCAGCCGTCTTCTTTACGGCACCCGGCGTTGCGATTTCACCCATGAAGGCCTTCACGGATGAAATCATCCTCACCGCGTTTCTAATATTCGGCATCTTCGCAGTGACGGATGAATTTAACACGATGGCGCCTCGTGCAAACTTTGGCGCAGTCGTGATCGGCCTGATCGTCACAGTAATTGGTGCGTCCGCGGGCTATCTGGAGGCCTGGGCGCTCAATCCGGCGCGCGACTTCGGACCGCGACTCTTCGCTTGGCTTCTTGGGTGGAGTCGTGCCGCTTTCCCCGGCGCATCGGGCTATTGGTGGGTGCCCATCCTCGGTCCGCTGATCGGCGGCCTTATCGGCGGTGGCGCACAGCATCTGCTGATCCGACCATTCTACCCACATGAGAAAAAGGTTTCGCTTCAGTCCGCGCGATGACTGCCACATCGGGTGACCAGCATCAAAGCCTCGTCTGCTTCGGTATCTCCTGCCCTAAGCTGAATCGGTGATTCACCATGCTTTCGCTTCTCGCTCTCTCCCTTGCACCGACTTTTTTCGTCATGCTCCTGGGCTATGGCGCCGGCAAAACTGGCCACATCAACAACAGGCATGTCACCGAGCTCAACACCGTCGTCATGAGCTACTGCCTTCCCGCATCGCTGCTTGTCGCAACCGCATCCTCAAAGTGGTCGGATCTAGTCTCTCAGTGGCCGATCCTGTTGTCCCTGGGGATCGTCATGATGGGGATCTATGTCCTCTGGTATGCCTACCAGCGCCTGGTTCGCAATCAAGATTCAAGTGAGGCAGCGCTTCAGTCGTTGGCGGTTGGGCAGCCCAACTACGCTGCCGCCGCCTTCCCGGTCATCACCGCATTGTTCGGCCCAAGCCACTTGTCCACAATAGCAGTGGGCATCGCGGTCGGGTCGCTGTTGCCGTCCCCGCTGACATTGGCCCTCCTTGAACTCGACGAGCCCGAACATAATCGAGAGAGGGGGGAGAGCGATCAGTGCCGAGGCAGGGCCAAAGCGAACGGGTTGATGCATTTCGGCATAGCCTCTAGCCGGGCCCTCTCCAAACCAATTGTGCTGGCGCCAGTATTTGGAACACTCCTCTCACTCAGTGGATGGCAACTGCCGGGCGTTTTGATTGCATGTTTGCGTGAGATTGGCACTGCGGCGGGCGGGATGGGTCTGCTGGTCACCGGTCTCGTCCTGTCGGAAACGAAATTTCGGCTGACAATCAACACAGCCCTCGGTGTCGCTGTTTCTAACATTGTGCAGCCTGTACTCGCCTTCATCATTTGCCACGCTGTGAACGCACCGCTCGAGATTACCAAGCTTTCGGTGATCATGGCGGCGCTCCCCTCTGGCTTTTTTGGCATCCTTTTCGGCAACAGCTACGGCCGCTTGTCGGATGAGGCGAACTCCACCATCATCGTTAGCACCATCTTTTCGGCGCTCACCCTGCCGGTGGCAATCGCATGGATATACAGCCTGAATGGCTGACGGCGATCTTCTTCATTTTATCTTGAACGCGCTCGTGTCGATCGAACGTCCCGGCGCCCCACTGGAGCCTTTGACTGGCCTGTCAATGCGCTGCGATCCTCCGTGATGCGCAGATGCAGGTTCCGCTGACGTCGTTGTCAACACTGGAACCGGACCACGGGAAGCTTGTCATCTTCGACAGCACGATTAAGTATTGCCTTCTGTATGATTGCAGCTTCTTGACCAGGCTAAAGACGCACTGAGTCTACTCCAGACTTGCTCGCGTGCCGCAGCTACCCAAGGCGCTGGTATCACTCAGCCGTCCGCCTGAATCTTTGCTTTTGCTACCTCTCCCAAAGCCGCGCTGTATATCCCGCGTCTACACAATACCAAGGTAGCACCAATACCAATGTACAACTGCTGGCGACATCAATTGTCTTTACACTCCGGGATGGATTGGTGCACATGCCGTTTTCGTTCATCCCAACATTCTTGTCAGTCGGCCACAGATTGGGCAACCATCGGCGGTTTTTGTCGTTCAGACCAGCCGCGCGACTCTTATCCCTGCAAATCGTGGCAAGTATCGGAATAACTGGAGCCGGTCAGCTGGGGGATGCCCACGCGCAGATGACGCAAGATGTTGGGACCTTAGGTCATCTGATGACGCAGCAGACCTCGACAGGCGATTGGGGCGGCCTTCGCACCAGACTAAGTCAAGATGGCTTCAATCTCAGAGCTTCGTATGTCGGAGAGTATGCCTATAATTTCTCTGGTGGTAAGCGCATCGGCGGTGACTACGCCCAGCAATTCGCTTTCGGGGCCGATGTGGATATGGCCAAGGTTGCCGGTCTCGCGGGAGGCACCCTTCACGTTAGCTTAAATTCCCGAGCGGGTCGCAGCACGACCGCTGATTTCACCGGCAATAAGATTCCGGTGCAGGAAATTTATGGCTACGGGCAGAATTTTCGGCTCGCTGAGCTAAGCTATGAGCAAGTGGTATTCAACGACAGAGTGAACTTGAAGGGCGGCTTCACCGTGATGGGCGACGATTTCGCCAAGACGCCCATTCTGTGTGACTTTCAAAATGACGCATTTTGCGCGCACCCGGTATCGTTGCCAACAAACAGCGGCTGGTCCGATTACCCGGCCGGCAAATGGGGAGGACGTGTCCGGGTTAATCTTACGAATGACCTGTATGCCCAAACCGGAGTGTTTGAGGTGAATCCGACCTACGCGGCTCATGACAACGGGTTCAAACTCAGCCTGCAAGGTTCAACAGGTGTGCTCGTGCCCGTAGAACTCGGCAAGACCGTCAGGTTCGGGTCGAACAGTTTGCTCGGGCATTACAAATTGGGATCATACTTCGATAGCTCGCAGGCAGCCGATGCGACAAATCCCGGCATCAAATACACGGGCCGCTACGGCTTTTACTTTTTAGCCGATCAGATGCTCTGGAGTTTTCAGGATGGGACGGACAGGGGGCTGATAGCAGTAGCAAACGTAACCATATCGGATAAGCGTACCTCGCCGATGCCGACCTATTTTACCTTTGCGTTGGTGGCCCAAGGTCCGCTTGCAGCTCGCCCACACGACTTCGTCGCGATCGGGTATGTCCGCGATCAGGTGAACCGCAACGTGATCAACAAGGAAACTGCCTCGCTCCAACTGCACGGCGCTGCGAATCCGAACCTGTCACAAGGCGAGAATATCGTTGAGTTGGCCTATGGGCTGCAGGTTGCTCCCTGGCTCCAGATTCATCCCAACCTGCAGTTCATCGGCAATCCCGGCGCATTCTCCTTCAAACACGTTCCGAACGCTTGGGTATTTGGCATCCATGTGGGCGTTACGTTGTGACCGTAAACCCCATTTGTGGCCTCCATCGCCTCACCGGTCAGATGCGCAGTCTCTGCCGCGCATTGCTTGAGGAACCGCCTGCTCCGCTCGTCAAGTCCCAAATCCCAGGGCACGCCCTTCTGGCGCTCACCCGCAAGGGCAGCATCCCCACGAACTTCGATCGTTACGTGAGGGCGGCAGTCGTCGTCCCGACCGGAACTTATGAGAGGGACATTCGCTTCTGTGGACCCGCTCCCCTGGATACGGCTTACGACGAAGTCCGAGGACCTGTGTCGGATGTAGCCGTAGGCCCTAAGGTGAAGACGATCGAGGACCTCGATCGTTACATATGGCGATTAGAACCGGCGAGATATCAACAAGCTGCGTGACAGATAGACGATGTCGAGACGCGTCTTCTCCCAAATGGCGACGACGGTCGATCTGAGGATCAGCAGATCCGGCTCAGCTTGCCGTACCGCCTCCACCCGGTGGAATGCTGCTCCCAGCGTGAGCGCCGATGGCGGCGGCAGCCGATCGCTGCCGGTTGGATTTCGAACGCGATGTTATCTGGCTGGACGTCGTCTTGCATCTGCCGAGTACACAGGCCCTACTCACCAACAGAACACAATCGGAGAGCATGGCGATGCCTTTTTCATAGGTGCCGGCGCTGGCGATTGCCCGCATGTCGTGAAGAAGCGTGAGGATCATAAAATGGCGTAGCATGTAGGGATCGACTCGCGCAGGACCGTTACCCGTGTCTGCCCGTTCGACGAGACCACCGTCCGCGTCGATGCGTGGAACGTGTCCTCCGCACCTGATGACGCGTTCCATTGGTTCCCGCCCGGGTCTGTCCGCAGGTGTCGGCGAGAACGTCGGAACGCCACCCCGGGACGGCTGTGCCTAAGCAAGGGCGGGCCCTCGGACCGATGGACATAGATGGTCGCGCCACTCGTGACCAGGAGGCGAGAGATGAGCTTACTGTTCAAGATCAACGCCGGTTGGCATTAGCTGGCCGGCCGCAATGTTTCGCACCATTGCCGGGCGCATCGGCCAAAGTTTCCTGCTTCTCGTGCTGGTCTCAATGATTGGCTTCGGCCTCCTCTATCTCGCACCGGGAGGCCCGCTGGCGCAGTTCGCGCTCACGCCGGGGATGTCCGCCGCCACCCTTGCCGAGATCGCGCATCAGATGGGCCTCGATCGGCCGGTGCCGATCCAGTACCTCGACTGGGCGAGCCGCCTGCTCGCTGGCGAATGGGGACACTCCTATCGCGATGGCGCGCCGGTGCTTTCGGTAATCGCGTCCCATCTCGGCGCCACGCTCGAACTCATGGGCACTGCGACCCTGCTCGCGGTCCTGATCGGCACCTGGGTCGGCGTAGTCGGCGCGATCCGGCGCTATTCGCTGGCCGATTATCTGGCGACTGTGGGCGCAATGGTTGCGCTCTCGATCCCGACATTCTGGTTTGGCCTCGTGATGATCTACGCCTTCTCGGTGAAGCTGGAATGGCTTCCGGCGGGCAATCGGTTCACGGCAGGCGAGGACGGATTCCTGGACGGGCTGCGCCACCTTGTGCTGCCGTGCCTGGTGCTTGCCCTGGTCACCGTTGCGACCTGGAGCCGCTACATGCGCGCGTCGATGCTGGACGTGATCTCGCAAGATTACATCCGCACCGCTCGAGCAAAGGGGGTGCCAGGGCGCGGAATT
>Ga0153954_1001301_pt1 | contig 13972 bp, 12 predicted proteins | sample TSFL038MetaG_FD_102277 | JGI IMG/M metagenome (GOLD analysis project Ga0153954, IMG submission 102277) | Attine ant fungus gardens microbial communities from Florida, USA - TSFL038 MetaG | ecosystem: Host-associated > Fungi > Mycelium > Unclassified | place: USA: Florida, Wekiwa Springs State... | reverse complement strand
TCCCGCCAGCGGCAACCAAGCCGATCCGGCCGCGGCCACCGCGCCTCGCATGACATCGCGTCGGGAGAGCATCACCGGCTCCGGCCTGGCCGAGCTCTGCAATGGGACCTGGGAAGCAGCGCCGCGGTCACATCACGCCGTCACATCACGTGGCCGCATCGTCGGGCTGGGTCACGGTGCGAAGCTGGAGACGCGCGCGCCTGCTTACATCCTCGCCGCGCTCGATCTGGCGCACCAGACCCTCAAGCTCCTCGGACGGCTTGGAACGGAGATCCGCTTCGTACATCCGGCGAAGCTCGTCACCGATCGCGAACAATGTCTCGGTTCCCAGCCGAACGACGTTATCTATCGGTTTGACACCATCTTGCGTGTTGTCGTCTTTGTTGTCGTCGGGAAGGGACATTGGGATCGACCTTACCTCAGAACCCAAGCCGGAGCCCAAGCCGCCGCTGAACGTGACAAACGCCCGCGCGCGCAAAAGGTTCCGCTGCGTCGGCACAGTTCGATCGCGTCCCGGCCCAATCCATTGTGAAATCGCGTCTGGCGCACCAGCCCTTCCCTGCGACGCCCCGCCAAAAATCAGTACCCGTTTGCCAACGCCACGTTCTAAACTGCGTTTCAGGGCACCACTAAGACCAATCTTCGGCCCACTCGTTCTGCGCCCGCGGCGCACGCCGCCATACCAATCGCGCCGCGCCATAATAAGGCGCAGAACCGGGGAGGACAAATGACGATTCCTTGCGACGGGCCCCGCCCGTCGGCCATGATTCATCGGCGCGATCTGCTGATGGCGGGCGCCCCTCGACTATGGCTCCGCCCGGACAGGATCGGTGCTCGCGGGGCTACTTCGACGAACAGCTGGCAACGCCATTATTCCGTTTCAAGATCTTCCAGCCTCACCCCGCGTCCTTCGCGGAGGCTGTTCCGCGCCTGTTCGACACGACGCAAGAAGCGCGGATCATGTTCGAGCCGGTATTCGAACCAGTCCTCTTCCGATTCGAACCCGATCAGGACGCCCGCCGGTTTACCGTGACGCGTGATAACGATTTCCTTTGTCTCCGCCTCTCGAAGGAAACGAGACAGATCGTCCTTGATTTCCGAGAGCGGAACTTCCTTCATTCCGGATCTGCGAACCGTGCGAGCCATGACTCGGCCTCCGATTTGGCTACGATCGCCAGAACCTCGACGGTCGTGCCGGATACGTCGTAGAACACGCGCACTTCACCCACGCGCAGCCGGTACTGCGGACGGAGCAATCCTCGCAACCGTTTGATACGACTGCGGCTCGTCTTGGCCGGCTGGTGTCGCAGATGCGCTTCGAGCGCACTCCGCACCGCCGCCCGGACATTCGCCGTCAAGCGCTTGAGGTCTTCGGCGGCTTCGGGCGCGAGGACAATGGCGAACGGCATTCTGGCCAGATTATAGCCAGATTGAACCCACCGTCAAAACGGACTGTTTGCCCCGACTCGAACGGATCCGCCGCTCGTCGCCAAGCTCAACGCCGCGGTCAATGAGGCACTCCACGTGGAGGCGCTTCCCTCCGCGCTTGCCAAGGTCGGCAACGTCCCGCTGGGCGGCCCGCCAGAAGCGCTGACGCGGATGATGCGTGCGCTCGATCTCAAGGCGCAGTAGGCCCCGCGCGCAACATCAACGCGCGTGTCATCAATTGGCCTTGATGCCGGCCTCGCGGACGACCTTCGCCCATTTGGCGCTCTCCGTCCGGAACAGCGCCGCCGCCTGCTCGGGCGTCGTGCCGACCGCCGTAAACCCGAGTGCCGCCATTTTCTCCTCGGTGTCGGGCTGCATGATCAGTTTGATGATCTCCCGGTTCAGGAGCGCGATGATCTCCCTTGGCGTTCCGGCCGGAACGATGAAGGCGAACCATCCTCCGCCTTCGATCTCGGGATAGCCGGCTTCCGTCATGCTCGGCACGCCGGGCAGCGCCGGCGAGCGCGTCTTGCTGGTCACGGCGAGGGCGTGCAGCTTGCCCTCCCTGATGTGCGGCACGGCGGGAGGCAGCGAACTGAATGCAATAGGCGTGTGCCCGGCGAGCGTTGAAGCGACCGCCTGGCCCGCGCTGTTGAACGGCACATGCACAAGGTCGAGCCCAAGCGACAAACGGAAATGCTCTCCAATCAGATGAGGCGGCGTGCCGATGCCGGGCGACGCAAAGCTGTATTTGGCGCCGCCGGACCTGATCAGTGCAACAAGGTCCTTGACCGTCTGGACCGGCAGCGACGGATTCACCGACAGCACCGTCGGCGCGCTCACCGCAATCGTGACGGGGGCGAAGTCCTTGTAAGGATCATAGGGGACGGTGTCGTACATCGACGGATTGACGACGATGTTCGGCGGAACAACCAGCACGGTGTAGCCGTCAGCGGGCGCTCTGGCGCCCTGACCCATTCCGATATTGCCACCGGCGCCGCCGACATTCTCGACATAGAACTGCTTTCCGAATTGTTCGGAGAGCTTCTGCGCGGCGAGCCGAGCGAGGATGTCGGCCGGGCCGGCGGGCGCGTAAGGCACCAACACGCGCACGGACCGCGCCGGGTAGGTCTCTGCGAGCGCGAAAGACGACAACACAGGCGCGACAAGCGAGCCCGCCGTCAGATGCAGAAATTGCCGGCGCAACAGCGTCATGTCGACCTCCTTATTGAGCAAAAAGCGGAATATCATTTGCGGGATAGAGAAGGTATTATATGGATCGTCCAAAATTCATATTGAAACGGATATGACAATGGAGCTGCGGCATCTTCGGCAATTCGTTGTCGTCGCCGAAGAAGGGCACATTACGCGAGCCGCGGAACGGCTCGGCATACAGCAGCCGCCGCTCAGCCAGCGGATCAAGGCAATCGAAGCCGAGCTCGACGTGCAGCTCTTTCGTCGTAAGGCCCGCGGCGTCGAACTGACCGGAGCTGGGCGGGTTTTCCTCGATCGTGCGCGCGCGACACTGGCGCAGTACGACAGCGCGTTCGAAGCCACGCGCGGCGCGGCGCGGGGCGAGCAAGGCCGCCTCTGCGTGGGCATCATGCCGACCACGCCGTTTCACCCGTTCGTGCCGTTCGTCATTCGCGCATTCCGGGCAGCATTCCCGCTGGTCTTGCTGACGCTGGACGAGTGCCTCAGAAAGGAGGCCATCGAACGCCTGCAAGACGAACAGATGGATGTCGCTTTTCTGCGCGCTCCCCTCACCGAACCGCGGAATCTTGTCGTCAATCCATTGCTGGTGGAGCCGATGGTGGTCGCGTTGCCGAGCGATCACCCCTTGGCGCGGCGCGATCGCGGCGGCGCCCTCTCGCTGAAAGACCTTTCCGGCGAAACATTCATCATCTATGCGCGCCAGCTCGGACCGGCCTTTTATGAGGCGACGATGGCGGCTTGCCTCAAGGCGGGGTTCAGCCCTCGCCTCGGCCAGGAAGCGCCTCGCATCACATCGGCGCTAAGTCTAGTCGCCGTCGGGCTCGGCATCTCGCTGGTGCCGGCTTGCATGCAGCGAATGACGATGGACGGAATCGTATACCGGCAGCTTAAGGGCGCCGCTCAACCGAAGGCCGTGCTGAACCTTGCATCGCGCCGCGGTGAGACATCGCCGGTGGTTCGCAACTTCGTGAGCCTGGTGCGGCGGAGCGCACGGGATTTTCACGCGGGTCCCGGAAAGGGTGGGCAACGCGGCTAGATCCTCCGGCCGAAACGGCCGGCGGAGCCGTTTCGCACTGGAGCCCTCCCTCCCGATTGCCGTTAGGCGTCGGCGCTTGGCCCGCCGTTCTGGGCCCCGTTGCCGTTCTCGTCGCCCTCTTCGCTGATCCGCTCGACCGAAACGACGCGCTCGCCTTCCGCGGTGTTGAACACGATCACGCCCTGGGTCGAGCGCCCGGCGATGCGGATGCCCTCGACGCGGGTGCGGATGAGCTGGCCGCCGTCGGTGACCAGCATCAACTGGTCGCCGTCCTCGACCGGGAACGAGGCGATCAGCTTGCCGGTCTTCTTGCGGATGGTGCCGTCACGCTCACGCACGTCCATGGCGACGATGCCTTTGCCGCCGCGGCCGGTGATCCGGTATTCGTAGGACGACGAGCGCTTGCCGTAGCCGCGCTCGGAGACCGTCAGCACGAACTGCTCGGCGGCCGACATTTCGACATAGCGCTGCTCGCCAAGCTCGATGGCGTCGTTGGCCCCGTTCTCCGGCGCGTCCTCCGCGGCATCCGGCGCCCCCTCCTCCGCATCGGCACTGAGGCCGCGGCGCACCGCACTCGCACGCTTGAGATAGGCTGCGCGCTCGTCGGCGCTGGCATCGACATGCCGCAGGATCGACAGCGAGATCAGCTTGTCGCCATCGCCCAGCGCGATGCCGCGCACGCCCATGGAGGTGCGGCCCTGGAAGACGCGCACGTCGGTGACCGGGAAACGGATACACTGGCCGTCGGCCGAGGTGAGCAGAACGTCGTCGCGCTCGGTGCAGATCTGCACGTCGACGATGCCCTCGCCCTCGTCCAGCTTCATGGCGATGATGCCGGAGCGGCGCACATCGACGAAGTCGGAGAGCTTGTTGCGCCGTACGCTGCCACGGGTGGTGGCGAACATCACGTCGAGCTGCGCCCAGGTGCTCTCGTCCTCGGGTAGCGGCATCACGGTCGTGACCCGCTCACCCTGCTCCAGCGGCAGGATGTTGATCAGCGCCTTGCCGCGCCCCTGCGGCGCCGCCTGCGGCAGCCGCCAGACCTTCTCCTTGTAGACACGGCCACGGGAGGAGAAGAACAAGACCGGCGTATGGGTGGAGGCCACGAACAGCCGCGAGACGAAATCCTCCTCGCGCGTCTGCATGCCCGAGCGGCCTTTCCCGCCGCGCCGTTGCGCGCGGTAGGTCGAAAGCGGCACGCGCTTGACGTAGCCGAGATGCGAGACGGTGACGACCATGTCCTCGCGATGGATCAGGTCCTCGTCCTCGACCTCGCCTTCCTGCTCGATGATCACGGTGCGGCGCGGGGTGGCGAACTTGTCGCGCACCGCCTTGAGCTCGTCCTTGACGATCGCCTGGACGCGCGCGCGTGAGCGCAGAATATCGAGATAATCGGCGATCTCGGCGGCGAGCTTGTCGAGCTCTTCCTTGATCTCGTCGCGGCCGAGCGCGGTGAGCCGCTGCAGGCGCAGGTCGAGAATGGCCTTTGCCTGCTCCGCGGAGAGCCGATAGGTGCCGTCGGCGTTGATCCGGTGGCGCGGGTCGTCGATCAGCGTGATCATCGCCTCCACGTCGCGCGCCGGCCAGTCGCGCCCCATCAAGGCCTCGCGCGCCGCAGTGGCGTCCTGCGAGGAGCGGATCAGGCGGATCACCTCGTCGATATTGGCGACCGCGATGGCGAGGCCGACCAGGATGTGGGCGCGGTCGCGCGCCTTGCCGAGCAGGTACTTGGTGCGGCGGGAGACCACTTCCTCGCGGAAGTGGACGAAGGACGTGAGCAGGTCCTTCAGGTTCATCACCTGCGGACGGCCGCCTTCGAGCGCGACCACGTTGGCGCCGAAGCTCGTCTGCAGCGGCGTGTAGCGGTAGAGCTGATTGAGCACGACATCCGCCATGGCGTCGCGCTTGACCTCGATCACGACGCGGTAGCCCTCGCGGTCGGATTCATCGCGCAACGCCGCGATGCCTTCGATCTTCTTGTCGCGCCACAGCTCTCCGATCCGCTCGACCATGGCGGCCTTGTTCACCTGGTACGGAATCTCCGTGACGATGATGGCCTCGCGGTCCCCACGCAGGGTCTCGATCTCGACCTTGCCGCGCATCACGATCGAGCCGCGGCCCAGGTGATAGGCGGCGCGGATGCCCTGGCGGCCGAGGATGATGCCGCCGGTCGGGAAGTCAGGCCCGGGAATGATGCCGATCAGTTCGTCGATGCTGAGCGCGGGATTGTCGATGAGCGCGACGCAGGCGTCGATCACCTCGCCCAGATTGTGCGGCGGGATGTTGGTGGCCATGCCGACCGCGATGCCGCCGGCGCCATTGACCAGCAGGTTCGGGAAGCGCGCCGGCAGCACTGCCGGCTCTTTCTCGTTGCCGTCGTAGTTGTCCTGGAAATCGACGGTGTCCTTGTCGATGTCCTCGAGCAGCTCCATGGCCGGCGGTGCGAGCCGGCATTCGGTGTACCGCATTGCCGCCGGAGGATCGCCGTCGACCGAGCCGAAATTGCCCTGCCCGTCGATCAGCGGCAGGCGCATGGAGAAATCCTGCGCCATGCGCACCAGCGCGTCGTAGATGGCCTGGTCGCCGTGCGGGTGATATTTGCCCATCACGTCGCCGACCACGCGCGCCGATTTGACGTATTTCTTGTCGGGCGTGTGCCCGTTCTCGTGCATCGAATAGAGGATGCGCCGGTGCACCGGCTTGAGGCCGTCGCGGGCATCGGGCAGCGCGCGCGCCACGATCACGCTCATGGCGTAGTCGAGGTAGCTGCGCTTCATCTCATCCGTGATGGACACGGGGCGAATGTCGGAGGGGCCGGGCCCTTCCGGCTGCTGGTCGTCGTTATCGGCCAAGAGAAAGTTCCGTGTGGTCTAGCGCGGGAGCCGCTTCCAAGGGCAGTGCCTTGACGCTGGACAGTGCCTTGACGCTTCCGGTGTATCCCGATGCAAGTCTGTGATCAGGCCATGCTCTAGCTGATTCAGGGCCCTTCCGCCACCCCGCATGAGCCACTGAAATCCGGCGATTTTTAGATGGTAATTCAGAGGCTTATCGTCAAGGCCGGGAAGCGCTTCGGGAGTCCTTTGGCGGCGCTGAAAAGCCCGCAAAGCCGCTGGTTCCGGCCGCCCGAATTCAGCTCCCGAACAGCACAGCGTGCATGATGCGGCCGGGCACGAAGGTAAACAGCCCCGCGATCACGAGCGCGCCGAGGAAGATGCCGAGCATGTAGCGGCGGTGCTGCGCGACGCGGTGGCGGCGCGCGTGGAGCACCGCAATCGGAAGCACGATCAGGGTGAAGATCGACAGCAGGTGGATCGGGCTGAACGGCCCGATGATGCGCAATTGATGCACCCAGAACGACGAGAGCGCGATCACCGCCATCAGCACGACCCAGATCCAGCCGATGGTGCGATGGGGAAGCGTGCCCTTGGGCGCGGCCAGTTGCACGATGCCGAGGCCGAAGGCTGCCATGGCCGCAAAGGCATGGAGCTGGATGACCGGCGTGGCGGTGAGGAGCGGCGCGAGGCTCATGCGCGCTCCCGCCGCTCAATCCGATGAGACCGTCGCAAGCGCACGCGCCAGGGCCGGCGGCGCGCCCGCCCCCCACTCAGCGCTCAGGGCGCTGCCGGGACTTGCGAAACTCTGCCGCCAGGCGGGCGCTGATATCGGGACGCCCCTCAAAACGGGATTTCGTCGTCCATGTCGCCGCGCTTGCCTCCGCCGCCGGCCATGGCGGGTTGGCGCTCGCGCATGCTCGGCCCGGACGAGCCGAAATCGCTGTCGGAGCCGCCAAAGTCGCCCCCGCCGCGCTCGCCGCCGGCGCGGTCGAGCATGGTGAGCGTCGAGTTGAAGCCCTGCAGCACGACCTCGGTCGAGTACTTGTCCTGGCCGGACTGGGGGTCCTGCCATTTGCGCGTCTGCAGCTGGCCTTCGAGATAGACCTTGGAGCCCTTCTTCAAATACTGCTCGGCCACCCGGCAAAGCCCTTCATTGAAGATGACGACCCGATGCCACTCGGTCTTCTCCTTGCGCTCGCCGGTGGCCTTGTCGCGCCATGTCTCCGAGGTCGCCACGCTCAGGTTGACGATCGGGCGGCCGTCCTGCGTGCGCCTGATGTCGGGATCCTTTCCCAGATTTCCGACGAGGATCACCTTGTTCACGCTACCGGCCATGATGCTCTCCTGCTGATCGTCCGCTTTCCGCCACCCTAGTCGCTGGGCGCATTGAAGTCCGCGGCCACTTGCGGCCACGGCGCGCGCCGTCTTCCTTTTCCACAAGCTCCTGCATTCCGTCTCCCCACGCGCACCACATCTCCCGCGCGCCCCGCCCGCCGCAAATGGCGTGCCGTCGCGCCTCGCGCAATGCAGGCACCGTTATCGTTCTCTTTTTGTTCTAGCACCAAATACCGGCGCGCGCAATGGCGCTGGGGCGAGCAGAAATTGGCGATCGGGAATTACAGAGACCGCAGATCAGAGCCCGTCGCGCAGGAACCGCAGCAGTTGCGGCGCCGCCTGGGCGCCGTAGCTCCCCGCCCCGTCGATCGGATCGCTGGCCCAGAAATGACCGGCGCCCGGAATGACGATGGCGCGTGCGAAGAAGCCGGCCTGCTTCAGTGCCGTCAGGAAGGCCTGCGACTGGGTCTGCGGATCGACGATGTCGTCGTTGGTGCCATGGATCAGCAGGAAGCGGGTCCGGTCCTTCTTGTCGACGGTGGCATAGCTGATCGGCGACGCGTCGAAATAGGTGCGGCGGCTCTGCATCGGTGCCGCGCCCAGGAACTTCTCCACGATCGGATCGCGCGGCCGCGCGACCAGGTCGTGGGTCCACTGCGCGAGCATGTCGTAGACCCCATAGAACCCGACCACGGCCTTCACGCCCGCCGGCACCGCCGCATGCGGATCGTTGCGATAGTCGCTCGAAAACTGCGGCTCATCGCCGGCAAGCGCCACCAACGACACCAGATGCGCGCCGGCAGAATCCCCGACGAGGCCGATCCGGTCGGGATCGACACCGAGCTCTGCGGCCTTGGCGCGCACGAACTGGATGCCGGCTTTGACGTCGTAGACGGCGCCCGGATAGGTCTTCTTCTCCGGCTTCGACAGCCGATAGCTGATCGCGAACAGCGCAATGCCGTTCTGCGCCAGGTAGGGCCCCCAATACTGGTAGAAGCTGCGCGCCCCGCCCTGCCAGCCCCCGCCGTGCACCGCGACCAGGACCGGCGCCTTGTCCAGACCCTTCGGCCGATAGAGGTCTCCGCTGAGCGTGACCCCGTCGTGCTCGACATAAGGGATGCCGGCCTGGGTGGTGACGGCATAAGTCTGGGCTTGAGCCTGGTCTGTCATTGCGATTTCAGCCATTGAGATTTCAATCGTCGAGATTTCAATCGTGGAGATCAATGCGAGCGCCAACAGCCCCAGCGCGCTTTTCACGGGTTCCTCCCCTATCCTGCCCTTCTTCGGGGCTAACGTGCCATCAAGCTCCCACTGCGCCCGGACGTTGTCCACAGCGGCATCCGAATAGCGGGGCTGACGCAATGCACACTAGCGCGAGGCCCTTGTTCTCACTACGTTCTTGAGGTCCCGCGCGGGGAGCTTGCGTGCTGGACCTCTGATTTTCGACACGTCCGATCTTCGACACGCAGAAGACCGCCCGAACCGAACCCGCGACGGAACGCATGAACGATCTCTTTGACAAATCGGCCCGCCAGCAGGCCTCGCGTCGCCCTTCGCCGGACAGCGCCCGCGTGATCGCGATCCGCGGCGCCCGCGAGCACAATCTCAAGAACGTCGACCTCGAGATCCCGCGCGACCAGCTGGTGGTGTTCACCGGGCTGTCGGGCTCGGGGAAATCCTCGCTCGCCTTCGACACGATCTACGCCGAAGGCCAGCGCCGCTACGTGGAATCGCTCTCCGCCTACGCCCGCCAGTTCCTAGAGATGATGCAGAAGCCGGACGTCGACCAGATCGACGGCCTCTCGCCTGCCATCTCGATCGAGCAGAAGACGACCTCGCGCAACCCGCGCTCGACCGTCGGCACCGTCACCGAGATCTACGACTACATGCGGCTCCTGTGGGCGCGCGTGGGCGTGCCCTATTCGCCCGCGACCGGCCTGCCGATCGAAAGCCAGACCATCTCGCAGATGGTCGACCGGGTGATGGCGCTGCCCGAGGGCACCCGGCTCTATCTGCTGGCGCCGGTCGTGCGCGGCCGCAAGGGCGAGTACCGCAAGGAGCTCGCCGACTACATGAAGCGCGGCTTCCAGCGGGTGAAGATCGACGGCGCCTTCTACGAGATCGCGGAGGCACCGGCGCTCGACAAGAAGTTCACCCACGACATCGACGTGGTGGTCGATCGCGTGGTGGTGCGCCCGGACCTGGCGACGCGGCTCGCGGATTCGCTCGAGACCGCGCTCAAGCTCGCCGACGGCCTCGCCGTGGTCGAGTTCGCCGACGGCGGCGCTGCGACCGCCGGCAGCAAGGCCAACCGGCAGCGGAACGACACCGCCGAGCGGCTGGTCTTCTCGGAGAAGTTCGCCTGCCCGGTCTCGGGCTTCACCATTCCCGAGATCGAGCCGCGGCTGTTCTCGTTCAACAATCCGTTCGGCGCCTGCCCGGTCTGCGGCGGGCTCGGCGTCGAGCAGCACATCGACGCCGATCTCGTCATCCCGGACAAGGACAAGACCTTGCGCGCGGGCGCAATCGCGCCCTGGGCGAAGTCGTCGAGCCCCTATTACATCCAGACGCTCAACGCACTCGGCAAGCACTACAAGTTCAACCTCGACACCAAGTGGAAGGACCTGCCGAAGAAGACGCAGGACGCCATCCTCAACGGCTCGGGCGAGGACGCCATCAAGTTCGTCTACGACGACGGCATGCGCTCCTACGAGACCAAGAAGCCGTTCGAGGGCGTGGTGACCAATCTCGAGCGGCGCTGGCGCGAGACCGAGAGCGACTGGGCGCGCGAGGAGATGGCGAAATATTTCACCGACATCCCCTGCGCCGCCTGCAACGGCTATCGCCTCAAGCCCGAGGCTTTGTGCGTGAAGGTCGGCGGCCGGCATATCGGCGAGATCGCCGACATGTCGGTGCGCCGCGCCGGCGAGTGGTTCACCGAATTGCCGAAGCTGCTCACGCCCAAGCAGAACGAGATCGCGGTGCGGGTGCTCAAGGAGATCCGCGACCGGCTCAAGTTCCTGGTCGATGTGGGCCTCGACTACCTCACGCTCGCCCGCGCGTCGGGCACCTTGTCGGGCGGCGAGAGCCAGCGCATCCGGCTCGCCTCGCAGATCGGCTCAGGCCTCACCGGCGTGCTCTACGTGCTCGACGAGCCCTCGATCGGGCTGCACCAGCGCGACAACGAGCGGCTGCTCGAAACGCTGAAACGGCTGCGCGACCTCGGCAACACCGTGATCGTGGTGGAGCACGACGAGGACGCCATCCGCACCGCCGACTACGTGTTCGACATCGGCCCCGGCGCCGGCATCCATGGCGGCCACGTCATCGCGCAGGGCAGCGTCGAGGACATCATCCGCACGCCCGCCTCGCTCACCGGCAAGTATCTGTCTGGCGAGTTGACCGTTCCCGTCCCGGAGCGGCGGCCGAAGAACCCGCGCCGCGCGCTCAAGGTCGTCAATGCGCGCGGCAACAACCTCAAGAACGTCACCGCGGAAATCCCGCTCGGACTGTTCACCTGCGTGACCGGCGTCTCCGGCGGCGGTAAGTCGACCTTGCTGGTCGATACGCTCTACAAGGCGATCGCGCGCAAGCTCAACGGCGCGAGCGAGGCCCCGGCCCCGCACGACCGCATCGAGGGGCTCGAGCATCTCGACAAGGTCATCGACATCGACCAGTCGCCGATCGGCCGCACCCCGCGCTCGAACCCGGCGACCTATACCGGCGCCTTCACCCCGATCCGCGAATGGTTCGCGGGCCTGCCCGAAGCGAAAGCGCGCGGCTACGAGCCCGGGCGCTTCTCCTTCAACGTCAAGGGCGGCCGCTGCGAGGCCTGCCAGGGCGACGGCGTCATCAAGATCGAGATGCACTTTCTGCCCGACGTCTACGTCACCTGCGACGTCTGCAAGGGCAAGCGCTACAACCGCGAGACGCTCGAGGTCACCTTCAAGGGCAAGACCATCGCCGACGTGCTCGACATGACGGTCGAGGAGGCGCTCGAATTCTTCAAGGCGGTGCCGCGGGTGCGCGGCGTGCTCGAGCTGCTGCATCGGGTCGGGCTCGACTACATCCATGTGGGCCAGCAGGCCAACACGCTCTCCGGCGGCGAGGCGCAGCGCGTCAAGCTCGCGAAGGAATTGTCGAAGCGCGCCACCGGCCGCACGCTCTATCTGCTGGACGAGCCTACCACCGGGCTGCACTTCCACGATGTGGCGAAGCTTCTGGAAGTGCTGCATGAGCTGGTCGAGAGCGGCAACACCGTGGCGGTGATCGAGCACAATCTCGAAGTGATCAAGACCGCCGACTGGATCATCGACCTCGGCCCCGAAGGTGGCGACGGCGGCGGCGAGATCGTGGCCGCCGGCACACCCGAGGACATCGTCAAGGTCAAGCGCAGCTATACCGGCCAGTTCCTCGCACCGGTGCTGTCTCGCCGCGAAGCGAAGCGCAAGGCGCGCACGGAGGCTGCGGAGTGACAGCCCGTCGCGGCAACGTCGTTCGGCACGATGACGGCACCTTCGAGGTGCTCGGGCTGATCAAGGTCGCGGTCGCGGGACCGTGGTGGTGGCAGACCGAGGATCTCGACGATCCGGGAGGCGCCAAGGGAGCGATCTTCCGGTGCCTCGAAGCCGATAGCCCGTATGACCTCGGCTATCTCATGGCCGCGGACGTGACCGGCGATCCGAGCGAGCCCGATATCAGTCGTTTCGAGGAAGCCGATGCCGCGCCGTTCGATCGCACGCTCGAGGAGGCGATCCGCGCTCTGATGGCAAGCGACGGCCGCGAGATGATCAAGTGGATGGCTTCCGAGCTCAACCAGACCCCGCTCGGAAAGGGACTGATGACCGCGTACATCGCGCATGATCAGGGTCGGGACCGGCAATATTTCGATCTGCGCCTTCGCATCCGCCAATCCAACGCCGTGATCGGAGGCTGCTTCGACATCGCGCGCAAGGACGACGTGGCGCCCGCGGTTTGGCAGATGCTTCAGGCTGCCGCGTACAACAGCCGGATTTCGGGCAATGCGGCGCCATCGCCCATCTCCCGATGGAAGCGATTTGTTGCCAGCCTTGGAATCATCCGCAAGGACGCGCGAACAGATGCAGGCGGTCTTTCAAGAGCGCGCGGACGAACTCGGCATCAGCTACGGCGAATGCCTCGATCGTTACTTCGGCCGCGCCCGTGATGCCTGATGGCAGGTCGACAGCGGCCGGACGGCGGGAAGCCGGCGCTGGAACAATCCTGGGTTTATGTTAGAGTGCCGGTCGCGCTACCGGGGTGAGACGGGGACGGGATTCATGGCCGAGTTCGCGACCAAAGGGGAGTTCGCCCAGCTTGCGACACGCGTCGACGTGCTCGAGCGCGAGGTCGAGGGGGAGAAGCTGGTGACTCGGCACATCCTGGAGCAGACCCGTCGCAACGGCGACGACTTGGCCACGATCAAGACGCGCCTCGACCGGATCGAGGGGAAGCTCGACGGAGTCGACTTGAAAGGTCTGGTGCACAGGGTTGACGGCCTCGATCGCAAGCTCGACGACCTGACCAAGAATCTATCTCGCATGGTCGCCGACGTCATGCGCGAGGTCTTGCGTCAGCACTACGGTCGCTAGCGGGCCGCTGCCTGGCGTAGCCCGTAGGGCGGAATAGCGAAGCGTATTCCGCCATTTTTCACCGCCCGGGGACCGGCGCAATACGCTACGCTATTGCGCCCTACGCTTTCGGGTCACCCATCGACGTTGATGTGCTTGTGCACGAACGCGACCATGCGGTCGAACATGTCGCCGGTCTTCGACAGATCCGGCGAGTGGCCTGCGTGCCTCTCAGCGTCGATGTACTCGAGCGTGATCTCGCCGCCGGCCTTGCGGTAGTTGGCGACGAAGCGCTGGGGCTCGTTCTCCGGGAAGCTCGATTCCGTGTCCTTGTAGTCGTGCAGAACGTCGCCGCGTCCCTGAAACCAGATCGCGGGCGGCGTGAGCACCTTCTCGCCGCGCTCGAGCGCGAGCATCGGATTGCCCTCCGCCATGTTGGCCTCGCTCTGCCAATACGCATCCTGGCGCGGGATGATCGATTTCGGCCATTCCGGCGGGTTCGCGCTCGCCTGCGCGCGCTTGGCGTGCCGGTATCG
>Ga0153954_1001300_pt1 | contig 13978 bp, 4 predicted proteins | sample TSFL038MetaG_FD_102277 | JGI IMG/M metagenome (GOLD analysis project Ga0153954, IMG submission 102277) | Attine ant fungus gardens microbial communities from Florida, USA - TSFL038 MetaG | ecosystem: Host-associated > Fungi > Mycelium > Unclassified | place: USA: Florida, Wekiwa Springs State... | reverse complement strand
CCGAACTCAGAAGTCAAGCCCCTCATCGCCGATGGTACTACACACAAGAGTGTGGAAGAGTAGGACGCCGCCAAGCCCTTTTTTTTAAGCCTTAGCTGAATCCAGCTAAGGCTCTTTTTTTTACCAATAAGATATAAAAATTTAACAAGATAAGCAGGATCGCCTTTGGCGGCAGGATAGGAAACAATGCTTATTCTGAATCCTTGTATTCTACTGTCTACAGGCTACTGGCTACCCTTATTCCAAATTCTGATTTTGATCCTGAATTTATAAAATTTTAATAATCTTTACATTTAATCTTTATGTTTTTTTTGTTATTGTATTTGCAGAAATTTTATCGAGGTTTGCTTTGATTCCATATAGAAATGATCTCCCATATAATAATGTAAATTTACCTCTTTCGGTTGATCTTAATTGGAAACCACCGATCTATGATACTTTGACGGTGTGTTTAAAGGATAAAAATATTTCAAATCTTTCTCCTTTTTTGAGTGACCCTTTCTTTTGTTCTTCCGAGGAAAACTTTGGGCATTTTTTTAAAGGTGAACAAAAGTCGATGGGAGTTTTATATCGTCTATGGAAAGCATTTCAAATTACTGTTGGAATGGGGTCTATTGACAAAGGTAGTGCTAAAGAACAATGGCATGCACATGGAGAAAGACTAGCGATTCCGACCGAGGCTAATATTCAGGCGTCGCTAAGTGAGATCAATCGCCGTTTGATAAAGCTTCAACAGCAGGTAAGTTCTCTAAAATCTAATGAACTTTCAAGTCGGAAACACTCTTTAGAAAAAATATCGACATCCTTAGGTCTTTTATGGGAAAGACAATGGGCTTTTATGACTCATTGTGGATTTAGCGAGGTGATATCTGATGAACAAAACTGGTGTCATCAAACGTCTGAAGCTCTTCTCTTTGATGCAAAAAATCTTGAAAAGCAATTGAGGGAGGAAACAGGCGAGCAGCTTTTACTTTCTTTAAAAGATTCGCAATTTTTTCAATTTAAGGAATTTTTCGAGGTTTCTAATGCGAAAGTTGCCCCAGAACTGCTTTTGGCAGCCAATGCACAGTTGCTAAAAAATAGTTATGAAGTGCAGCCACTTTCGCGATTGGAAATGTTGTCTCAAACGCTTGCTCTTTTTGATGAGGCTTCCGCTGTCCCGTCGATCAAAAAACTGAAAAAATCATTAGCTTGCGCTAAAGAGGTCCAAGAAAAAGTCGTCATTCCTTTCCGAAATTACCATCATGGTTTAGATGCCCGAAAATACATAGGTGCCGAGGGGATGAAGTCCCAATTGCAAGTCGCTGTGAAGGATTTCAAAACGATTCTTTCAAATCATTTGAATGAACTTGAAGTAAAAGGAATATCTACCGAGAAATCTAGTCTTCTTATTCCTGGAGGTCTCTCAGGTTTTAATGGAGGATTGGCCAATTTGATTCCTCATCTTAACAGAGCTATCGTTCGCTGGATGAAAGAGAATCAATTAAATTTGCCTGATGTTTCGAGCATTTTGGGAAAAGTCGAAAATTGGATTTTTACCTCTTCCAAAATCGCTTATTATGAGATTGTGCCGGATGGCAATGGAACATATACATTCCGGATTTACTACGGACGTCCAAATGCAGCACATCCTGAGAAGGTGGATTACAAAGGAAATTCCAAATTCCAATCTGTTGCTTCCATGTCTGGAATTACTCGGGAAGCTTTGCTTTCGGATGCTGTTCTACACACTCTCATAGAAACACAGCTTATAGGCGATCTCGTGCGAGAAGTGGGCCGCTATACGACTGATTTTTTGCCACCAAAGGAAGAAGAAGAAAAAGTTGTCGACAAAGTAAGATCGTCAAATCCTCCAAAACCAATGCTAGAAGTTTTTGCCCAAGAGGCAATACAAATAAAGAAACAAATAGTAAAGGTTTTCAGTAATCATATTCAAAGCGCTTCAACGGCAGTCGTTACAAATGTGAAAACGCTGTCAACAAGCTTGCTGGATACCCTTGTCAGTATGGTTGGTGCAAGGCAGGCTAATTGGGATGAAACGCGTTTTGAAGAAAGCCTTTTTGCTGTTTTAGGCGGTAAAGAGGATGTGAGTGGATCAAGTGATGATATCCCTGTGGTTTTTTCTGGTTCGCCAGAATGGGATGCTCTTTTAGCCGTTGTAAAACAGTCCGGATCTCTTGAAGAATCTGAACGTCTGATAGCTTCTTTGAGACTCGCTATTTTATATCATTTCTGTAAAAACACCGACCCAGTGACTCTTGGCAATAATGAACAGATGCTATCAATTTTATCCTCGGCCCAGCAAAGCGTGGCTCGTTGGGCGCTTTCCATGGAAAGCCAGCACTCTTTCCGCAAAGAAGACCTGCAAGTCGTCCGATTAATTATTTCTCAAGCTAGTCAACTGATTGCACAATCTAGAGAGCTAGAAAGTTTTCGATTAAAGAAGGAAGCGGCTTCAGTGGCTTTGACTGTAAGAGGCTACGAACAGCCTTTTGGTTCAACGCACCTGCCTAGCGTTGACTTGCAAGGGGCGGTTAAGATTAAAACTGTCGATTCGACATATCGACCAATCGATCAGATTGTGGACTGGCAATTGTCAGAAAAAACCTGGATTCAAGACCTTCAAGATTTTTCAAAGCGCGTTCTTACAGAGATTGATGAAGGCAATCTTCTTGCTGTTATTGATAGCGTAGAAGTGATGGCAGAAAGATCAGAAGATTTGCTCTCCTTTATCGATAAAATCCCTTCTGAAGTTGTTGAATCGACAATTACAGCGATTAGCGATATTGCGCATGCCTACTTCGTTGCGCATTTTGATACGAGAGTTCCTCTACATCCTGATTCTAAGGGCTTTGCCACAGCGATGGTGCTGATGGAGCTGGGCGAGGAATTGCGTCAACGGCTTCCTGAAGAATATGGATTAAGCAAAGCCACTCTTTATGGCAAAATTTTTAAAGATTATTTATCTCCCAACTATTTTTCTTTTCGATCTTCGGCACCTCCTTTTGCATTCAGGCTGTATGATCCAATCTGGGATAAGTGTCTTCAAAGGATTGAAGAGAAGAATTTTAAATATTTGGACTCTATGAATTTTTTCTCAATGGGTTTAAAAGACGAATTTACATGGACCACTCTCTTCGGAGGCGAACAAGCAGAACACTTTGGTGCGCCAGGAGATATGGGGTTTGGACTTTGGCGTTATCATTCCTGGTTTTGGCCTCTGGCATTTGAGGCTGCAAGAGTTGATTATCAGATATTTACTACTCAAGAGAGTCTTTCAGACCACCCTTTTTTCCAGCCCCTTTTTAAGGACAATCTTCCCTATCGAAAAGCTTTTGAAGAAAGATTTCCCGATATTGCTAAGGAGGGGGATCGCATGGCGCAGGTCGCAGCGGCTTATGGAGACCCTACTGAGTCAAGTTTGCCAAAGCCTTTTTATGACCTTCGCAAACTGGGAATAATTGCCCGTTATTTTTTACGAAGTCCTTTTGCTGCTGTGGAGGGGCCTGTGAGAGATCGACAGAGCTATGTCAATGAGTTCCATGGCATCTACACTCCGGAGATTTCAATTCCAGTTCCTCAGTTCCTGATTGATGAGGGATGGACTACAAGTCCAAAAATAACGCTTGTCAACAAAAAGGTGCGATTTTTCTCCGAAGTGGAAGGTGTCAATAAAGATTTTCTAAATGAACATTCTGATATTGCTGCATGCTCAGATGATTTTGACGATTGCCATCGCTTTACTCACACTTTTGATCGTTTTCAAAATGAAGTTTTGAATGAAATTTCAAACTTGCTAGGTGGAAAAAATCAATCGCAAACGCTTATGTCTAACATGTTTACAAGCCTGGATAAATGGCGAAAAGAAGGCAGTAAAGGTTCTCTTACTGTTACGTATTCTGACGAAGATAGGGATTCTTTAAATATTAACACAGCAATGACGAAAAATCTTAATCAAGATTATCCTGGTGGCTTGGATTGGAAAGATTATGTCCGGTTAGTCTCCCTGTTTTCGCAAAAGAGGACTCAAATAGCCTCTGTGATTAGCTTCTTTAGCAATCGCTTAAATCTTTTTGAAGATAATGAAAAAAAAGAATGGCGTTCCTTGCTCCAACATGCCCTTTTTGAGCCAGGCCTTATGCTAGACGCTTTATCTGATACATCTCAACGTACAGATATTATCCAGTCTCTGGATTTCTTTTGCGATAAAGCTTACCGATATTTTCATTCGTTACAGAAAAACGATGAAGCGGCCTATTTTCTTGATCTTAGTTTGATGATTGCTCGCTATATAGAAAATATCCATTTAGAAAATGGGAAGGGTCATGAGAATCTTAAAATTCTCGACAGATCATCCCTCATTGAAAAATTAAGAAGTGCGATTGCCGTTAAAGGAACATTGACTGAGCGTCATAAAGGGCCTTTAGCAGGAGTTCTTGCAAGGCATCTACTTGCGGAATATAAAGTGTATTCTCATGAAGAGCTGGCAGAAATTCTCGAGGCTGTCATGCTCTATTATCGGTATCCCTCTCAAGTAGATTCAGAATCACGTCAGCGCCGTGAAGCTATTATCAAAGGCATGCGCCGTATTGCCCCTCAAATCAAACGACTGATGACCGACGAAACCAGGCGAGAGGCTTTGTTGAAAACATTGATCGAAAGGGTAGAGCCTTCTGCTTCAGGGATTCAAGTCTCTGCTACTGATGGTGAAGGACTTCGTTATGCAAGCAAGGATGAAGAGTTGAGGATAGACCTTTTGGAAGGGAGGATTTTAAAGAGCGGAATGGGCGATCAGACTTTGCCTGCCGAAGTGCTGAAGGATCCTTCTTACCGAGTGGTTTTTGGCGATCAGGCGTATTGGGTGTCGCTGTTAAGTCCGAGTTCTTGGGAATTTGTGAATCAAAATGGGCATCTTTGCAGAGTCATTAAAGAGAGAGAAGGATGCCAAATTCAAATTCAACTTAAGGCCGGACGCTGGTATCGATATGTGCCGCCCGATGCGTTCATCCAAACCTCGGCAAGCATTGTCAATCGCCAAGTGACAGCTTTGAGGGGACTAGAAGATCGAACGTCATCGCTTGGTTCTTTACAGTTCACTGAGGGATACACTCACTGGTATCATGAAGGCCCTCCATCCGAGCTATTGCTATTAGATGCGAAAACCCATCAAGAGTGTTATCGAGTGACTTTGACGCATGCTCGCACTTTATCATCATTAGGAGGGAAAGACACTGTTCATTCGATTTATGATCTTTCGCAAAATCCTCCACTTAAATTAGCAAACATCTATCAGGAAGAGCATCGCTATTCATGGCTCGAAAATATAGAAGACCTTCGCCATGTGATGTTATGGAATGATGCTGAGACCGGTATGCTTACGCGCATTGAACTACCACGATATCGTCGCTTCCGAGACATTGAGCAAGCAGATGAGGATAGCGAAGGTAGTGGCCAAAACGAGGGTTTAAGTTTTACTATAAGGAATAATAAGGCGTATTGCGATCAGATTCCTGAATATTATTTGGAATCCCGACAGTATTCTGATCAGCTGCCACATCTAAAATCTTTGCTTGTTTTGAGAAATGTTGAGGGAAATCAAAAGATCATATTGCCTTATTGGCGGCCTCAGGTTCAAGCAGGTTTAGCCTTGCGTCCGCATTTCAGGGATCCACGCTCCAAGGGCATTACACAACATGATTACATCGTTTTAGAGAAAGCTAAAGACAAAGCTGTCTTCACGGGAGCAGACCTTCAAGCAAATCTTTATCAAGCGCTGATGTTACAAACGCAGCATCGTTACGCAGAGGCCACAGAGGTATTAGTTCGCTCTGGCCACAGTCCAAAAGTTTATACATATGCTCAACGCAAAGTTTTTGATTCGATTATTCATTTTGCGATGAATTTGAATCGCGACGAGCAGCCTGATGCGTTTGTTCCTGCAATGCAGGCAATTTTTCTTCTTATCAAGGATCACATGGCTCATGGGACAGATATGAGTACAATCGATCCGTATATCAAGTCCGTTTTCATGGAGTATGGTAAAAACCTATCGAACATGGACTATTTGGGCCAGCAGCATGAAATTGCGGCGCTTCTAGCTCGCTATCTCTTGGAAAAAGAGAATCAGTTAGGAGGTGATATCAAGCAGCAGTACCTTAAACTTAGCGAAGTGAATCCGACGGCAGCTCATCGTGCTTTGGCTGAGTATGCACATAAATTATTCTCGCAGAAAGGGGATTTATTGAATCAGGGCCTGCATTTGTTTGAGAAGTTCAATCCATCAGAAAAGAGCGATCAGCCATCTCCCTATGCTAAAATTACCGCAGTCTCAGAAAGTGCACTTATTCAATTGTTCAAGAAGGCTCTTTCTTCGAAAAGCAGCTATCTAGTGACAGGACTGATGCTGCAGCCTACTGAAGAGGAATTTGCGATAGAATTTTTATCTCTTCTTGAAAAAATGAGAAAGGGATCGGCTGAAGAGCGGAAGAGCATCGCTGACCGTTGTCGTCTTATGCAGAGCAAGCATCAAGCTGTTATTGCTTTAAGCCAGATCTTAATCGAATTTGAACAACATCCAGAGAGTTTTTTGAATGTTTTGCCATCTATCTCCATTGATAGACATTTAAAAGAATCCGATCTTGAAAACTTAATACCAGTGCTCATTAAAGCGGCCTCACAGAAAGCGTCAAAAGACAAAAAGGTTACGCCCATAAATGAAAAAGATCTCTGGAATTTTGCTAACGAAGCCATCAACTTATTGGATAGCTTCTTCCCGCAATTTGACTCACAGAAGGATGCTCCGAGTTCAGGGATATTGCCAAGCATGAATGTTAGCAAGAGCATGCCAGAGCATGCGAATTTTGGCTTTATCATCGATGGATGGAATACTCTTTTTGTTCAAAATCAAACTGAAGTCGATGTCCAAAGTGATTCTGGGATGCAGAAATATACCAAGATTTTATCTCCCTACACGTCGGATGATATATCCTCGAGATTCAAGGAAGAGTCTAAACTTCTTATTGATAGCATTGGGGAATACCTTAAACGCAGCCAGGGGAGCTGGTCTTTTAAGGATGAAACTGCGCGCACTCAAGTTATTCAGCAAAAGGAGCTATTGCGGAATAAGATCATTGTTGACGAGAGAGATTTGGCGAGTAAGGAGCTCGAAATCTTAGCCTTCTTTAATCGCATTGCAAAAGACAAAGGAGTCGCAGTTAAAGAGGAGCTGAAACAAATTGCAGGAGAAATCAAGAGTCGAGCCCTTCCTGAACTCATTCTATTGTTTGCACGAGGTGAACTTAATTTACTTGCGACTGAAAAGGGATTAAGCAATCAGGAACTTAAAATAGGCATTCGGCTGATCTCGAATTATCTCACGGTTGCAAAACGCAGAGACACTTTAAAGTATGGTCTGTTGCCTTTAGTCGATAAATTGGCGGCGTTAAAGCCCATGGAATATGAGAAGCATAAGGAACAGGAAATATTGGAAGACTTGACTGCAGTGCTCAAGGCTAAGCCTATAGGTGATCCAGAAGAACAGCCAGCCGTTTCCGGCTTCGAATATTTCAATCGTCTGCTCGTTCGAGAGGAACAATGGGGGAAAATTCAAGAGCTTCAAGAGTTCTTCGAAGAGTCGATAAAAAATGATGAGGCCCCACGACATCTTGTGCAGAAATTGGAAATGGGCTTCGGCAAAACTTTTCTTGTGATGCCCATTTATGGATTTTGTGCAGCAAATGGAGAAAGGCTTTCGATGGCTCTTCTGCCTAAGGAACTCATTGAAGATATGTCTAAGGAGATCAGCGGTATCCTTGGGAATACATTTGGACAAAAACTGCAGCGATTGGATTTTGAACGTAATACTGAATTTACCGTGCAACGCCTAGAAGACATTGTGACGACTCTGACAGACACGAAAAAGAATCGTCATTTTCTCATGATGACCTCTCAGAGCGTCCGAAGCTTCTATTTGAAATTTGTTGAAACATGGGCTGAATATGAAAAGGTTTTAGAACTGACGCCTTCAAATCCTTACTTGATTGAAGAATATGAGCAGAAAATAGAATTGATGCGCCAAGTTCTAGCTTTATGGGAAGATGCAGACGTCATTTTTGATGAAGAAGACCTAATCTTGAATTCAAAGCAGCGATTAAGTTTTGCAATAGGAAAAAGCAAAAAGCTGCCAGAGGAAAGAGTAAGCCTAGTTGTGGAATTATATAAAATTTTAACAAGTGAGGCGTTCAATAATGAAGTCAACTTGAGTTTAGAGTTTTTTAACAATTCTGATAAGGATGTTAAGAAGAACCCTTATGCACAAAAGAAAAATCCTTTCACACTGAAATATTATCACGAAAAGGTTAAACCTATTATTGCTCGTATGGTGCTTGAAAAGCTTTCTCAAAAAGTTCAAGACGCTAATGAAATATCCTCTTTTGCAAGGAATTTTCCAGACCTTTCAAATATTATTAAGCGTTGGTCTCCAAAAGAACTAGCTCTTGTTTCCGCCTTTATCCTCGATAAAGATGCCGACGGCAAGGGCTCCGCCTTCTTAAAAAAACAGCGCGAAGATTTACGGCAAGTTTTTGGACTCCTTAAAGGAGAGCTCAATGAATTGCTTCTATTGACGCTCAATAGAAATTATGCAGAAAGATATGGATTCCATCATCAGAAAGATGCCCTTGCAGGACCCTTTAGTGGGAGTAATACCCCAAATAAAGGATCGCAATTTACCGATGCTTGGGAGATTGTCAACTACACAGAGCAAGCTCATTTTAAACGAGGCAATTACAAGCTATTAATCTCTCAAATCCTTGCCAATGCTCGTGAACAAGCCAAAAAAGAGAGAATGGTTAGAGGATGTGGCTTGGATGAAACACAATCATTTATCCACTTTGAAAGAATGATTGGCAAGCGTACGGGAGTTAACCTCTTTCAAGAAAATGCCCTTGAAAAGATCTGTGATCTCATTATAGAAGATGTCGACCTTCAGTCGTATATGATTGAAAATTTCATCTTACCTGAGATCAGGACATTCCCCATCGAACTGTCAGCTACTTCGCAAGCCTTTTCATTGATTTTCAATGTGACCAAAGGATTTACAGGAACGCCTTGGAATTGGCAGACCTTCCCAAAGGGAACACTGGTCAGTGCAATTGCTGATACCGATGGAGCCACACTTATTCCTCTTTACAAAAAAAGTGCAAACCGCGTTTTCGAAGTATCTTATGCGAATGAGAACAATAAGAGGGCGGCATCGCTTTTTGACAATAACCCTTCATTTAAGGGAGCCCAGGCGTTTATTGATTCCGGAGGCATTTTGAAAGGAATCCCGCACGAGGAGATTGCTAGGCAGCTCTTCACTTTGCCCTGGTTTAGAGATTCCTTTGATGGCGTTCTATTTTTTGATGAAAAAGGAAACAAAAAAGTTTTGGAAAAAGAGGGAAAGATTGCTGTTTCCTTTGAGAATAGCAGTATTCCTATGAATCGTCGTTTCACTTTTTATGATCAGAAGCACAGCACAGGGACGAACATCAAGCAACTGCACAATGCCAAAGGGGTCATCTCTGTGAGCAAGCAGATGATCCTTCGTGAGTTGATGCAAGGCGCTAAACGGTTTCGCCTGCTTCATAAAGGACAACAGCTTGATATCGTCATTTATAATGAAGATGCTCAAGTCATTAAAGAAACTCTCAATGTACCAAAAGAACAGAAACTTGATTTCGATCATGTGATTTTCAGTCTATGGAAGCAGCAACTTGAACGCATGGGAGAAGAAAACTTCTCGGCAGCTCCGCACAAAATGGAAGCTAAGCTTCAGAAGCCCATCTTTGAACTGATGAAAGACTCTTCTAAGAAACCTAAAGATATTGTAAAAGTCTTTTCCAAATCGAAATCTTTATTTTTCAAAGAGATTAACGATAATCCTTTTGCGCGTTACGGTGAGCCGCGGGTATTCAAATCCAAAAAAGAAGTCATGGATTTGAAAATTAAAGAGCTATTAAATCCTGAAATCACCTCTTTATTCTTAAATGACAAACATCTGCAACATCTAGACCTATTTTCTCAGGAGGCATTGCAGGATTGGGTGCTTTCTTCAGTCAATATGGATCATTTGGATGACAAACTGCTCGTTTCCTCAGGCATGAACGATCATGAAACTGAAATGGAACTTGAAGAAGAGCAAGAGGAGGAGCAGGAATCTGAAGTCGAAAACCAAATCGAACAGCAAATGGAGGAGGAGCTGAGAACAGAAAAAGACCGCAAGCCAATAGCACATATCCCAGAAGTTGTTGGAGATATTCTTTCACGCAATGATTGGATTCATCAAGTCAAAAATAAGGTGTTTGGCAAAAAAACAGAATGCTTTTCTCTCTATGCATGGACAGGAAGGAACAGGGAGGACCCTTCTCATGAGTTTTCTCAAAAGAATATTTATGATCTTTCGATCCATGTCAGCCAAAATCAATTTAACTCCTACCGATATTCTCATCTCGACAATGGCAAAAGGCAATTCAAGCCTGTCGAATATGTGTTGATTCATTCAAAACGACAATGGAGTGACACCTCTTATGAAGTTTTTCTTATTGATGCCAATGATGCCGCAGACGCTAATAAGGAGCTTAAATATCTAAACAATCCTTTTTCAAATGATGGATGGAGTCTTTATGCTTTAGGAGTAGGGCAAGTCCAGCATGCTGGTACAGGAATTGAAGGAAAACCTGGACATGAAGAGCCAGCGCTTCTTTCTCTCTTAGTTCAGGTTAAGTTTGCTGATGGAGAGATTTACTACAATGAAGACGAACAAACGGTTCTAAAAGACTGGATAGAGAGGGTAGGCGTGGAAAAGGTCGAAAGTGAAATCAAATACATCTTAAGAGACCAGCCAGCACGTCGCGACGCCTACGCTACAAGCAGCTTGGGAAATCTCATTCAGTCGATAAAGGAAAAAGCAAAGCCATGAACCAAACGCATTTATCGTTAGCGATACTTATTCAAAAAGTAGAGTTTCGCCATATTTCAGCTGCTTTGTGGCAAGGCGCGTTGAATTTTGGCAAAAGCTTAGTGACGTGGGAAGGAAGAAGTGTTTCTCAAATCAAAGAAGCGGAATTTTTAAGAAATGGGGCTTGGGAAGAAAATTTAATCCTGCTCTCCTCGGCGACAAATTTAAATTCCGTGACTGCATTAACGACGAAGGAGTTTTATTGCTGGCAGCCTAAAGAAACGTATATTCTCGAAGGATTTAGTTCTACACGAGAGCAGAAAAATGCCAAAGCTTCTCACTCTTTCATGCGCTGGCTTCAAATTGGTGCCGTAGCCGGAGTGGCATATGGTTTTTTTAAAGCCATGCAGTTTAACTTCACCTGCCTTGGCGAATTTGATGAGCGATCTTGCCGAGTTATGTATGGAGAGCTCCTTTCACATCCTTCCACATGGGCAAAAGCTGCTTTTGCTTCTGGCTGGTGGATTTTGGGAGGCTGGATGATGAGCAATTTGGGAGATTTTGGTTTGCGGGGATTTATCAAGGAAAAAAAACTGATGAAAGATCTTATGATGATTTATAAGCTGACAGCAGAATCCGCTCGCGCATCATTCTGGAGGGCAGTCGACAATCAAGATAAACCTGCAGCGCAAAAAATTTATGACCAAGCGAAGTTAATTAAAAATACATTAGATTTTTATACGGATTCCATGATGTTGAATATGGGGATTTCTGCTAAAGACGTAACGGCAATCATCAATCCCTTTCACCTCCTTGTGGAAGATTTATTGAGCAATGACATCGACACCCTATTTCCTTCTTTGAAAGCTCAAGAGGAGAATCATCAGGCTTTGATTTCTCAAAATCATGAAGAGACGATGGGGTAATATGGCTCGCTTAATCAATGACTTATTTAAAATTTCAAATGCTGCTTATCACTTTTTGCCTATACATGTTTCTGTCATGGGGAGTACTTATGCTCTCGTGACTATTTTATCAGCAAGCAACAGCTTGGGCCGCAAAGTTGTCCGCTGGGTAGGCAGAGATTCAACGGATTATATTCATTGGAATGATTTAGCAGGGCAAATTAACCGTCTTTCTACTGCCCATTTTGACCAAATGAGAGGGGCTTTGGCTCCTGCGGCGATTTATGATCGAAGAGGATTGACGATGATGAATGGGGCCGCAAGCTTTATGAATTATTTGGATATATTAAGAGCGCAAGGCGTGTTTTTCTTAGGGGGAACGACAGCGTTGATATTAGCATCCTTATCCCTCTATGAATGCCATCAATTCGGAGATATATCGGATCCTGGCCTTTCCGATCATTGCTGGAGCCATTTAGGTTTACTTGGTCGAGAACCGGCGATGTTGACGACTTTTGCGATAGCCAATGTCATTTCTAGTGGTAGCGGATTGGCGTTGCTTGGAGGCGGGGTGGCTCTTATTTGTGGTGCTTTTGTTTCTGATACCATGTCCAATGGCTTTTCTTCGTCTTGGTGGCCTACTGCTTTTCGGAAGATAGAAGTTTTATTAAAAGAGCGATATAAAGCATTGGGCGAGGAATTAAACAAGCAGTGGAAAGAGGCCCAAAAAAGTGGAGATGCTGCAGCTCAAGGAGAAGTCGTCAGAAAGGCGGAACTGCTGAGGCGTCGTTCTCAATTGATAGGCCTGGCATTGAAAGAGTATATGAATGTGTCTGATAAGGAGAGAGCAGATATCATCAAGCCTTTGATCGAAGCCTCTAAGACTATTATTCAAGAGTCAAATAATAAAAATTAAAGGTTTTAAGGAAGTTACATGAAGATTAGTCAACAGGTCATTAAGCAGCTTGAGAGTTTTTTTCCTGAGCCTCTGCAAGAACGTATTGAGATTTCTGATCAAGAAAGGAAAGTCGAGGATTTTGTGAATCGATTTCTTTCAGAAGGATGCAAATGGTGGGAAAGGGCAGAAAAGACTCTCACCTATGCTAAGAAAATCTATAAGGCAGCTTGGGTTCCCTATGGCATGTTAAGGCAGCCTTATTCCTTTAGAAAATTATTGCATGGGTCATCGCCAGAAAAAAACTTGGAAATCCTTGCCAATGTGACTGCTGAGAACGTTCATAACTCAGTCGTTACACCAGGCGTTTGTCGGCAAGTGCCAAGAGTCAGTCTATCTACAGAAACGACATCGGCTATTGCACACTTTATTTCGGGCACCTCGCTTCTATTTCCTTTCGTCTATTCTCCAGCATACCATACTTTTGCCTGCATAAGAAATGGAGCTGGCCTTGCAACGATGGATTCTGGACAATTTTTTCTTGATATTGGAACATGTTTGAATAGAGGTTCCCAGGTATACCAGGGCCCAGAAGCAATTGTTGGTGTTGCCACATCGATTGCCATGGGAGCTCTTTTTTGGGTTGGCAGCTATGTACCGATGCGGTTATTGCTAGATGATAGCGAAAGAAAGGATCGTTATCAAACGCTGGATAGGCTGTATACTGAAGTGGCTATGCTTTTAAAAAACCGTTGGGATGCATCAGTGGAGAACGATAATAAAGATGTAAAGAAGCAGTGCATTGAGCTCGCTACAAAGCTTTTAGCGAATATGGATCTGATTTCGTCGGCATTAAAAAGAGAGGCCACCCTCACTGTCGATCAAGTGAAAGACATTATCCTCAAACTATCTTGGGGCGCCAATTATGTGCTCAATCAGAATAAATTGATGAGTGAGAAATGTTTCGAACCGCAAAGTAGTTCTACATAGGTACTAGGATTTCAATTTTTTTTATTTTTTTTAATAATTATTAAATGCGTGAGGTGTTAGGAATATTGAAGCTTTCTTTGCGCCTTAGCATCTTTGCGTTTTGTTTTAATTAAACGCAAAGGCGCTAACTCGACTTTAGCATTTTTTAAGCACATGCTAAGAAGTAAAGCAATTCTTCAATGTCTATTTTTTCACATATCGGTTTTTTCCTGTCCTGAGGAAAATATTTTTTGTTGAGAATCAATAGCT
>Ga0153954_1001299_pt1 | contig 13991 bp, 15 predicted proteins | sample TSFL038MetaG_FD_102277 | JGI IMG/M metagenome (GOLD analysis project Ga0153954, IMG submission 102277) | Attine ant fungus gardens microbial communities from Florida, USA - TSFL038 MetaG | ecosystem: Host-associated > Fungi > Mycelium > Unclassified | place: USA: Florida, Wekiwa Springs State... | reverse complement strand
TTTTCCAGATTGGCCATTTGATATCTTCCTTTGAAATTGGTCGTGACTTGCTGAAAGTTTGGGAGCTGCCGTCAGGCCGCGTCCTTGCTGGCATAGGCAGAGACGACACGCGCGACCTTGGCGGCCGGTGCGGTCGTGAGCTGCGCGAGCTTTGTCGCCGGCGCCTGGATGAGGCCGATGAGCTTGGCTCGCAATTCGTCCAGAGACGGCAAAGTCGCGAGCGACTTGATTGCCTCGGGATTGAGCGCGGTTTTTCCCATCGCCCCGCCGAGGATCACGAGCTTGTCGTTGTCCTTGGCGAAACCGACGGCAACCTTGGCCGCCGCCACTGGATCTTGCGAATAGGCAAGCAATGTCGGACCCTTCAGCAGGCTCGCGATCGAGCCGGCGTCGGTTCCTTCCAGGGCGATCTTGGCAAGGCGGTTCTTGGCGACCTGAACGGTGGCGCCGGCCTCACGCATCTGCTTGCGCAGAGTTTGCATTTGGGCGACCGTCAAGCCGGAGTAATGCGCTACCACCACAACCGACGTCTTCTGAAAGACCTCGTTTAGAGCGGTGACAGCGGCTTTCTTTTCAGCTCTGTCCACAATACTCTCTCTGTCTCGCGGGCATTGCTGTCCGCTTGGTTGCGTCAGCCGGCTCATCGCGCGGCGCTACGCCTGTCCTCCGGAACGCTCGGCGCCCCGGACAGAGGGATTCGACCAAAATCAAAGGCTGCAGGAACTGCCGCACCTGCGCTTTCGTATTCCGCTCTGACCCCGTCTATGCTGGCCTTTCCAACTCGCCGCCGGAACCGGAAGCGCGTTTTCGACATTAAGCCTTTACGGAGTTATGAGCTCCATGCGGGCGCCGGCAGTCTCGGACAGGACATGGCCGGACTGAGCTGAGTCGACATCCCGTCTCAGTTCACCGGCCATTCCGCCACGTCTCGCCGCGCTGGTTTTGAGGCAGCGTGCCGAAACGCGGAAGCTAAATGGGTACGGGGTTGCGGCTTCTGCCCACAACCCCGAGCTATCTATTTAAACGCAAGCATCGATAATGCCAAGGGCCGATTCAGCTTTTTTTCGGCTTGTCAAGCACGCCTCAAAAAGCGTCCCCGGCGGCCTTACACCCGCACCGTCGCGGGATCGACCTTGACCCCCGGGCCCATCGTCGACGAAATAGCAACTCGTTGAATATAGGTGCCTTTCGCGCCCTGAGGCTTGGCCTTGGAGACGGCATCGACGAAGGCCGTGATATTCTCGACGAGCTTCGCCTCGTCGAAGGAGGCCTTGCCGACGCTGCCCTGGACGATGCCGGCCTTTTCCACACGAAATTCGACGGCGCCGCCCTTAGAGGCCTTCACCGCGGCCGTAATGTCCATGGTGACAGTGCCGACCTTCGGGTTCGGCATCAGGCCGCGCGGGCCCAAAACCTTGCCGAGACGACCGACGAGCGGCATCAGATCCGGGGTCGCGATGCAGCGGTCGAAATCGATCGTGCCGCCCTGCACCGTCGCCACCAGATCTTCGGCGCCGACGATATCGGCGCCCGCCGCCTTGGCCTCATCGGCCTTGGCGCCACGCGCGAACACCGCGACACGCAAGGTCCGGCCGGTGCCATTCGGCAGATTGACAACGCCGCGCACCATCTGGTCGGCATGCTTGGGATCGACGCCGAGATTCATGGCGATCTCGACCGTCTCGTCGAACTTGGCGATGGCCCGTTCCTTGACCAGCTTCACCGCCTCGTTGATCGGATAGAGCTTGACCCGGTCGATGCCTTCGCGGCTCTTAACAACGCGCTTTCCAATATGGCTCATAGCTTCACCCCACCACTTCGAGGCCGATCGAACGGGCGGAGCCCTCGATCATTTTGGCGGCTGCTTCGACTGTCGCGCAGTTGAGATCGGGCAGTTTCTTGGCGGCGATCTCGTTGATCTGCGCCTTGGTCACGCGACCGACAAAGCCACGGCCCGTGGTTTTCGAGCCCGAGGTGATACCAGCGGCCTTCTTCAAGAAGTAGGTCACCGGCGGCAGCTTCATCTCGAAGGTGAAGGAGCGGTCCTGAAAAGCCGTGATGACGACGGGGATCGGCGTCCCCTTCTCCATCTGCGCCGTCTTGGCGTTGAAGGCCTTGCAGAATTCCATGATGTTGAGGCCGCGCTGACCGAGCGCCGGACCGATCGGCGGCGACGGATTGGCGGCACCGGCCGGCACCTGCAACTTGATGTAGCCGGCAATTTTCTTTGCCATTTCAAACTCCTACAAGCCGGTCTTCAGACCGGGGTTGCGGATCGTGGTGCGAAAGGGGCTCCCGGCGGCAACCGGGCCTTTCTCCCACAGCGGAAGGGCGACGCCTTAAGGCATCGCCCCATTCGGCGCAAGCGCCGAAACTCTCGTCGATCTTGTCTGACTTAGACTTTTTCGACCTGCGAATATTCGAGCTCGACCGGCGTGGCGCGGCCGAAGATCGACACCGCCACCTTGACGCGGGAACGGGCCTCGTCGACCTCTTCGACCGTTCCATTGAACGAGGCGAACGGCCCGTCGGCGACGCGCACCGTCTCGCCGATCTCGTAGGAAATCGACGATTTCGGCCGCTCGACACCTTCAGCCACCTGGCCCTTGATCCGGTCCGCCTCGGCGTCCGAAATCGGCATCGGCTTCTTGTCGGCACCGAGGAAGCCCGTCACCTTCGGCGTGTTCTTGATCAGGTGATAGATGTCATCGGTCAGGTCGCATTTCACAAGCACATAGCCCGGAAAGAACTTGCGCTCGGAATTGACCTTGCGGCCCTTGCGGACCTCGACGACATGCTCCGTCGGAACCAGGATTTCCTCGAACTTGTCGGACAGACCGCGCTGCGCCGCCTGTTCGCGGATCGATTCGGCGACCTTCTTCTCAAAATTGGAATAGGCGTGGACGATGTACCAGCGCGTGCTCATGACGAAACCGGAAAGCTCCTCAATCAATGTCCGACATTCAGGATAAAGCGGACCGAGAGCTGCAAGATCTCATCGACCGCGAGAAAGAACAGGCTCGTCAGAATGACCATCGCAATCACGAGGCCGGTGGTGACCAGTGTCTCGCGGCGCGTCGGCCAGGTGACCTTAGTGGCCTCCTGTCGGACCTCTTGAATGAATTGCAACGGATCGGCCATTGTCGCTCAACTACCCAATTGGACTGGAATTTTTCGCCCGGCCGCGGGAAACGCCGGCAGATCGCCGATACCGCACACGGCCTGGGCCAAAAAAGTCGCGGCGCGGAGCCAGCCGGCCACGCGCCACATCGTTGCAATATAATGCAGCCGGCTGGTGCCGCCAAGCGAATTCTCGGCGGGCCCCGTCCCGGCACTCAGATCGAGTAGTCTTCCTCGAAAGAATGGGCTTTGCGCAGCCGGACGAAGACCTGGTCCTCGACCTTCAACGCCAAGTCCCGATAGACCTGGGTCGTCAGTTCGGCATCGATCGGCTGATTGTCGTCGAGCCGGATCAGTTCAACATTCACCGCCGCGCCGGCAAAGCCGACATGGATCACCTTGGCCGGGATGCCGCCGCCGTCACCCAGGCGTGAAATCTCAACATCATGCGGCCGCACGAAGGTCAGGCCCTGCTCGCCGCCCTGCTCCCAGGCCGGCGTCGCATGCCGGCCGTGGAACAGATTGTAATTGCCGAGGAAGCGGAAGACGAAGGGATTGGCCGGACGCTCATAGACCTCTTCCGGCGCATCATATTGCTCGATGCCGCCGGCGTTCATCACCGCGACGCGGTCGGCAACTTCGAGCGCCTCTTCCTGATCGTGTGTCACGAAAATGGTCGTGACCTTGATCGTATTGTGCAACTTCCGCAGCCAGCGGCGCAGTTCCCGCCGCACGGTGGCATCGAGCGCGCCGAACGGCTCATCGAGCAAGAGAACCTGCGGTTCGACTGCCAGCGCGCGGGCAAGTGCCACGCGCTGGCGCTGGCCGCCGGACAGCTGCGAGGGATAGCGACGGGCGAAATTGCTGAGCTGGACGAGCCCCAGAAGCTCGTCGACCTTCGCCTTGATCGCGGCATTCGACGGGCGCTCGCGCCAGGGCTTCGAGCGCAAGCCGAAGGCGATGTTCTCGAACACGCTCATCTGCTTGAACAAGGCATAGTGTTGGAACACGAAACCGATCTTGCGCTTGCCGAGATTGGTATCGGAGACATCGACGCCGTCGAACAGGACTTCGCCGCCGGGATCGGCCGCCTCGATCCCCGCGATGATGCGCAAAAGCGTCGTCTTGCCCGAGCCGCTCGGCCCAAGCAGCGCGACCAGCTCGCCCGATTCGACCTTAAGGCTTACGCCCTTCAGCGCTTGGAACGAGCCGTAGGTCTTGCTGATCCGGCGTACTTCGATGCTCATCGGGCTTTACCTCTTGGACCGCGGTCGCGGCCGTCTCGGCATGTTTGGTCTTGAACTCAACCGCTGCCTTGATGATGAGGGTCACGACCGCCAGCAGCGCGAGCAAGGTCGAGACCGAGAAGGCGGCCTGCATATCGTAACCGTCCCAGAGCTTTTCCACCCTGAGCGGGATCGTGTCATTCGAATCGATATGGCCGGAGACGACGGAGACCGCGCCGAACTCGCCGAAGGTGCGCGCCGTGCACAGGATCGCACCATAGAGCAGACCCCAGCGGATATTGGGCAGCGTCACGGTCCAGAAGGTGCGCCAGCCGCCGGCGCCAAGCGACAGCGCCGCGAGTTCCTCATCCGAGCCCTGGGCATCCATCAGCGGGATCAGTGAGCGCGCAACAAAGGGAAAGGTGACGAACGTGGTCGCCAGGACAATCGCGATCGGCGTGAAGATGATGCCGGTATAGGTGTTCGTGAAAGCAAACGGCCAAAAATGGCCGGAGAATCCCTGCCAGGCGAGCGATGTCGGATCGGGCCACGTGACATTCGTCGCCCAGTCGCCGAGGATTCCGCCACGGCCGAAAAGCAGCACGAAGATCAGGCCGGCAATGACCGGCGAAATCGAAAACGGCAGATCGATCAAGGTCAGCAGCAGGACCCGGCCGCGGAAGCGGAATTTGGTGATCGCCCAGGCGGCGGCGATTCCGAAAATGATGTTGAGCGGCACAACCACCGCGGCAACGCCGCAGCTCATGCGGATCGCGCTCCAAGTGTCGGCCGCCTGGCGGACGGCGGCGACCTCTTTATGCTTCTCGAAGATCGTCAGATGCGCGGCGGGATCGACCGGCGCCGGAAAGAACACATGCCAATAGGCGGCAAGACCGTTCGACAGCGCCTGGGTGAAGACATTGGCGACCGGCAGGACGATGAACAGGATCATGAATAGGATGGCGATGGCGACAAGCACACGCCCGGTCAGGCTGCGCTTGGCTTTCGGCATTGCCACGACGACGTGGGTTTGAAGGGCCGGTGCGCCTGACATGATCTACACCGCCGCCTGCGACCGGCGCCGCGACCAGAACTCGATGCCGTTGATGCCGAGCAGGACCAAGAGCGAGGCAAAGAGCAAGACGACGCCGATCGCCGTCGCTTTCGCCGGCTCGAATTCGTCGAGCTTGGTGACGATCTGCAAAGGCACGATCTGCGACTTGCCCGGAATATTGCTGGCGATGAAAATCACCGAGCCATATTCGCCAATGGCACGGGCGAAGGCGAGCGCGACGCCGCTGAGCCAGGCCGGGAAAATCTCCGGAAAGATCACCCGGCGAAATGTCGTCACCCCATTGGCGCCGAGACTATAGGCCGCCTGCTCGAATTCCGGATCCCATTCCTGCAGTACCGGCTGGATCGAGCGCACGACGAACGGCAGACCGACGAAGATCAGCACGATGACAATGCCGGCATTGGTGTTGCTGTAAGGGAAATCGAGCCAGGACAGCGCGCCGCCGGCGAGGAGGTTTGGGTGGCCGAAATGCCCGGCGAGACCATTCAGAAAAGCCGTGGCATGGTCGCCGAAACCGCCGATCCAACCGTCCGTCAGATAGAGATTGGAGAAGGTGATGCCGGCCACCGCCGTCGGCAGAGCGAAGGGAAAATCGATCAGCGCATCGAAATAGCGCCGGCCGGTGAAGGGCTCCCGCACCAGAACCCAGGCGACGATCAGGCCGAAGATTCCATTGACGACCGCCGCCAAAGCCGCGGCGCCGAAGGTCAATTTATAGGCCGCGACGACGACCGGATCGGTGATCGTCGCGACGAATTCGGACCACGACAGCTCCATCGTCTTGAAGACGAGGCCGGCAAGCGGAATCAGGACCAGAAGCGAGAGATAAAAGAGCGTATAGCCGAGAGTCAGCCGGAAGCCGGGAATGACTTTTTGCGCGCCCGCCATCTTCAAAATCCCGCGAGAAACGCGTCTGAAGCCGCCGCGCTCACCATACCAAAGGCCTTCTTAGCTGCCGCCGGGATCGAAAGCATCCTCTATTTCGCCGGCTTATAGATCTGATCGAAGACGCCGCCATCGGCGAAAAAGGTCTTCTGCACGCGCGGCCAACCGCCGAAAGCCTGGTCCACGGTGAACAGTTTCACCGCGGGAAAGGTGCTGGCGTATTTTTTATAAACATCGATATTGCGCGGCCGGTAGTGCCATTGCGCGATCGTGTCCTGCGCCTCGAGCGTATAGAGATAATCGAGATAAGCCGTCGCGGCGGCGCGGGTGCCTTTCTTATCGACAATGGAATCGACGACCGCGACCGGCGGCTCGGCGAGAACGCTCGTCGAGGGATAGACGATCTCGAACTTGTCTTTGCCGAATTCGTCGGTCGCCAGATAAAGCTCGTTCTCCCAATTGACCAGCACGTCGCCGATGCCCTTTTGCGCGAAGGTCACCGTCGCGCCGCGCCCGCCAGTGTCGAGAACCGGCACGTGCCGGTAAAGCTCGGTCACGGCTTCGAGCGACGCGGCGTTTTTGTAGATGGGGAAATCCTTCGCGGCCTTGCCGTCGGCGATCGAAGCGGCGAGGCCTTCCTTGGTCGCAAGGTCATAGGTTTTCGCGCCACCGGCCGCGCCCCAAAGTCCGAGAAAGACCCAGCGCGCCGCGCCGCTCGACTTCGGATTGGCGGCAATCACCTGCACGCCGGGCTTCAACAAATCGCTCCAGTCGTGGATGTGCTTGGGATTGCCCTTCCGCACCAGAAACGCGATCGTCGATGTATAAGGCGCCGAATTATAGGGAAATTTATCCTGCCAGCCCTGCTTGAGGAGCCCGGCGCGCGCGATCGCGTCGATGTCCCAGGCGAGCCCCAGCGTCACCACATCGGCCTGCAGACCGTTGACCACCGACAGCGCCTGCTTGCCCGAGCCGCCATGCGACTGCTCGATCGTGACCCGCGTGCCGGTCTTTTTCAGATAATCGGCGGCAAAGGCGTCATTGACCGATTCATAAAACTCGCGGGTCGCATCATAGGAGACGTTGAGCAACGTGACAGACTGACCGCCCTCGGCATGTTTCAAGCCGCCCACCGCGAGCGTGACAAAGCCCAAAAGCGCGACGGCAAGGCCCGCCTTCATTCCAGACATGCGCATGAATCCCTCTTCCGCCCGCAAATGCCGTCACCGTGCAGATCACGGTTCGGAAGGGCTAAGAAACGGGTTTGCATAAAGAAGTCAACATCTAAGTCTATATTTTTTATATACAATCAAATTGTGGAAGTTTTAGAACCCGTTAGCCGCCCGCAGCGATAAAGCTTTTTACCGGTGCTCTTGGTTGGCGATGATCATGGCGTCGCGGATCTGATTGCCGATGTCGGACATCCCGCTCGGACTATGCGGCAGCAGGATCACCTTCGCGCCGGATTGGACGCCGATTTCGCGGATCGTGTCGAAATATTGCGTCATCAGCAGCGTGCGCAGCACTTCGGCGGGGGTTGTCTGCGCCGTGGAGGCGAGGCTCGCGACGGAATCGTTCAACCCCGCAACGATCGCCTTGCGCTGGTCGGCAATGCCCCGACCCTGCAGGGCTTTCGACTCGGCTTCCGCCTCGGCCGCCTTGACCGTCAAAATCTTATTGGCCTCGGCCTTCGCCTGCGCGGCGACTTGAAGGCGCGTCTGCGCCTGGATTTCATTCATCGCGGCGACAACGGCGCTGTCCGGCTGCACGTCGACGACGAGGGAGCTCACGATCTCGAACCCATATTGCTGCATCAGTTCGGAGAGATGCTGCGTCACCGCCTGGGCGACATCGTCCTTGCGTTCGAAGACCTCGTCGAGCGTCATGCCCGGAATTTTTGAGCGCACGACATCGAGCACATAGGCCTGGATCTGCGCCTTGGCGTCCGAGAGCGTGTAATAGGCCTCGCGCTCGCGGCCGCTGACGACGCGATAATTGACGGCGATATTGACCTTCACGAAGACATTGTCCTTCGTCTTCGTGTCGGCGGTGATGATGTTCTGTTCGATCTTCAAGGAAAGCAGCGCGGCAAGCCGGTCGATATAGGGAAGCTTCATGTGCAGGCCCGGCTCGACGACCCGGTTGAACTTGCCGAACCGCTCGATGATTCCGGCATGCGCCTGCTGAATGGTGAAGACCGATCGCAAGATCGGCAGCAGTAAAATGATGGCGACGATGATTAGAAAGATTGTGAAAATCTCTTCGATCATGCTTCCCCCCCGTTCGGCCGCATCAAACTTTATAGGCGACCAGAATCGCGCCCAAGGCCATGAGCGCCACGCCAAGCCAATTGGCCAGCGACAGCTTTTCGCGAAGAAATGTGACACCAAATAGCGCGACGAGCACGACGCTCAGCTTGTCGATCGGCGCGACCTTGGCCGCATCGCCGATTTGCAGGGCACGAAAATAGCAAAGCCAGGAGGCACCGGTCGCCAAAGCCGACAGCGCCAGGAAGATGAGGCTGCGCGGCGAGATCGAATTGAGCGACTGCCATTGCCGCGTCCCGACGACGATGGCCGCGGTCAAGCCGAGGATGAAAATCGTCCGGATGAACGTCGCGAAGTTGGAATTGATGTTTTCGACGCCAAGCTTGGCGAGAATCGCCGTCAAAGCGGCAAAGACCGCCGAGAGCGCCGCCCACATCTGCCACGAAAGCTGCATCATTCCCCCGCTTGTGCCTTGCGGCGCGGCGCGACGGGGCTTGGGGCCGCGATGACGCCTTCGCGCTTTTTCATGGCTCTATAATAAGCCCACCAAAGATGCGCGGCCGCCCCGCGCAGTGGCCGCCACGGCTCGGCGAGCGCGGTCGTCTCCTTGGCGGTCGGGCGCGCCTCCAGTCCCAATCCAAGCCGCACGCCCTCCTGGATGGCAAGGTCGCCTCCCGGCCAGGCATCGGCATGACCGAGACAAAACAAGAGATAGACGTCCGCCGTCCAGGGACCGATGCCGTGCAAGGCGTTGAGCTTTTGATGCGCGCTGTCGGCATCTTCGTTGGCGAGCGCATCGAGATCGAACCGCGTCGCCACAAGCTCGCGGCCGAGATTTTTCAAAGTCTTGATCTTCGCCGCGGAGAGCCCGAGCCGGCCGAGCCTGTCGGCGCGCGCCTTGGCGATTGCCGCCGGCGTCAACGGGTCGTAAGCCGCGTGAAGGCGGCCCCAGATCGCACCGGCACTGGCGGTTGAAAGCTGCTGCGCAACCACGATCGCGGCGAGGCCGGCAAAGCCCGATTCGCGCCGCCGCAAAGCCGGCATGCCGGCCGTGGCAAGAACTGGCGCCAGGCGCTTGTCCTGCGCGACGAGCGCGCCAACAGCCTTTTCGAGATCGGCCTGCGTATCGAGAAGATGGATCATGCGCCAAGCTCGCACGGCGGCCCGCGCCGTCCAATCCGAAGCTTGCTGTCCAAGCCTCGATCGGGATTTTTTCCCGACCCCGTCGGAAAAAATTCCAAAGCTTCCTCACCCGGTTAGCCCGCAATTGTTGCCGGCTTGCACTAGTCGCTTGGCAATGTCTGCAATACCAAATGAGAAAAATTCTCGTCCGGTTCGGGCGAAAAGCCGCGTTCGACTGCACAGCGGTGAATTGGTGGGGGAAATTGATGGCGTCTGTACGCGTAGCCGCTTGTTTCAGCACGGCCCTGACGACGCTCACCCTCCTGACAATGCCGCTTCATGAGGCGGCCGCACAAACGGCAACGCCTTCGGCGCAAAGCACCACGGCCTCAGCCCCCGCGTCTTCTCCCGCCCCCGCGTCTTCCGGCGCGCCAGCATCGTCCTCTGCCAAAGCGGCGCCGGCGACCTCTGGCGTGACGCCCGCGAACGCACTCGCCGATACGGTTGCCGGCGGCGAGCTCGAAGAAGTCGAAGTGGTCTCAACGACGCCGCTCGGCGAAGGCACGAGCGTGCTGAATGTCCCGAGCGAAACCCAGACGATCAATTCGCAGCAAATCACCAATCTCAACCCGGATGTCATCACGCAGGCCTTAGCGCGCCGCACGCCGGGCATCGACGTCAACGACGAACTCGGCAGCCCGCTGTCGCAGTCGCTCAATTTCCGCGGCCAGACCGCCTCACCCGTGCCGGGGACACCACAAGGTCTCGCCGTCTACATGAACGGCGTGCGCATCAACGAGGCCTATGGCGACGTCGTCAACTGGGCCTTCATCCCGACCGTCGCCGTCGATACCGCGCAGGTCGTCACCGGCAATCCGGTCTTCGGTCTCAATGCGCTCGCCGGCGCCGTCGTCATGAACATGAAGAACGGCTTCACCTGGCAGGGCACGGAATTCAACCTGCAAGGCGGCAGCGATTACACCGTCCAAGGCTCCGGCCAGTACGGCATCCAGAAAGGCAATTGGGCCTATTACGTCGCCCTTGAAGGGGTGCGGACCAACGGCTATCGCTACTTTGGGCAATCCGATGTCGAGCGCAGCTACGCCGATATCGGCTATCGCGCCGAGGGCAACGAAGTCCATTTGGCCGTCAACGCCGCCGCGACCGGCATCGGCGCAGCCGGTACGACGCCGCTGGCGCTCGTCGAGCAAAACCCCTGGGCGGACTTCAACCTGCCCGGCGCGATGCAAAATTCGGTCGCGATGGTCACCCTCTCCGACCAATCCGCGCTTTCGAGCACGTTGCAGTTCAACGGCAACGTGTACTTCCGCGATTACTCGGCCGCGCATCAAGACGGCAATATCAGCGACTTCTATCATTGCGCTGCGGCCTTCGTCTGCAACAGCAATGATCTGCCCGCGCAAAATCCGATCGACGGCAGTGCGCCCGGCACGACGCCCCTGCCCGACCCGGTGCCAGGGGCGGACAATGGCGCGCCAATGGGCGAAATCGACAGCAACTGGACGCACACCTATAGCGCTGGCACGACGCTGCAGCTCACCGACACGCAAAAGATTTTCGACCATACGAACAACCTGCAAGTCGGCGCCAGCCTGGATCATGGGTGGACGCATTTCACCGGCAGCAGCGTGCTTGGCAATCTGCCGCCGGACTTCGTCGTTCAAAGCTATGGCGAGCAGATCAACGAGCCGGCTTACGACGTCTCGCCGGTCGGCCTGCAAACACAGAACACCTACATCGGCGTCTTCGCGCTGGACTCGTTCGACGTGACCGACCGCCTGTCGGTCCATGTCGGGGCGCGCCTCAACGATGCGCAAATCAACCTCAACGACGAACTCGGCACGAGCCTGACCAGCAAGAACAATTTCAACCGCCTCAACCCCGTCGCCGGCGTCACCTTCAAGATCACTCCCGATATCGCCGCCTATGCGAGCTATTCGGAAGCCAATCGCGCCCCGACGCCGCTCGAGCTTGGCTGTTCAAGCCCGACGCAGCCCTGCATGATCGACAATTTCCTCGTTGCCGATCCGCCGTTGCAGCAGGTTGTGTCGCGGACCGTCGAAGCGGGCTTCAAAGGCAGCAATGCCATCGCCTGGTCCTATGCGCCCGGCCGTCTTGATTGGAGCATCAGCGGCTATCGGACGGAAAACCAGAACGACATTATGAGCGTGCCGAGCACCGTGACGGGCTTTGGCTATTATACCAATGCGGGCGATACGCTGCGGCAGGGCGTCGATATCGGGGCGACCTATACGACCGACAAATGGGACGCTTATGCGAATTATTCCTTCATCTCGGCGACGTTCCTGACGCCGGTCCTGCTGGCCTCGCCGAACAACCCCTTTGCCGATGCCAACGGCAATATCCAGGTCGAGCCGGGCGACAATCTCCCCGGCATTCCGCGCAACAAGTTCAAGATCGGATTCGATTACGAAGTTCTGCCGAAATGGAAGATCGGCGCGGACCTCGTCTACCAGTCGAGCCAGTTCTACTTTGGCGACGAGATCAATGCGCTGCCGCCGGTTCCGGGCTTCGTCTCGCTCAACCTTCGCACGTCCTATCAGGTCAACAAGAACGTCCAGATCTACGGCCTGATCAACAATGCGACCAACAATCGCTACTTCACCTACGGCGCCTTGTACGACACCGGCGGAACCGTGAACCAGGTCACCGGCAACCCCGTACCGGGCCTCTTCTCGTCGACCGATCCGCGTTCCGTGACGATCTCGCCGCCGCTCGAAGCCTTCGTCGGCATCAAGGTGACGATGTAGGCGAGGCTTTCGGAGAGCGCGAAAAGTTTTGGGAACGCGTTCAAATCGTCTCGATCCGCATTCCCAATAGTCTTGACTGACTCGGGACTTTTTCCCAACACTGGCTCATGTCCCCTGAGCAGTGTCGTGCCGCAAGGGCTTGGCTCAAACTCTCGATGGAAGACCTTGCCGGGTCTGCCAACGTGGAGATCGTGAGCGTCAGAGACTTCGAGGCCAAGCGGCTGTCGCGGCTTTCCCCCGCCGCCACCGCCATGCAGGCGGCCTTGGAGCGGCGCGGCGTGTTCTTTCTGGAGGAAGAGGGCCTCATCGTCCCCAAGCCCCAGAGACCGAAGAAGACCAAGCCGGAGGCCGAGGACGCTCTGGCTTTTCCCAAGGCGCGGCACGGGCTGCGCTTTTAGCCGCTAAGATTTTCACCGCGCCCTATCCAGCGGTCAGTCGTGAACCACGACCATCTTCCCATGGGCCTCGCCGGCTTCCATGACACGATGCGCCTCACGGATGTCCTCAAAGCGGAAGATGCGGACCGGCTTGACGTCGAGCCGGCCGGCGGCCGCATCGGCCGCGATCTGCCCCAAGGGCACATCGGACAAAGGAAAGCCGGGCGTGCCAAACACGAAGCTGCCGAAGAAGGTGAGATAGACGCCGCTCGGCATCTGGAGCAGCGGATTGAAATCGGCAATCGGCGCGAGGCCGCCGAGCCAGCCGGCGAGGCAGGACCGGCCGCCGCGCCGGAGCATGGCGAGCGAGTCGAGCATGACGCTGTTGCCGACAAGATCGAGCACCGCGTCGATCTTTTTCGACTCGGCGATGTGCTTTGAGAGATCGGGGCGTTCCACTTCGCAGCGCTCGGCGCCGAGCTTTTCCAATAGACCGAAGCGCTCGCGGTTGCGCGTCGTGGCAATGACGCGCGCCCCGGCATTGACCGCCATTTTAAGCGCGGCCTGACCGAAAGAGGACGTCGCGCCGCGGATGACGAGCAACTCACTCTTTTGGATTTCAAGATTCCGGAACAGACAGGTCCAGGCGGTGGCATAAGTTTCCGGGATCGTCGCGAGCTCGGCCCACGGCAGATTGGATTCGATCAGCGCGACATTCGAAACCGGCGCGCTGGTATATTCGGCATAGCTTCCGTTGATGGTGCGGCCGAGACCGCCCATCAAAGCCGCGACCTTGGCGCCGACGGGGAATTCGCCGCCAGGGCAGGATTTGACGATGCCGACGCATTCGATGCCGCTGACAGGCGCGGCCTCGGCCCATTCGCCGCGCCGCATATGCAGCTCGGCATGGTTGAGCCCGAACGCTTTGATCTGAATGACAACGTAACCGGGCTTCGGCTGCGGATCGGGAATATCCTTGTAGACGAGGCTGTCGAGCCCGCCAAATTTCTCAAGAACGATGGCACGCATGACAAATTCTCCATTGGCTGCCCCGGTCGGGAAGCGGCAAATCAGCGGGGAAGGAAATCACGGATAGCCGAGGCGATCTCGGCCGCGTGCGTCTCGAG
>Ga0153954_1001298_pt1 | contig 14001 bp, 7 predicted proteins | sample TSFL038MetaG_FD_102277 | JGI IMG/M metagenome (GOLD analysis project Ga0153954, IMG submission 102277) | Attine ant fungus gardens microbial communities from Florida, USA - TSFL038 MetaG | ecosystem: Host-associated > Fungi > Mycelium > Unclassified | place: USA: Florida, Wekiwa Springs State... | reverse complement strand
TCGCAGATACAATAGATAAGAATAATTTTGACATGCATAAGAACCCTCCAAAAAAAGATACTATGCATAATGTATCACGCATGAACAAGCCTGCACTTGTCAATTGACACGCTAAGCACCTCAACCAAGTCACGACTTGGCTTTCGGACACTTAGCCCTTCACTTGCCAAGTTCGGCAATGTTCATGCGTGATTTAGGGCGCAAGTTGGGTTTTAAGGCAATTTTGTTTGCTTTCTTCTCTGGCGTTCGGATTTGCGTGATTTTTGATGGTCTTCAATTTTTTAACAAGCATCAGGTCTCTTGTAAATATCCTACAAACAAAAGAAGATGCAATGCACCTTCATCAGAAATCCCGCCTATTTCATCCATTTCGACATCGTAATCAAAACAGTCCTGGATGTTTGTAATACTTTTTCTGGTCAGGTATTCGCTCACTTCAGGGATGGACAAAAGACCTTGCCCTTTTGAATTTTCCCATTCGGCTTCTTCGATGTCGAGAGTTTCTAATGATTTTTTGAGAGTTTCGATTTTTGAATAGCGTTCTTTTTTCTGATCTTCAGTTTCTGTCTTAATCAAATCCTCTTGTTGGTTTATAAGATTTTGTGCTTTTTCAATTTGATGTGTTGCCTTTTTAATTTTTTGTATTTCTTGCCATTGACTTTGTGTGAAATTTTCTCCAATGTTTGAAATGGCAAGAGTTTGAGCTGAACTATCTATCGTTTTATCTTGAGGCTTTTGGGATTGGTTAAGAAGCGTCTGCTTTTTATTTTTTAAAATTTCTAATTTTTCTTCGAAATTTAATTCCTGAAGGGTCAGATTTATTTGGTTTCTTAATTTTATATTATTTTCTTTTAAGGTTCTAAGGTCGTTTATCAGTGTATCTTTTTCTTTAAAAGATTTCCGGAGGAGCTTAGTTAAGTGTAGGATGACTTTTTGGGGAGTAAGATGGTCAGAGACTTTTTCCATTAGTGTTTGTAAATCAGTTTCCACAGCCTTGATGGGAAGAACTCCTGTGTAGACATCGGGCGTCAATTCATGATTTAATCCTAGCGGCCAGAATAATCGATTTTGGAGATATAAAGTCAGTTGATAGATATCACCATCCCATTCTGGGTTTGTTACAGCTACATGAAAATCTCGGCTGGATAGCAGCTCATTAAGACATGATTGAATAGCCAAATCGACAAAATACTCAATTTTTTCCTGGATAGAATCAATCGTTTTTTTTGTTTTAAGGCGATACTCTAAAGGAAGTTCTTCATAGTAATCCTTCATTTGTTTGCGTTGGCGAGGAGAGCAATTTTTGATATAATAAGCAAATCCAACTAGCATTCTTTCGCGTTGAGAAAGAGAGGGGCCTACACGTTCGTTATTGGCTTCACTAATGGCTTTGATGATCATATGAAGATAATAGGCAGCAGCCTCAATGGGTTGATCAGGTTTTCCTCGCAAGTTCAATAAACGTAAAATTTCAGAACGATGTAACACCTCTTTAAGCTGAGCAAAAGTACTCCCTAGCGTGAGAGTTTTTATTTCCTCAATGATTTTAACTATTTCTTGTCTTTTTTGTTCCGTTTCACTTGGTTCATTACATTGAAACCGATTTTCAAATTCAAGGAAGAGTTCGTGAAGAGTTTGTGTGCCAATATTTGCAGGCAAGTCCCCGAATGTGATTTTTTTTGAAAAGCCTCTTTCGCGAAAGGTGTTTAAATTTAAAAAAATACTTTTTCCACAAATGATTTGAGAAGGGAAAGTTGAGAATTCTTGGATAATTTCTCGCTCTTTATGTTGTCGTTCTTCCTTTAAACCATGAAATATTCGAATAGGGTTAGTTTCTTTAGAGTTTTCAAAAGCGGATTGGATATCTTCAGCGTATTCGCTCAAGTTATATAACCTTTCATTAGTGGCCGTATTGAACTTTGATAACGTCCTTATTAAATTACGGAGCTTCGTTGTAATTTTCCCTTTCTCAATGGTTTGATTAATTATTTTGTCAAAATAAACTTTCAAATAATCTGCTGAATCCATACTGACTTCAGGATTTGCACGGAAAAGCGTAATGAGAATCTCAATGGGATCGTTAGTATTTAGAATTTTATAAAAAGCTGGGTCTTTAAAGAGTTTTAAGATAGTCATCCGATGCTCAGGAGCGGTCGTTTCCACCATCTCTTTTACGTTCGAAATAAACTTTATCATTGAATAATGATTTGAAATCTCCAGATCCGTCGTGTCCTCGGAGTTTTTTATGGCCGAAATAAAGTTTTTCGTTAAATGACTTAAAATTTCCTGCAATAGAATTTTACATTCGCCTTTTCTTTCCTCGTGGGAAAACAATTTGAGGATTTCGATAGTCCATTGTAATAAATGAATGTCTCCTTGATCGACATTTTCCAGAGGGAAAAAGAATTTGACATTTTCAATTAATTCTTTTTGTTTCTCCAGATCTGTAATTTGTTTCAAGGCTTTAAAAATTTTCAATAAAGCTGCCTCATCTTCTATTTGTAAAATCGTCTGGTCTTCTGTGAGGTTTCTGCATTTACACAATGGGAGAACGGAGAGAACTAAAGAAAGTAATTCTTTTCGGTCTTTTCGGATTTTGCAAATAGTGTTAAATAATGAAGAGTACTTTTTACACGAAATTGGGTGCTGTCCGACAAAATGTGGGTTCTGGTCGACAAAATGATTGATATCTTCAATGAGAACTTCTCTTTCTGTTTCCGGAATTTGAGATAAATTTGTCAAAATCCAACCAAAGTAAAATCCTGAATCCTTTTGAGTAAAATCAATGGTATAGTTCCCTTTTTGAGCAAGATCGAGCAAGGGTTTAATCATCGCAAAATTATTTGCTTTTCCAATAAATTTAATACCCAAAATCAAATCATATAATTCCTGGGATGCTCGAACTCCAAAAGAATCTTGTTTTAGCAAGCCTTTGAGGGATTGTAATATATCGCTTCTGATCTGTTCTTGATCAATTAAGCAAAGCATTTCGATTAGCTTAGAGATAAAGTCAAGAGCACAGCTATCTTTGAATGTATCGTTAAGCTGTTTAATTAAGTCAGCCCTTTGCTCTTTTGGAATTGTAGTCAAAGCCTTAAAAAGACGATGATAATCTTCCCTATTTTTTTCAATCTCTCCGAGCGCACTATCTAGAGGTAGTTGAAAGAATAGCTCAACGACCTGTTTGAGTTCGCTTTTGTCTATCTCATTTTTCATTGCTGCTACCCAGGTGATTGATGCGACAGACATTTCAAAAAAAACGATGCATTGTTTTATGTTTGAATTAGGTCGTTTTACTTCCTTTATCTTCGCTAATTCGATCACCTGTTTCCGAAGGGATTGATTAATATCAGCAAAAAGAGAAATGAAATGAATAAGCTCAGAAATAGAATCGTTTGAAAGGTCGACAAAATTTAGGACATCAGTGAGCACTTCGATGCGATCTTTCGAATCAATTTCTATCATCGTTTCCAGTAATTTGAGCAAATCTGACAAATCCGCATTCAAAAATGAGAAGACAATATTCAGGACAATATCTCGTTGGTCATTTTCAAATTGTTCAAATTGCTTAAAAATACTGATATTGCAACCATTTTCAAAACGAGAATTAAATTTTTGAACAAAAAGATCCGCTTTCTCCGGTGAAAGCGATAAGAGGAATTCAAGCAGCCCTATCCAACTTTTATCATCGAAAGTGGAATAAATGATTTTCAATGCTTTAGCTTGTTCGGTGACTTTATTTAATCTCTCGTTGTCGTGATATTTATCTTTGTTTCTTTTGTTCAATATCCATGCTATATTGATGTTAATAATACGCAAAATACATTTAACAATTGTTGTGCAGCTGAGCAAAGAGCTTTCAGGCCTATAATGGATGAAAAGGAGAATGATTTCTTCTAAAGGATGTAACTCTCCAAGAAATTTTATACAATTCATTAAGTCTTTAAAGACTTCGTTTTTTTTCAACTGAGGGATATAGGCCACGAAACTTTTTCTTGTTTCACAAGAAAGGTTGGACAATATACGAAGTAAACTTAAACGACATGAAGAGAGGTCTTCGGAAGAAATATTATTTGATCCATGCAAGATGATTTCACTAATCATTAAATGAACTTGATTGACGATTTCTAATCTTTCTTGAGGGGGTACTGACATAAGCATCGCAGCTACACGAATATCATAAACGACGTGAGGATATAATTCCTCCATCTCTTCTATAGATAGCCCTTGTAGGCATTTAAGCAATCCTATGAAATGCTGCGGTGAGATTTGAGAAAGGGAGGCTTTGTTTTTCGTGATAAAAGTTTCTTGTTCAGGAGTATAATTGGCTAGAATTGGAAATGCTTCATCAAAAACTGAATAAATATTTTTCTTTATCTCTAGAAAGAAATTCATAATTTGCTTTCTTTTGTCTTCGTCTACCACTGTTTTGAGAATTTTAAGATGTTCGCAATAATCTTCTATATCTTTAATTATTGTGCATAAAATGAGATCTTCAATCAGCCTATCTCTTTTTTCGACAGGAATGTCCTTCAATGTGGAGAAAAGAAGGTTCCAAGGACGGCATTCAAGCTCATCATCGGCGATATTTAACTGCTGGATTCTTTTTGTGATGTCCAATCTTTCATTTTCAGACGAGATGTTATTTAATTCATTCAGAAGAAGGAGGCATTCCTTAATGTTATAGAACTTCTTGTCGCCCAAAATATCTTTCGCACAAGTGACGACATGTTCTCGCTGTTGTGGGACAATTGCATCAATCGATTTGAGAAGTTCACAACAGCTCTGGGATGTGTCCAACTTTTTTATAAATGGCAGTGCAAGATTGCTGACGGCTTTTCTTTGAGAGGGATCAACTTTCATTAATGTTTCAATTAATGAACGGAAGGAATCTTGTTCATTTTCTTTGCAGATATCGATGATAATGTCTGAAATGCCTTCAGATTTTACTCCGAAGAAACCTTGATCGCATAAAAATCCGAAAGCATGTGGTAGATCATAATGTTCTTTAGAAGCCATTTTATTCAGGCGAGTCATTTTCTCTTGTGGAAGCTCTACTAATACGTCAAGGAATTCAAACCAACCCTTTTGGTCAAGGAATTCAAACCAACTCTTTTTTTTGAATGCACGGGTAATTTTTAGTGCTTTAGCTTGTTTGATCACTCGATCTAATTGACTTTCTTTAAACCTTTCTCGATTTTTTACTTTCCATTTTTTGTAGTCACAAATCTGATTGCGGCAGAGTTGGAAAATTTTATTGCATTCTTCAATGGATTGGGCGGGATTGCCTAAACCATATGATTTAGCTAATTCAATGATTTCTGCTGCCATTGATTCATCAATTGGTTCTAAATACGAATTGAAAATGGAATTTAATTCCCTCAAATCTTTTACAAGGTTTGGATGAGGGGAGCGTATGATAAATCCCATAAAAATTTCCCTTTGAGGATACGGGATTTTCGAGATGACCTCTAATAACGAAAATCGACTTACACGATTATCTGGTGAAGTCAATTGATCCCAACCTATATCTAAACAAAGGGAATTTATTAATCTGACAATCTGCAATCGTTCTTGAGGAGGTTTGGTCTCAAGTGTGTCATGGATGCCCCAGTAAGAGAAATCTGATATATGTTGATATAATTCTTTTGTCTCTTTTAAGGACAACCCCTGAAGACACATGAGTAGTGTTTTAAAGTCAGCGGCACAGATTTGAGAAAGAGAATTTTTATTTTCCTTGATAAAAGCTCTTTGTTCTGGGGTATAGCTTTCAAGAATTGGAAGTGTTTCAGTCCAAGGCTTCAATTTCTCCGGAATGCAATCCATGATTTCCATTCTTATTTCTTTATCGGTCTTTTGCGAATGGGAATGAGGATTTTTTTTGGAAGATGCCCAGAAAGCAATGGCTCCTCCAATCCCTCCCATACCCATTGCGAGGAGCGCGGAATTGGAAAATTGTGGAAGTCCTTTTGGGAAAAAACTTGCCGAAAAACCATCTATAGGTTCTAGAGGGATGTTTTGAGTCAGTTCTTGAGGCAAATCAAATGGGAGAGGTTGGATTCGTTGACTCAAATGATTGTCAGCGATTAAATTTGGTTGCGGAGATGTTATTGAGGTATATTTGAAAGCGGCAGCAATGCTAGCCAAGGCCGTCAGAACAGCTCCAATCCATAAATTGCGATGGTTAAATTGTTTTTGTTCGAGGGCATGGATAAAAGCATCTACAGATGGATTTCGGCTAAATCGCAAGTCGTCTGTAACAGCTGGAATATTTTTGTACCGTTGGGTAAAGATTTTAAGCTCTTCGCCAAATAAATGGAAAGCATTTTGCGAGTACTGTTTTTCTTTTTCATTCCCTTTTTTTGTGAGCCTATAAGAAAGATCACATCCCCGACATAGCAGTATAAAGGTATTTTGAACGCCAATTTTCTCGATTAGGGAATCCACTTCAATCAATTTTTTAGCTTTTGTATTTTCTTTTTCAGAAAACCCTTCGGCGATGGGCAGGATTTCTTCGAAGAGCCAACGTTCAATGCTATTTGCTTTTGATAAGGAGGGCATTAGAGTCCCTGTCAAAAGAGTAAAATGGGGTGAAATGGATAAATCCATCTGATATTGACCCATCTTGAAGGGAGAGTTCTGGCAGATACATGAAAGTAGCTCTTCAACTTTATTTGCTGGAAAAAGAGAGTCTGAAGCATTTAAGAAATTTGAAGATTCTGAAATTTTTAACATAATTATAATAAATAGATTCTTTAATTTTTATTTTTAAAAAAATTATAAATTATTGATGTTTTTAATATCTAGTCAAGAAATTGTCTGTTTTTACTTAGCATATTCGAAATATATCCATCGTATTTTAAAACCAGTCTTGCTCTAGCGAAATTTCCATTAAAAAATAGGGCAGAAATGATAGCTACGGTTAATACTTCTGCAGATGTCGTTCGACATTGCTCATAATCTTTCAATCCAAAAGCAGAAAGGAAATCGACACAAATAAAATCACCACCTCCCAAAACGACATGCAAGACGTTTCAGTCGGAGGTGTTTTTTGAAATCTGCGAAAAAAGCTCATCAAAATCGCCGGAATTCTAATTTTTTCACAGCCTCTGTAGAATTTTTAAAAATTTGAATATATACATAGAAAATTTTTGGGATGTTGAAAAAACAATTGAAGAAATGAAGGATTCAGATTAAAAAAGAAAATTTAGCAATTGAGGAAAGGATTGGAAAATGAAAGTTCTCTTTAGCTTCCTTCTCATGTTTGGGATAGGAATTCATACCTTGGTGATGGCCAATGCGCTTTCCTCGTTTGGAATTCCTTACGAAGTGAATTGTTTTCTAAATCGCTTTGCTGAAGAACAAAAAACAGCAAACAAATTGATTCTTGTGACTAAAGATGTCAACGGAAGATGCGGAATTGAAAATATTGCCTTGATTTTCGACTATCACGGTTCGCTTGATTTTCCAGCGGCTCGACAGTTAATTGTCTCCATACTCACAAGTCTATTGCAAGAAGTTAATAACCAGCCGAAATTGCGTTGTTGCTTTGTGACTTTTCCTTTAACAATAGAGAATCTTAGCGTTCGTATTCGCGTGCGTTCAGAATGTCTTTTCTATCCTTTTTTGGGAAATATTGCCTCAATCATCGCAGCTGATGGCCTTATTTATTACGGTACATTAAATTCCTATACCTATGAAGTGGACACTTTACGCTTCGAAAGCTATGTCCAAGCGGCGAAAGTTGCTGCGATGCCAAATGTACCCGATTTGTCGGTTTTCTTTCCTTGATTGCGAGAGTAAAAAAAAATTGTCCTTTTCCCCTGTTAATATATCTCTCTCAAATTGACAATTAATTGTTTAAAATATACACTATTGATGTTATTTTTAATCAATTTATAGTTTTAGCTGATAATTTGAACATTTTGCATTTTCTTTTGTCATAAATAAAGAAGAAGTGATATTTTTTCAGCTTTTAAAGAGGAAAACAATGGCAACTGAATTAATGTTTAGCAAAGGAGGATCCGATTATAAGTATGGCTTTTCAACAGAAGTCGAAACAGATACTTTGCCAAAAGGATTAAATGAAGACATTATTCGCGCTATCTCTGAAAAAAAGGAAGAACCTTCCTATCTCTTGGATTTCAGATTAAAAGCCTATCGCCGCTGGTTGGAAATGAGTGAGCCAAGATGGGCGAATGTGAATTTTCCTGCCATTGATTATCAAAACATTTGTTATTATTCCGCCCCCAAAAAGAAAGCTTCTCTAAACAGTCTTTCTGAAGTTGATCCAGAAGTTTTAAAAACTTTTGAAAAACTAGGAATCCCTATTGATGAACAGAAACGTCTGACCAATGTTGCAGTCGATCTGGTTTTCGATTCAGTTTCCATTGGGACGACCTTTAAGAAAAAGCTGGAAGATGCAGGTGTTGTCCTTTGTTCAATTTCCGAAGCCATAAAGCTATATCCCGATCTCGTTCAAAAGTATTTAGGTAGTGTCGTTCCCATTGGCGACAATTTTTTTGCGACATTAAATTCCGCCGTTTTTTCTGACGGTTCTTTCGTTTATATTCCGAAAGGAGTGCGCTGTCCGATGGAGGTCTCTACCTATTTTCGTATTAATGATAAAGAATCCGGGCAGTTTGAACGAACACTGATCATTGCTGAAGAAAGTTCTTTTGTCAGCTATCTCGAAGGATGCACAGCCCCAGCCTATGATACCAATCAGCTTCATGCCGCTGTCGTTGAGCTTGTCGCTCTCGATAATGCGGAGATCAAATATGCGACAGTCCAAAATTGGTATTCTGGCAATCCCGAAACAGGTGAAGGGGGCATTTTTAACTTTGTCACCAAGCGCGGCCGTTGTGCTGGAGTGAATTCGAAAATTTCATGGACTCAAGTTGAAGTCGGTGCAGCAATTACCTGGAAATATCCAAGCTGTATTTTACAAGGGGATAATTCAATAGGAGAATTTTATTCGGTGGCTCTGACTAATGGCAGAATGCAGGCGGATACGGGATCGAAGATGATTCATTTGGGAAAAAATACTCGTTCAACCATTGTTTCTAAGGGTATCGCTGCAGATTTATCTCATAACAGCTATCGAGGATTAGTTAAAGTAGTCCCTAAAGCGATCGGCGCAAGAAATTATACGCAATGTGATTCAATGCTTGTGGGAGATAAATGTTCTGTCAGCACTTTTCCTTATATTGAAGTCGGAAATGCCGCTAGCCAAGTAGAGCATGAGGCATCGACTTCCAAGCTTAATGAAGAGCAGTTATTTTATTTCATGTCTCGAGGCATTTCTCAGGAAGATGCTGTCAATATGATTGTCAATGGATTTTGTAAAGAAGTCATTCGAGAGCTGCCCCTGGAATTTGCTGCAGAAGCTCAAAAGCTTCTCACTTTAAAATTAGAGAATTCTGTCGGATAATTATCCCTCTTTTAACCCTTCAGCTAAGAAGAAGAAACAATGATCGAAATAAGAAATTTATTTGCAACAGTCGAAGGCAAGCCCATTCTTAAAGGAGTCAATCTGCAAGTAAAGGCAGGCCAGATTCATGCCATCATGGGCCCTAATGGGGCTGGCAAATCGACACTGGCAAAAGTTTTAGCAGGGCATCCCAGTTATGTTGTTACTCGAGGGGAAGTCATTTTTAAGGGAAAAAATATTTTAGAAATGGAACCCGAGGAGCGCGCTCATTTGGGTCTGTTTATGAGTTTTCAATACCCCGTGGAAATTCCTGGGGTGAGCAATATTCAATTTTTACGTACGGCCTATAACTCAAACCGCAAAGCGCATGGAGAATCCGAGCTTCCCATTGAAGAATTTGAGAAGCTTCTGGAGAAAAAAATGGCTTTAGTCGATGTGAAAGCAGAGTTTAAAGAAAGAAATCTCAACGAGGGTTTTTCAGGCGGTGAAAAAAAACGCAATGAAATTCTGCAAATGGCTGTCTTAGAGCCTTCATTGGCGATTCTAGATGAAACAGACTCAGGCCTTGATATAGATGCGATGAGGATTGTTGCTGCTGGGGTCAATCAAATCATGAATAATGAGATGGGATTAATTCTCATCACTCATTATCAGCGTCTTTTGGATTACATTAAACCTCACTTTGTCCATGTGATGCTTGATGGAAGGATTGTGAAATCCGGCGGACCTGAAATGGCCCTTGAATTGGAAGAGAAAGGCTATGATTGGCTGGAAATGGAAGGCAAAAAAGAGGTCATAGGATGATGGCAGAACAGCAAACAAGCCAGTATGCTTTTCAGGCATTGCTTTCAAACCTCTATATGAAGGCCGATGGCGAAGCAGCTTTGCAAAGGATTAAAGCCAAAGCTTGGGATCACTTTTTGGAGCTTGGTTTGCCCACTCGCCAGGATGAGGTTTATCGGTATGTCCGCCTGAGAAGTTTATATGCACGCCAGTTTGCGCATTCAATTTCAAAAAAGCTAGCCAAAGAAGCAATCGCCCCATATATCCTTCCAGAGTGCACGCAATCGGTTCTAGTGTTTGTGAATGGTTATTTTACTCCTTCGCTGTCGAATATGGATGCATTGCCAAAGAAAATTGTCGTCTCCACAATCGCTCAATCAATGCAAACGTTTGGAGGTTTTCTTAATAGTCAATGGTCCAAATCATTGAAAGAAGAACGGGATCCTTTTGCTGCACTTAATATGGCTCTACAGCAAGAAGGGATATTTTTTTATGCTCCTCCAAAAACAGTGATTGAAGTCCCTGTACAGCTTTTAAATGTCATCGATGCCGATGCGGATCCCATGTTTATTAATCCACGTCTACAGGCATTTGTAGGATCACAATCGCAGCTTTCACTTGTTTCCACTCTGGCTGTCCTTTCAGGGCAACAGTATGCGATCAACATGTTTACTGATTTGGCTCTCGAAGATGAGGCGCATGTTAAATGCACGCAAGTGGCATGTGGACAGGAGGGAATCTGGCATTTTGATGCTTTGCGGGCTAGTCTTAAAAGGAATAGTTCCTTAAAAGTCATCGCTGCCACTGATGGTGCGGAAACTGTACGTTATGACTATCGCGTGTCTTTGAATGGAGAAAACGCGGAAGCTCTTTTAAATGGAGTTTGGCTGCTGAAGGGTAAAAAAGAAGCGCATACCCACGTATTAATGGACCATCAAGCTCCTTATTGTCGCTCTATGCAATTATACAAAGGCGTTTTGAATGATGTCAGTCGGTCGAGTTTCGAAGGAAAGATTTTAGTCCAACAAGCAGCCCAGAAAACAGAAGCCTTTCAGTTGAATAACAATTTGCTTTTGAGTGAACGCGCCAATGCCGATAGCAAGCCAAATTTGGAGATTTTTGCAGATGATGTCAAAGCATCTCATGGAGCGACAGTTGGACAGTTGGACAAAGAGCAAATTTTTTATATGAAAACCCGCGGTTTTCATGAGAGTGCAGCAAAGAATTTGTTGATCAACGGCTTTTGTCAAGAGGTGATTGATATGGTTCCTATTGAATCACTGCGACAAGATTTAAAGAAGCTTTCAGAAAATTATCTTACGTTATAAAGAGGTGCCAATGTCTTCTAAACTAATTCGAGATCTCTCTTGTTTTAGGGAAGACTTTCCCATGCTAAAAAAAAGCATGCACGGCAAGCCTCTTGTGTATTTTGATTCTGCAGCTACAGCACAAAAGCCCCAGGCTGTAATAGACGCCATCGAACAATTTTATCGAGATCAGTATGGCACTGTGCATCGTGCTGTTTATGAACTTTCCGTCCACGCCACCCAATCCTATCAGGAAATCCGTAAAAAAATAGCCAATTTTCTGAACGCTGCCAAGCCTGAGGAAATCATTTTCACCCGAGGCACAACCGAATCGATCAATCTAGTTGCCTATTCTTTTGGAAAAGCCTTTATACACCCCGGTGATGAGGTGATTATCAGTGAAATGGAGCATCATTCTAATATTGTTCCATGGCAAATCCTTTGTGAGGATCGAAAGGCTCAACTGAAAGTCGTTCCAATGAATGATAAAGGCGAGCTGATTTTGGACGAGCTCTCTGCTTTATTGAGCGATAAAACAAAAATCGTTTCCATTGCCCACGTCGCTAACTCTTTAGGCACGATTAATCCAATCAAAAAAATTGCTGCGATGGTACATGATGCAGGGGCTAAACTTTTTGTTGATGGCGCTCAAAGTGCTCCTCACATGTCAATCGATGTTCAAGATCTCGATGCCGATTTCTTCGTCTTTTCGGGACACAAATTATATGGTCCGACAGGCATAGGCATCCTTTATGGAAAGGAAGCCCTATTAGAAGAAATGCCTCCTTACCAAGGTGGAGGAGATATGATCGAGAAGGTAACATTTCCAAAAACCACTTACAATACTCTTCCTTTAAAGTTTGAAGCCGGAACTCCCATGATTGCCGAGGTTATTGGTTTAGGCACTGCTGTCGATTACGTGATTCATATTGGCGTCGAAGACATATGTCGATGGGAACATGAACTTCTTAATTATGCCACAGAAGCATTAAGCCAAATTGAAGGTCTGCGCATCATTGGTACAGCGGAGAAAAAAGGTGCTATCATCAGTTTTTTTGTCGATGGAGTCCATCCCTTGGATATAGGAACTATGTTGGATTTGAGAGGGATTGCTATCCGTACAGGACATCATTGCGCCCAGCCGACGATGCAGCATTTCAATATTCCAGCTACCGCTAGAGCTTCTTTCGGATTGTATAATAGCAAAGCTGAAATCGATCGCTTCATCAATGCTTTACACGATGTTGTGAAGATGTTGAAAGGGGGCTGAAACTTTGCGCATCTCCCTTCATCAAGCGTGTGAATTCCTCAAAAAAGGTCATGTGGTCGGCATTCCTACAGAGACGGTTTATGGTCTAGCGGCTTGCCTTGATCAATCTCAAGCAATCGCTGAAATTTTTACGCTCAAGGGAAGACCTGCCAATAATCCTTTGATTGTTCATTTAGCAACGGCTGAGGAAATAAAGGACTATGCTGTAAGCATTCCTGAAAGCTTTTTTGCCTTGGCTGATGCTTTTTGGCCCGGTCCTCTCACCCTTGTTCTACCCGCTATTCCTGAAAAAATTCCTAGCATAGTCCGTGCTGAATTGCCGACAGCGGCATTTAGAGTTCCAAGTCATTCTCTTGCGCGACAACTTCTGCAGCAAACAGGCCCTTTAGTAATGCCTTCAGCAAATTTATCTGGACGTCCTTCATCGACATGTGCGGAACATGTCGAAGAAGATTTCGGCGATGGCTTCCCTGTTTTAGATGGAGGGGAATGTCTGAAAGGCTTAGAGTCGACGATTCTGTTTTGGCAAGATGAAAAATGGATGATTATTCGCCTTGGAGCGATAGCCCCTGAGGCTTTTGGGCTGATTTTGGGTTATGATCCCGAGATTTCTTTAGGGGAGGGAAATGCCCAACCGATATGCCCAGGCCAAATGTACCGCCATTATGCTCCAAGGGCCCGCCTTTTCCTTATTCAAAAATTTTCGCTAGCGATCAAAGGCCTGGTGATTGGATTTGATGATCGCAATTATTCTTCAGCTTCTCGATTCATTTCTCTAGGGAATTCATCTGACCCCGAAACAGCATCTCAACGTCTTTATGCCATTTTGCGAGAACTTGACCAAGAAGGCATCGATCAAGCTTGGGTTGATATTGACCTACCTGATGAGGGCCTTTGGCTCACGTTTAAGGAACGCTTATTTAAAGCGTCCTCCTCATTAACTTAAAAAAGACCAGGGCGCTCCCGGTCCTTTGTCGCGATTTGGGCTACAGGCCATTTCTCCCTTCGGGAGACTGGAGTTTGGCATTTTTAAGATCTTACGCCGCTCCGCAGCTAAAATTTTTTATTGTTAAAATACCCCATGCTACGGCCTGCATTTCTACTTATGCCACTACCGTGGCAAAAATTAGTCGCTTAAATACAACGCTCGAGTAGTCCGAAGGACTAAAGGTGCAACAGACCAGGGCATCGCCCTGGGTAGTCTGTAG
>Ga0153954_1001297_pt1 | contig 14023 bp, 12 predicted proteins | sample TSFL038MetaG_FD_102277 | JGI IMG/M metagenome (GOLD analysis project Ga0153954, IMG submission 102277) | Attine ant fungus gardens microbial communities from Florida, USA - TSFL038 MetaG | ecosystem: Host-associated > Fungi > Mycelium > Unclassified | place: USA: Florida, Wekiwa Springs State... | reverse complement strand
ATGTGTGCACTTCGTCGATAAATAAGATCACACTTCCTTCGGCTTTCTCGATGTCGTGCAGGATCCCTTTGAGCCGCTCCTCAAATTCTCCGCGATACTTGGTTCCGGCAATCAAGCTCCCCATATCGAGGGCCAGCAGCTGTTTGTCTTTGAGGGAATCGGGCACATCCCCTTGGACGATCCGCTGGGCAAGCCCTTCAGCGATGGCGGTTTTACCAACTCCCGGATCCCCAATTAGCATCGGGTTGTTTTTGGTGCGGCGGCTCAATACCTGCATGGTACGGCGGATCTCCTCATCCCGCCCAATCACCGGATCGAGCTTCCCTTGGCTAGCAAGAGCGGTGAGGTTTTTCGTGTACTTTTCAAGGGTTTGCAAGCCTGCTTCAGCATTTGGGGAATCCATATGGCGGTCTCCACGAATTTTTTTAATATATTCTTCCACTTGTTTGAGGGGAATTTGGCTCTTTTCGCGCCAACTCGCAAACGGTTCTCCCCCGTTTTTCCAATAAGAGAGGAGAAAGTGGTCGCTACTGGTGTAGCTATCCTTCATCTTTTGGGCAAGGCTTTGTGCATCGTTGATCCGCGTTTGCAGGCTGCGCGAGCCACCCGGAGGCTGCGCCCCATCTCCAGAATAGGTAGGGAGGCGTTCTAAGTCGCGATCGACCGCTTGAAGCAGGTTAGCGGTATTGCCTCCTAAACCGTTGATCAGATTGGGAAAAAGACCATCCGCTTCATCCAAAAAACCTTTCAGCAAATGGTTTTCGGTCACTTCGGTATTTTTGCGATTTTGCGCATCTTGAACCGCTTTTTCCAAAGCAGTTTGGACGGAATCAGTAAAATTTTGTGCCATTATTGACCTACCCCTTCCATGTAACCATAGAATAAATTGTCAGGAAACTCAAATTCAACTAAAATTAATTGCGCTATGCGTAAATACTGTGAATCTATATTCCAAACTAAGAGATGGCCCACCCGCGTTGTTCCTGTAGGGAATGTTTTAGTTGGAGGGGATAATCCCGTTCGAATTCAATCGATGACCACTTCCAGTACCCGCGATGTGGAAGCGACTGTGGATCAAATTGTTAAGCTTGCCGATTGGGGTTGTGAAATTGCCCGCGTTACAGTCCAAGGGATCAAAGAGGCCGAGGCGTGCGACGAGATTAAAGACTGCCTCGTCCAAAAGGGGTATACGATCCCCATTGTGGCCGACATCCACTTTTTCCCTCCCGCCGCCATGCGCGTGGTTGACTCGGTCGATAAGGTGCGGATCAATCCGGGCAATTTTGTCGATAAGCGCGCCTCTTTTAAAGTAATCGAATACGATGACATTTCTTACGCCAAAGAACTCGAGCGGATTGAGGAAAAATTCACCCCATTGGTTGAAAAATGCAAAAGGCTCAAACGCGCCATGCGGATCGGCTCCAACCACGGCTCCCTTTCTGACCGGATCATGAACCGCTATGGGGATAGCCCTGTCGGCATGGTCGAATCGGCTCTCGAATTTGCGAAAGTTTGCCGCAAGCACGATTACCACGACATCATTTTTTCGATGAAAGCCTCCAATCCGGTAGTGATGATCCACGCCTACCGCCTGCTGGTGGCTGAAATGGAAAAATTGGGCTGGAATTACCCCTTGCACTTAGGGGTAACTGAAGCGGGTCTTGGCGAGGATGGAAGAATTAAATCGGCCATGGGGATCGGTTCGCTGCTGCTGGATGGGCTAGGCGATACCATTCGCGTCTCTTTAACGGAAGATCCTTGGTATGAGATCGATCCATGCAAACGGCTCGTCAGCTATGCTGAAGCCATGCAAGGCGCCGGAGTTTCGGCATTTGAAGAGAAATTCCGTAACTTTAATCGGATCGAAAAACGCGCTGTAACACTATCTAAGTCGATTTCGTTGCACCGCGATGGCTCAGTTTATCTCAATGCTTATCCTGGCTTAGCCCTAGAAATGAAGCTAAAGAAAGATTCGGTGGATGCGATCATTTTAAAGGATAAGGTTTCAGATGCGCTGGTGACCCATGCTCACAATTTAGGGATTGGCGCTTACACCCCGCTCACATTAGCAGAAGCAACCATAAGCCGCTTTGCCTTACCTTTGCAACAACAACCGTTGATCATTAAAGTTACTGAAAGCACACCTGAGCAATGGCAGATGCTGTTAGAGCTCAAGCCCGCTTTGATTTTATTTAGCCCTGCAGGCAGCCGTTTGCACGCCTCGCGCCAGTTTTTCGATTGGCTTCAGGAAAAAAAGATCCAAACGCCGGTGTTGCTTAACTTTCAGTATAATTGCTCTCTGGAAGACCTCATCATCCAAGCCTCCGCAGAATGTGGAGCCATTCTCTGCGACGGTTTAGGGGATGGACTTTACCTCGAAGGACCCTATGAGCCCAATACTTTGCGAAGTTTAAGTTTTGGAATTCTACAGGCGGCCCGGATGCGCAGCTTTAAGACCGATTTTATCTCCTGCCCTAGTTGTGGTCGCACCCTCTTTGACCTGCAAGATGTGACCAAACGGATTAAGCAGCGCACTGATCATCTTCCTGGAGTTAAGATTGCGATCATGGGATGCATTGTCAATGGACCAGGTGAGATGGCTGACGCCGATTTTGGCTATGTCGGTTCCAAGCCTGGCATGATCGATCTCTACGTCGGCAAAACCTGCGTAGAGAAGGATATCCCTTTTGCCCAAGCTGATGATCGCTTGATCGATTTAATTAAAGCCCATGGCCGGTGGGAAGAAGCTCAAACTTAAATTAGGAGTTAATGATGGTTCTAGCTGTACAATTACTTAGAGATGGCTTTTCCGGAACACAGACTAAAACGGAAGTCATTGTTAATCGAATCGTGAAAATTTCTTCGGCATTGGCAACCCTTAGAAAAATGAGCTAATTTTTGCCAAACAATCCATGAAACCGAGCGCGGTGGAAACTATCGAGGAAGGGGTTTATGAGCTTCAGATTCCAAACTTAGTTTCTGAAATCCAGCTGGTCATCAAAGCTTACGAGGAAGCAAACCACACCAGTAACAAACTAGAATTGCTAAAATCGCACTTCAATGTTCTGATGGGTAGGGCTTAAAGGACAAAGGGGGGACAGATGGGACTGATGTTTTTTCAGATCGCCTAAATGTCGTTAGTTGGGCCCGTCCCATCCGTCCCATTTTGGCCTCGTCCCATCTGTCCCATCCCCTCAAAAACTCCACCTTGTGCCCCAAGCTTTGGTGAGGGTGCGGACTTCGTGGGCGAAGGTTAGGTAGCGGTGGTGCTCTTTTTGGTTGCTGATGTATTCGCTGAGGGGCTGAATGTGGTTGAGCGAGCAGGAAAAAGTGCCGTAACCATCCTCCCAGGCAAAATCGGGATAGCCTTGTAAGCTTAGCCAGGTAGTGGCGGCGTTTTTGAGCATGTTGACTAAAATGTCAGGAGATAGATTGGCATGCAACTTCAGTAGGATGTGGATATGGTCTTCGGTTCCATTAATTCTGTGGATAGGACTTTGTTTCTCCAGCGCAATCTTTTTCAAATAAGCGTACAGTTCTTTTTCTAGGATTGGCGCTAAGATTATTGCTTTTCGGAAGGCGAGAATGATGTGGATATGGACTTCTACGCAATTCTGAAACATTATTTCCTCCTTGAAATAAGATGTCGAGATTTTGCGCGCGAGTGTGTCAGCAGGGCAATTTTTTGAAAAGAGTTTTTTTAGGGAGGCATAAACGAGCACGTGAGATAATTGCAAAAGTCCCGGAAACCAACAAAATCAACGCAGAGACGGGGAGACGCAGAGAGAATAAATTTATTTTTCTTGTTTCTCTCTGCGCCTTTGCGTCTCTCGCGCCTCTGCGTTGAAAAATGGAAGATTTAAGAAAAGTAGACTTTTGCAATTGTCTCACGAGAACGGATTATCGAGGGTTAGTTTAGATGCTCTGCCACGTCGACTCTGGAATATGCGCCAAATGATTGATGGTGCGGGCGGCCACGAAAAGGTAGTCAGAAAGGCGATTGATATAGGTGAGAACCGGCTCGGCGACATCGCTATGCTGATGGATTGGCACGATCAGACGCTCGGCGCGACGGGTGATGCTACGGGCAATATGGAGCTGCGCCCCGGCAGGATGACCACCAGGCAGAATAAAAGTGCGAAGCTGGGGCAAGAGGGCATCCAGAGCATCAATCCACTCTTCAAGCTGTACCACTCCTTCATTGCCAAAACGAGTTTTCTTCAATTTTTGTTCGGGAGCACGTGTGCGCGGAGTTGCTAGGGCAGCGCCTAAATCAAAAAGGGTGTTCTGAATGATTAAAAGCTGATTCTTGATTTCGGCGAAGGGAGTTCCGGAAGGAAGGAAAGAGATCGCCAAGCCGATGGCACAATTGGCTTCGTCAACTGTCCCTAAGGCCTCAATAGTGGGGTCGTTCTTGCTGACGCGCTGTCCTGAAAAAAGGGAAGTTTCCCCTTGGTCGCCCGTTTTGGTATAAATTTTAGTCATGGTGGCTATTCCGGATGAAGGGTTGATAGGGATTTACGCATCTCGCGTAAAAGGCGGGGAAAGTAATTGCGCTGGGCGGTAATCTGTTCTGCAATTTTTAAATGTGTCCAGGCTTTAGGATAATCCATGCGCTCAACATAAAGTTCAGCTAAATAATATTCAATAGAGGGATCATTGGGGTCGAGGGCATGAACCTTTTCCAGGTAAGGAAGGGCTTCGGAGGTTCTGTGGAGCTGCACCCATGTTGTCGCTAGGGCCGAGAGGCCGGTGCGAAATTCTGGAAAGCGTTGCAGAGCCTCTTCCAAGGCATTCTTCCGCGCTAAAATCGATTCCCGTTTTTCTTCTACTTCATCGAACAAAAGTTTGATTGTCTCTGCATCCACTTTGCCATTTAGATAGTCTTCTGCAAGGGTTTCTTTGTAGATCGCATACTCAGGGATATGGTCCTGTACTTCTTTCAATAGCTTGTGCGCGGTTTCTTTTTGGTCGTTATAAAGCATGGTATAGGCCATCAATTCTTTAAGCAACATATCGTCCGGCAAATAGGGGAGCGCTTTTTGGTATGCTTCTAAAGCTTTTTTATAATCCTTTAACTTCCAGAAAACGCTGGCTTGGTTAAAGTGGGCAAGGCCGATCACCTGTTTGATCGTTCTTTCTTGAAGTGAACGGGTATCTACATTCAGATATTCTTGAGAGTCCACATGGATCCCGCGTGCCGTCGTTTCAATATTGATCTCCTCATCCCCTTTGCGGTAGCGGATGTAGATGTGGCCAGGGGGGGTGATCATTTCTAGGGGCAGCGCCAGCCGTTGCGATAGGCACAAATACAGAAGCGATACCCCCAAGCATACCCCACGGCGGGAATCGAGTACGGAAGGGAGAAAAGTATACACGTCGATATCTTTGGCAAAGACTGAGCGGGGGGGGAAACGGTAACCCATCTCATCGAAGATGAAAGCGTTCATGGCCCGAATTTTTTGCGCTGGGGAGGCTCCTGGAGGCAGTTTGGTCATAATTTGGAGGGCCATCAGGTCAAGCAGCGCTTCGTAACTGTGGATTTTGCCCCAGTCCGCTCCCATTTGACTCAACAAGAGTCCCCGGGCCAAATCGATCTCTTCAGGAGGAAGAGCGATCATTTCTGCTTCACTCAGAGCCAAGTGCCCTTTGAGTTTTTTATGGGGGAGATTTTTTCCCAGCTTTTCAATGGCTAACAGCTCTTTTTCCCCCAGATCCACAGTTTCTTTTTGGGGGGGCTTGGTGACCAAATAGATAATCCCCTCCAAGGCTTGATTGAGTTCGGCGAAAGGAAGGGGAGCCGCTTCATCCTCTTTTTGGGGAGCCAACAAATTCCATGCCTCGCGCAGCGCTGCTTGCCCTTCTTGGGTGTCAGGGTAAAGTTCATAAAAAGCTAAATGCTCGGCGACAGAAGTGGGTTCTAAGCTATTGTAAAGCGCTTTCGTTTTGGTTGGAAGGGGATGAGGCGCAGCGAGTAAGAGCAGGGCAAGGGGGATCGAAATCATGTATTGGATGGTAGCAAGCCGGTGATTAACTGGGCAAGCGGCTCACAAGAAATGATCTCTTCTAGAGAGGGGCGGAAACAGTAGCTCCAATTCCGTTCAGAAACGACGCCGGGGATATTGATCCGTTCATCTTCAGGATCGGGCCAGGTCATATCGGGAATTACGGCTAAGTATTCATTTAACAAATTGATATGAAAGAGGCTGCTGCTGTTGTGGCTATCCCATAAAATTTCCCTATGCCTTTCGGATGAAAGGACTTCTGAATATTCCCATCCCTTAAAAGCACAGTAGTCGCGCGCTTCTTCAGGACAATTGCGCCACCATAGCTGCAACGTTTCTGAATCATGGGTAGAAACGGTGGTCATGCTGGCCGGGTTATAATCTTGAATGGGGATAAAGCGCCCGCCCCCATCCCAATCTCTTTCCCAGCGGATCACTTTTGTTCCGCAGATTCCAAGTTCGCATAAATTGGTGCGCACCACAGGAGGAACTTGACCCAGATCCTCTCCGATAGGAAGCATTTCGGACGATTCCAACATCATCCGCATCAATTTTTCCCCATGGGGAATCCATTGAGAAGGGTCTGCAGGAATGAAATGCCCCTCTTTAGCGCTTTTTCCTTGAGAGATCGCCCAAATGCGATAAAATCCGACGATATGGTCAATCCGGTATAAATGATAATAGCCCTCAGCCACTTCTAGGCGCGTTTTCCAAAAATCGTAGCTGTTTTCCTCCAACGTGGTCCAGTCGTAAAGGGGAAATCCCCAATTTTGGCCTTCAACAGAGAACATATCGGGAGGAGCTCCGGCGCTATATTCGAGTTCAAAATATTTGCGCGTATGCCAGACGTCGGCGCTCTCTCGATTGATGAGGATAGGAATATCCCCTTTGATAAAAATGCCCTGCTTTACAGCGGCTTGTTTGACCTCTGTCAGTTGCTGAAAGCACAAAAATTGAAGCAGCGAGTGGTAGAGGATTTCATCGCGATAGCTATCGATCAAAGTTTTGAAGAAGGTGGGGGAAGGGTCGCGCCATTCAGGAGGCCACTCTTCCCAAGTTTTCCATTGGGTGGCTATTTTCAAGGCTTTGAAAAGCGCATAAGCATCCAGCCATTCATTTTTTTGCATGAATGTGAGAAAGGGACCACTCGCGATAATTAGCCCACCGACGCTTTTAAAGTAGGAACGCAAAAAAGCTTCCCGCTTGGCTTGCACAATGGGATAGGCGATCCGCTGCAAGGCATTTAATTTTTGCAAATCTTCGAGCATCTCTTTGGATTCAGCCATCCTGTCCAAGTAGGGGAGCTTTGCTAGCCCTAAATTGAGCGGATTAAGCGCAAAAGCTGATAAGGCTGCATAGGGGCTTGGTTCGGGACCCCCATCATTGAGTGGTAGGAGTTGAATCACATCCAGCCCTAATCCCTTACACCATTGTGTGAGAGGTAAAAGATCGGTAAATTCTCCAATGCCGCAACTATTTTTACTTCTCAAAGAAAAGAGGGGGAGGTTGATCCCATGGTGTTGTTTAACTCCCACCTCTTTCCACTGTTTAGTCGCCGGGGTCACCAGCATTTGTTGCTCAATGTCAGTCATACCTCTTGTTTAATAACTGGCGGCGATTGCGCTTTCAAGATATTTGCAAGACTTTTAATAATAATTACAGCCGATCTATAACCCGTTGATTTAACTTTTTGGATTTTTAAGCTTTCTTCGTGGCGCTGGACTAAGTCAGGATTTTTTCCGAGCTGTTTTGCTAACCAGCATGCCCGGTCAGCGAGCTCCAAAAGAGCAATCATCAGAAGGCTTTTTTGATTTTCCCACTCACTCAATTGATTTTTCGCTAAATGTCCCAGAATTAGTCTTAATTCACCATTTTGTAAATGCTTTTCCATTTCTTTTTTTTCAGGGGGGCTTAAACTGTTAATGTAACTATGAAAAGACATGCTATCGGTCAAGGGTTTTAAGGTGTTTAGGAAGATATTTGCTAGAACAGAAGTAGACTGAAAAAAAGGCTCTAAAGAACGAGTGTTCTCTTTATTCAAATGAGCGTAGACAGACTGCTGTTCTCGATAAAGGACAGCTGACAAAAACTCATCGCTTAATCCACACGTGTAGATCTTTTGTAAATGCAATTTTTTTGTATTCTCGTTCCAACAGTGAAATGCTTCACGGCCCTGTTCATCGCGCAAAACGCTTCTTAGGCGATAGATTTGATCGATTTGATGGGTCAAAAAAACAGTAAAGATGGTTTTTCTTGCCTCTGCAGTGTCTTCTAGAACGCGAATTTCGGCGTGAGGACTAATACATGCGATATAACATTTTCTATATAAATGTCTTAAGGTAGCGCTCTCAGCGATCTTTTCTTTGCTTTTAGGGTTATCTAAGAGCATCTCACGCAATTTTTGAGCATGAATAATTACAAGATTTCTAGGGTCTCGATCATAAAGGAATTCATTTTTTCCTGAGTGGTTTGCCTTATACACTTCCTCTAAGATTGCTGCTAAGGCCCTTTTAAGATCATCATTATTTTTCTCGGCCACTTTTACCCATCGAAGTTGTTCTAGTTCGACAAGGTTTTTATTTGTTGCAGCAAGACTTGGGCAGTATTCGGCTGATGTTCTAAATTCAGCTGATTGGTTTCCCTCCTTTATGTTTTGCGTGAGAAATGCATAAATGATTCGCAAATTGACGCAATCCAAATAAACGCGTTCTTCGAAAAATTGAGCATGGGGAGTATGGTCCGTTTCGATCGAGGAGCTCGTTTTTCTGATTCCCGCAAAAGGGGTGTGTGAAGAAGGGGATGCTAGAGTGGTGCTGTAGCTAACTTTGATATTTGGTTTCCCCTCTTTTTTTGCTTCTGAGGTGGGTTTTTTGATGCGTTGAGCAGCTGTTTGATGCACGCACTGAATTTCCAGTGAAAGTTTGGGATTGGCTGCAGCTGGAGGAGAAGTTAAATCCGATGGGTAAGCACCTAGTTGTAAATGTGTTGAGTATAAAACAGAACGTGACGAGTCTTTGTCTTCATTAGCTGGAGACATAAGAACTCCTTTTTGTTTTTTTGAGGGCTCATCCCTCTAAGTTGAAATTATAAAATTAAATTTAAAATTGCAAAGGATTGGCTGATGAGGCGGAAGAAGCACAAAGATGGATGACCCAAGCCGACTGACCAATCAAAAGGTAAACGAAAGAGAGGTTTGGAGAGTCGGGGAGCCGCTAAGACGCAGAGGAAAACCGGTTTATTTTTTGCATTTTCTCTGCGTCTCCTGCGCCTGCGAATTTAAACCCAAGTTGGGTTTTAATTCGTTTTTTTGATTAAAACATCACCAACGTTCGGAATCAATTCTTCAAAAGGAAGATAATGTTTTGGCTCAGCGGGAAGCGCGGCTAGCGCGATTTTATCCCTTTCAAACTGGCGGGTGATGTCGCCTCGTTGAGTTAAGACGGCATGACCTTGCTTAGTCACATCGGCTAAAGCTTGGGGTAATTTTTGTTTCAGGTCTTGCCAAGCTATTAGCTGAGTTTGAGCGAGATGATTTACGATTTTATCCAAATCATTGGTTTCCAGGGACTTTTCAAGGCTTTTGCGCGTGGCCTTCTCTTCTATACGAGAGAGATACCTACTTATTCCATCTTCAGTTGATGGCTGAAGAGGCGCTAAGGCTTTTTGAACCGCTTCAGCGGCAGCTAAAGCTTCTTTGAAATAATCGCGAAGGGCGCCTGCATTGGTGAAATGGGGGCTATCCGGGGTGAGGATGGCTTGAATCGCTGGGTCTAGCCGTTTCAAAAGGCGTATCTCGGTGTTGGGAATCTTTGAATTAAGAAAAATTTGGCGCCATATTCTCAAAAGGGTGATGCTACTAATGAGAATGGATTTTTTAGACTGCTCGTGTTCTAAAAGCAATGTCAAAAGTTCATCAACCGTTTTGATCGAACCATCAGCTGCAGTAAATTCTGTAAATCCCTCTTCGTGGGCCTGCAGGATTTTTTTTAAAATATCGCGAAGGGCGAATGAGTGTTGACGTTCGCTTTCTTCAGTGGGCTTAGCGGGAATACTCATCCACTGAAGTTGCGTTTCGCCGATAAGATAAGGATAGTAACCAGGAGCAGCGTGATTTGAACCTTCTTGTTTGGATAGAAAATGATAAAGTGGTTTTAACCGATCCTTGTTCAGTTTCCCGTTCGCCTGAATAACAGCTCCCGTTTCTGGATTCTCGATGGGAGGAATTGAATCGATTTGCGCTGGTTGAGATAGAGCATCTCTAGTTTGCTGGGGTTGTGGAGACAAGGAACGCCGTTTTAGTTTGGCGGCTTTTTGTTCCTGAGCTTTCAACTCTGCAGCGTTAGGAAATTGCTGGGTAAGCATAGAGAACGGGTTTGAAGCGTTTATCCTAGGTTTGGGTGGAGTTGTTTTTTCTTTTTGAGCAGTCCGTGGATCCTCTTTTTTGGAAAGAGCGCTTTGTCCTTGATCACTTACTCTTGCGATAGAAGTCTTTTGATCCTTTTCTGAAGGAGCTTCTTGATCCCTTTCTTTTTTGAAAAGGTTTTTAAAAAAGCCCTTGTTTTTTCTCGGTTCGTCAGCCGAACGAAGTGAAATACCCATCCCTGGAGTCGGTTCCATTGTAATCCTTTACTTAAATTGTAATCCTTATTTAAAAGGAGAAGTTTCATTTTCAATATCGTAATAAAGTTTAGATAATAATGCAATATGTTTCTTGTTGAACTCTTTTAATCTTGTTAATCGCTCTTCTAATGCGGCAACAGTAGGTTTGTTAAGTTTTTTGTATTCTTGTAGCCGGGATTCCAGGTATGTGACAATTGAGGGATAGAGATGGGGAAGCATATTCTCGATGATTTCGACACATTCTTCCGGAGTCATTTTTTCCTTAATGGGAAATGCTTGTTTTTCCAATTCAATAAGGTATCGGTTCCCTTTGTGTACGAGCTGATTGAGCAGAGGGCCAAATTTGCCAAAATCGCCGAACGCATTCGTGATTGCTAAAGCACTTTTCTGATTAATGTTCAAAGCTTCTTGATAGTTATGGCGGTTGTAATGATCGCGAGCTATTATTTTGGCTTCTGCGGAATAAGCCTCACTTTCGATCAGACGCAGCAGCCCACCTTCTTCTTTAATAGTGGGAACAAATTTAGTAAAGTGAACTTCTAATTCATAATGAAGGAAACACAAATAAGCACTCAAGTGGGGTTCAAATTTCTTATCAGTATACCCTGCAATTCCTTCTGGGGTGAAAACAATTTTAGTGATGTAACTCATGAATTCAAAGTAATTGAAGCCATTACTCTTTAATGCTGTATAAGCTTCCCAAAGATCTAGATGGCGAATGATGTCTAAATTATCCAAATGGTTTTTGCGTTCCAGAGTTTGTTCTTTTAGATCGTCTGGGTGCAGCCTTTCTTTTATTTTTTCAATGATCTTTTTTTGTCTAATGAGAAGAGCGTTGCAAAGAAATTGAATGGAAGGAAGGGCGCTCGTTAACAATTTATAAGGTTTTGAATAGATTTTGAAAGTTGCCTCTAAGCGGTAGTTGATATTGATCCTAATCCATCTTTCTCTGATGTCGGCTTTTTCATTTAAAATTCTTAGGGCATGAGGATTTTTAAAAAGTAAATCCCCTAGCTCAACGATGACTTCTGAATTAAACTGAAATACACTTGCAGCAATTGCAAGCTCCATAAAATTAAGAACTTTAGAAATCCCGCCGATCAGCTCTTCATGAGTCCACGACCCTTTTTGATCGAGGCGAATATGGGGAGGCATCCGTTCATCATAAACGATCGCAAAGCGATTTTGTGATATTTCGGGACATTTAAGGACCTTGTACAACGAATGAAACTGGATTTCAATTTGAGTGGGAGATTTTTCTTTAGGGATCTGAGAATTTTCTTTGTCTATCGGTGAAGTTTGTTGTAGCGCTTGTTGCCAATTGATCAGAGAATTGCTCACGACGCGGATTTCAGTGGGGGTGGTGGATGTGGATGCAGAAGCGGACGAAGAACTCCCTAGGTTAAGAAAACCTCTTAAATCGTGAACTTTTTCGCTTAACCTGTTCCCTTTTGGGCTGCCAGAAGCTGCAACGGGTATGTGACCTTCATTGAAACTGCGTCCCTTCGGAATTGGAAAGGGAGAACTCATTTCTACCTCCTTTCCTCAATAGGTAGTTAAAAACTGAGATTTTAGCAAGAGTCGGTTGTGAAACAATGGCAAAGTTCGAAATTTCCGTAGCCGGTTACGGTTACGGAAATTTCCAATCAAGGGCGCAGGCCGAACATGCCACCGGAAGTGCGGATATTGGAGAGAACAGGAATCTCCCCATGAGCAAGCGCTTCTTTCCAAAGAAGTGCCTTTTCGGCAAAAGGGGTGATTTCATCGGCGATTTTTTCCCCAGTGAGGTCTTTGATGGGGAGCAATTCATAGAGGATCATGTGGTCGCTTTTATTACTGTAGGCCAATACTCCATGGTGGGGCGCTTTTTGCCCGTTGATTTTCAGCGCCTCGCGGAAAGCATTTTCCCGGTATTTTCCAGTGGGGAGGCCGCCGAGGTCGCAGCCAAGAATCACCCCCTGTTGATAGGGATCCATTTCGATTTGGATGTTTAATCCATTGGGAAGGCGCACTAAGCAGGAGTGGTTGCGGTCAGGATGGAGCTCGGGTATGTTCAAGATTTTTCCCGCTTCTTCTAGTAAGGTTTCAAAGAGTTCTTTTACCATTGTTTACTCCTCGTCTTCGTCTTCATCTTCGTCTTCCTCCTCTTCTTCCCCTTCGCCCTCTTTTTCTTGATCCTCTTTTTCGGCGACCTCTTCTAATTCATCCTCAAGATCTTCGAGCGCTTCAATGATCGCCATATAGAGTTCGTCGCGGTGCTGCAGCGATTTGTAGATCTGTCCAGCGGCCACCTCGCGGATGGCGTCGCGGAACTGGCTAAATACAATGATTTTGGCGATCAGCCATTTTTCGATCCCCAGTTTGATTGCCAGCTGCAACACTTTGGCTGCGGAAGGGTAGCGGTCGCCGGCCAAAACCATAAACTGTTTCGAAATCGACTCGAAGGAAAGCTGACTGGGCATTTCCATCCCCTCGTTTTCGAACAATTTGCTCATTAAACCCATCCTCCCTTTGAAGAAGCGGTAGACCCCGAGAATTGCCTGAAGGGAGCGTGTTTCGGTAAAAAGGCGGTGAAGCAACCCGCGTGGGATTGATGGACCTTGTGATTTCATATCAGCGCCGAGAGAGTGGAGCAAGAAATCAACCACTTTTTTGAGCTCTTTAAACGAGTAGCGATTGGAAAGTTCTTCGAAGAGGAGGCTAGATTCGCGGGGGGTGCCGGTAATATCGCGGTACATGTCGCGCAGCGATGTGGGGCTTCCCAACCCTTTCTCGGCGGCTTGGCGCGCTTGTGTGCCAATATTGCGCCCTGCGGTAATTTCGCGGCCAAATTCAGCATTGAAATCATCTTTAGCTTCCTGGACGGCGCGAGCCAATTCCCCTTCAGTTGTAGCTAGCAAGAACTCGAGAGCTTCGTCGGCTAAGGAAACATCAGGATAAAATTCGCGCAATTTGCGCAAGATATCTTCTTTAGTATCGCCCGGTTTAATTGCTTCGCGTAAGAGTGCCAGGACATTAGCGCGCAGTTCAGGGTTACGCCGTTGGAATTGATCGGCAAATTCTTTGATCCGTTCGATCGGAAGCAAGCGCTGCGCCTTTTCCTCGGAACCTAAGCTTTTGTTGACCCGGTCTTTGGCATTGGATTTAATCGATTTTTCATTTTTAGTGCGGGCAGCAAAAGGGTTGACCGCTTCTTTCTGTGCATCCAAAAAAGCCGCTTGGCTCTCTTGCTGCTCAGCGCGGAGTTCCTGTTGTTCGTCCTTGGCGACCTGTTTCATGGCTTCCAGAGTCACGTTGACGTTACCCTGGCCTTTAATTCCACCGAGATCGGCCATCTTAAATCCTCCTTGTCAGACCTATTGCCTGACTAAGAAATCTACGAAATCTGTATTCTCCCT
>Ga0153954_1001296_pt1 | contig 14028 bp, 9 predicted proteins | sample TSFL038MetaG_FD_102277 | JGI IMG/M metagenome (GOLD analysis project Ga0153954, IMG submission 102277) | Attine ant fungus gardens microbial communities from Florida, USA - TSFL038 MetaG | ecosystem: Host-associated > Fungi > Mycelium > Unclassified | place: USA: Florida, Wekiwa Springs State... | reverse complement strand
TACTCGCACATGCCGGGAACGACCTATTCGAGAATGATCGGGCTCGCCTGGCGCCGCACTGATCCGCGCGGCCCGGAGTTTTCGGCGCTCGCGAGCAAGTTGAAGCAAATTGCAAATTCGTTTGACGCCGCGATGCAGGTGATGTGATCGAGCCGGCTTGTTGGCCAACCGGGATGCCCGGCCGACGCCTAGCATTAGGCGTCAGCCGGCCAGCGGTTAATCCCGTTATTCCGGACGCATGCCGCTACGCAGTGCGGATGAAGCGCTGTCAGCGTGGACAAACGCTGCCGAATGCTGCGTGACGGATGTATGTTCCGTGGGGCTTAACGCTTCAAAGCTTTCCACGGAGGCCTGGACGTTGGTGGGCACCGCATCGCTTTCGGGCCGCATGCCGTCCTGCAGAGCAGACGCATATGCGGAACCCACGGACGCAACGAAGATAACAGGCAGCAACAAGGCGTATCTCATTTGAAACCTCTCTTCTTGAAGACGGCGAGTGACATCGCGGCTTCCGGTTCGCACTCTGGATGCGTCAGCCGGAGCTAGTCTCCTCGACTGTTGAAAGAGCTTTCGTAGGTCGAAAGCGCAGGGCGAACCTGTCAGTTTCGCTTCAATAGGAGAATGACAAGCAATCTATTCGATTGAAAGGCGCAGCCTCATAATCATTCCAAGCTATGTCGGAATTGCGTGGGGGTCGCGCCGGTCACCTTCCGGAACGTCGTTGTGAAATTGCTTGAATAGCCAAAGCCGCAAGCAAGCGCGATCTCGATGACCGGCCGTTTCAGATCGGCAAGAAGCGTTTTCGCGCGCGCGATCCGCCGCTCCTGCTGATACCGATAGGGTGGGACTCCGAAACTCCGCTTGAAGGCGCGGCTGAAATAGGCCGGGCTCAAATGAGCGAGGCGCGCCAGCTCGGCAAGCGATATGTCGCGGACGAGATTGTCTTCAATGTATTGGCATGCAATCCGTCTTTGCCAGCCGCTAAGGCCGCCGCGAAGGGCAGGTACGGCACTAACTGCGCCTTGTTGGTGCTGGAGCAACTCGATGGCAAGCGTGGCGCTGAGCGTCTCGACATAGAGCCGGGTTCCGGTCTCCGGACGTTCGATGAGAGCGGCTAGTTTTGCCGCCGTCGTCCAAAGGCCCGCATTTTCGAAAAAAAGATGCGGTTCGAAGCCAAGCATTCCGGGCTCGAGCTCCGGGTCGATCGTTAGCGCGGCAGGGGCGAGATAAAAATAGGCGACGCGCGGTAAGACCCGAGGCGTGAAGGAACCGGAAAAGTGCCGCCCCGCCGGAATGAAGCACATGCGCCGGCTGAAATCATGGAGATGCGACGGGGGCAGCCCCTCCACCCTCGTCTCCCCGGCTATGCGGACGGCGCGGTCGCAAGCAATGAAGAGATGCGCTGGCGCCCGGTAGTGATACTCGAAAGGCTTGCCGCTCGTGTATTGCACGATTTCCGCTGAAAGGCCGTGCCACGACGCCGTACGGCGCCGCGCGGAATCGGCAGGTGTGACGCTGACATGCGTCGGCTGCATGGGCATTCCTCTATCTCCGCTAAGTACAGGCTTGTCGGAATTGCGATGTCGCTCCGTCGTTTATCGAAGATGGTCGTTGGAAATCGATCGTGAAGCTTTGCAATATGCTTTTCGGAACAAGTTTCAGTGAAACGCCCTCAATTCTCATCGACCCGCGCTGATGGCGATTTGAATCGGCTTTTCGGCAAGAAAGAATCAATTCGCGCAACATCGAATAAGAGTTGGCGTCTGCGCTCCCCCAAATCCCTCACGTGCATTCGGCACCCAAGATTTCACTTCAATGAGGGATACTCGATGTCACAAATGCTCCCAGCGAAACTGCTCGCTGAATTCATCGGCACATTCACGCTCATCTTTATTGGCGCGGGGGCCGGCGCTTTAATTGGCGGCGCCGGCCCTTCGGGCTTGGTGGGTGTCGCGCTCGCCCACGGTCTCGTGGTCTTTGTCTTTGCCTGCGCCTACGGTCCGATCTCGGGGGCGCACGTCAACCCTGCCGTCACCGTGGGCGTGCTCGCGGCGGGCGCCATGAAACTGGCCGATGCGGTCGCCTATATAGTCGTGCAGATTCTCGGCGGCGTCATCGCGGCAGAGCTGTTGCGCTTTGTTCTAGGCGGCCCCGCCTCCGGACTTGGCGTCCCGGCGCTGGCCAAGGCACTCGCGATCGGATCGACAATGGTCACGGTGACCCCGGCCGCGGGCTTGGTGATCGAGGCTCTGCTCGCCTTCTTCCTCGTCACCGTTGTCCTCTCAACCGCCGTGGCCGGTCGAACCGGACACCTCGCCCCGCTCGCAATCGGCATGACGCTCGTCTTGAATATTCTTATGGGTGGCCCCCTGACCGGTGCTGCCTTCAACCCAGCCCGCGCGCTCGGGCCGATGGTGGCGACGGGCAAGTTCACCGACGCATGGCTTTATGTCAGCGGCCCACTCATCGGCGCCGTATTTGCGGCCATCGTCCACGCCAGCCTCGGACGGCTGACACGGCGCCCGGCGACAGAGCGCTCACGCGTGTCTGCGGCCACGGTGCAGACAACGGCTTGAGACCGCTAGCGCGATCTCAATGATTCAGGACGCTACGATGTTTGAGTTTGCGTCGGCCTCTTACCTAGAGGTCGACGCGCTGTGCAGATCCGGCTCGGCCATGCCAAAAGCGCCGTCCGCTATCTCGACCACCAGCTTCCCCCGCGCGGCGCCCGCTTTGACGATGCGGTATGCATCGCACATGTTATTCAGCGTGAAACGACGCTCATCCAAGACCGGGATCAACTGCCCGGATTCGACCAACGGTTTTGCTTTTTCAAGAATTTCGCGATGATGCCGTCGGCCCTCGCCGGACAGAAGTGGCGGCAGGGTGAACACACCAGAATAGGTCGCTTCCTTGAAGGAAAGCGGAGCGAGCGTATGCGTGCCCCAGCCGAGGCAGCTTACCACATGCCCGAAGCGTCGCACGGCCTGGAAGGATGCATCGAGGGCTTCGCCGCCGACGGTATCATAGACCCGGTCGAAACCGCGGCCGCCCGTCAGCCGAAGCACATAATCCGCCACCGGTTCGCTCCGGTCGATAAAGGTTGCGCCCAGACGCTCGATGACAGTGCGGCTATGGCGAGATCCCGTCGCGAAAACTTTTGCTCCAAAGTGGCGCGCGAGCTGGATCGCGATATGGCCGACGCCGCCGGCACCGCCCTGGATCAGGAGTGTTTCGTCCGCGCCGATGGTCATGCGATCGACCAGCCCCTGCCAGGCGGTGATGAGTACTGAGGGGAGCGCCGCCGCCTCTGGCATCAGGAGATTTGCGGGCTTCACCGCCAGAAGGTCCGCGTCGACCGCGGCATATTCAGCGAGCGTACCTTGCAATCGGCCGACGCCACCCACCATGCCATAGACTTCGTCACCGGGCCGGAAGCCGGTCACGGCGGCGCCCACCGCCTCGACCGTGCCGGCAAGGTCAATTCCGAGAATAGCTGGCAGAGGATGTCGCGCGTGCGCCGCCGCGCCGGCGTGGATTTTCGTATCAAGCGGATTGACGCTGGAGGCAGCGATGCGCACCAAGACCTCGGCAGGTCCGGGCTCGGGCACTGGGATATCGGAAATTCGAAAGGGCGCGCCATATGTCTCGAGGACCGCGGCTTTCATTGTCTTAGTCATGATGCTTTCTCCAGGGAGGCCATTCCCAAACCATTGCGCATTGTTTTCTGCATGGACATCGATACTATTGCACGGATTCCATGCAGTTCTGTTTGGTGGCGAATGGAGTGGAGCGACCTCAAGATCTTTCTCGCGATCGCCCGGTCAGGCACGCTGGGCGCGGCGGCGCGGCGGCTCGGCCAGACCCAGCCAACCATGGGGCGCCGGCTACGCGCACTTGAGACGGCGATCGGCCATGCACTATTCCAGCGGACCGCGGATGGTTTCGTCCTGACGGACGAAGGCAATGCGGTTCTGGACCATGCCGAGCGAATGGAGGAAGAGGCGCTTGCATTCGAGCGGCGGCTCGCCGGATCCGATACGCAGCTTGAAGGCCTGCTGCGGCTCTCGTGTTCGGATTGGTTCGGCACTTACATGCTCGCGCCGGTTTTGGCGGAATTTACCGATCTGCATCCGAAAGTTTGTGTCGAACTGCTGAGCGATGCCCGTCTCTACAGCCTACCGCGACGCGAAGCTGACATCGCGTTCCGCATCAAGGCGTTTGATGAGCCGGAGGTCATCTCAAGGCGCTTGGTTCATGTCGCCTATGCCGTCTACGCGAAGCCCGAGGCCGTGGTGACTTTGACAGATGGCGGCGCTGGCCTGCGTTTGATCACCATGGACACGGCATTCGCGGAGATGCCAGATGCGCTCTGGTTGAAACGCGTCCTCCCTGAGGCTCAGATTGCAATGCGCAGCAATAGCCGCGTGCTGCAAGCGGAACTCTGCCGGCAAGGTATCGGATTGGCGGTATTGCCGAAGCCATTTGGTGATCAAATCCCGGGCATTGCGCCAATCGATTTGGGTGAGCCACCGCCCGGACGGAACACATACGTCGGGTATCACCGAGACCTGCGCCGGCTCTCGCGCTTGCGAGCATTGCTCGATCTCGTGATCGACCGCTTAGCGAATTGATCAGTCGCTATAGTGCGCCGAGCACGTAGCAGGTTCATTTCCGCCTTCGATCGCCGCCCAACCTGGATGCAAACGGCTCATCAGAGACGTAGCGCGAATGCTTATTCTGCCGCCACCGAGCGTCGGAGCAACGCCAGAACAGCCTTCCCGAAATTTGCGCGCGACGCGACGGGTCCTGCCGGCACCGAGAAAAGCCGAACAAGAAGTTCGCGCCGCTGCGCTTCAGACGTTGCAAAACGGACAATCGTCTTATCACGCGCGCGATCGATGACCCGCGCGGGCAAAAGCCCAATGCCCATGACATAAAGATAGATAATATCGTCAATTCTCAATTTCGCCGTGGATTCGACCTCCAACGCCGCCGTCTCCGTCGAGAGCTCGGTCAAGAGGCAGGGGGCGCGATTGTCGTCACCATAGGCAATTGCTGCCGTCTCATTCACCGGGAACCGTTCTGTCGTTCGTGGCCGCTCGAAGCAGACGAGGAATGAAGCGAACGAAAGCACCATGGCGACGCCGGCCCAGATCAGGTTGAAAAGGTCGCTTGGCGAAATCTCGGACGCCGCAGTGGGTGAAATAAAGGACCAGACAATGCTGCCGCCCGAAAGCAGCGTGATGGCGCCGAATGTCACCGCCATCCTGACGCGGACACGTGAGAGACTGCGGTCGCCGCCCTTGTCGGTCACTTTAAAGGGACGGCCGAAAGGCCGGACGATCGCCGACAACAGGGTGAAGGAAATCGCCGGCGCCGGGAGCGTATGCGTGACTTCCATAAACAGCGGCAGCGTGCGCGCATCCGAAATCCAGCCGCCATAGGTCCAAAGTGCGAAAAGCGCCGGCAGGCCGTAACGCAAGAAGGTGAGATAGTCGGCGTGAAAGGCCGGCAGGTCGAAAAACCAATAGAGCGACGGCGCCATGAGAATGAGGACCACGAACGGCTTGCAGAACCAGTTCATGATCCCATGAATGAAATGCAGTCGCTGCATCAGAGAATAGCCACGCCCGCGCAGCGGCCCATTGGGAAGCAGGGCGACCTGGATGGTGCCGAGGCACCAGCGCGTGCGCTGCGTAATATATTCCGGCAGCCCTTCCGCCGAGAGGCCCATGCTCAGCTGTTCGTTCAGCCAATGGGTCTCGAAGCCTCGCGTCATCAGTTGATAGGTCAGATTGAGGTCTTCACAAATGGCACTGTCCGGGAAGCCGCCGATAAGCGCGAGGCAGTCGCGTCGCACGACAAATGACGTTCCGACGCAAAAGGCGCAGCCCCATGCATCTTTGGCAGGCTGAAACACGTCGAAAAAGATGCGTTGATCGTCGACCCAGGCATGCGTCGCGTTGAGATTATGCTGCAGCGGATCAGCGTTGTAGAAAAATTGCGGGGTTTGCACGATCGCCGCGCGCGGATCGGCGAAGAGACCCACGGTGCGCCGCAGAATGTTGCCGCTTGGCGCGAAGTCGGCATCGAGCACGAGGATGAGCGGCGCGTTGGTTTCGCGCGCGGTCCGGCGAAGCCCGTTGTTGAGGTTGCCAGCCTTGGCGCCCTTATTATCCGGCCGGGTGAGATAGCGTGCCCCAAGCGTTGCGCAATATGTGCGCAGCCAATCGCGGCGCGTGTCATCCAAGACCCAGACCGTGAAATCGGGATAATCGATCGCAAGCGCAAGGACGATGGATTTCTCGATGACCTCGAGCGGCTCGTTATAAGTACAGATGAAGATGTCGACGGGCGGCCAATAGTCTGCCGCCTGCAATCTCTGCATCTGCCGATCGGCCTCGGCCGAGCGGTCGCGCCAGCGGAGCAGGATCGCAATCGAAATTAAGGTGTAGACGATCGCGCAGGTCTCAAAGGCGAAAAAAATGCGCGGCCATAGCGCTGCGGCCGACCATTCAAAGGACGGCAGCGTATCGGACCAGCGCCACGCGAGATAGACGACAATGAGTGTCGCCGTCGCGGCGCCGAAAATGATACGACCCACAAGGCTATCTCGCGACATGAGGCGCGCCATCAGCAGAAACGCCAAGAGTACGCCGACATCAAGTTGCAGAGCGGCCGTAAGATCGGGAGGCGATGGGAAGGTCATGGGGAAATCCGCGATCCGGTAAAGGGGTTGAAACCATTGGCTGCCAGCACCGCCCAAGCCGTCGCGCCAAGGTGCGGCCGGTGGAAATAGAAAAAGTCATTGCTCTTGCTCTGCGGGCCTATGGCAAGGCCGGTCGCGACCCTGCCACCGTCCGTTGCGTACAAATATCCGGACGGAGATGTCTGCCGGAGCGCCACCGCAAGCAGATTGTCCGCAGCCTTTTGCTGGCCCATCGCGCGCATCACGAGCGAAGCCTGCGCCGTCCCTTCGGTCCAAAGCCCATTGTGGCTGCCGTTGAAATCGAAGCCGCCATTCGTCGCGAGGTGACGCACGGCGAAATCGATAGACTTGCGCCAAGCGGCCGGTGGCGGTTGCACCCCGATCAGCGGCCATAGAAGCGCATCGAGCGCGAACTTCTCAACCGGCTGACGCGTTCCATCGGGCGTTGTGCCGAGCCTAAACATGCCGGCCGTCGGATCGAACATCGCATCAAGAAATGTCTGTGAGCCCTGCGCGAGCGCCGCGGGCACGGGACCCGGCGCCTCGCCCGCGAGCCAAGTCCCCAAAGCATGGACGTCAACATTATGCTCGGTCGAGCGCCACGCGAGCCTGGTCTGGGCGTCGTCGAAGCCCGCGCGGCCGCCGCTAAATCCCATCGGCCCATTTGTCTCGCGCGCGGTCTTCGCGATCCATTCGGCGAGCGCAAGCGCCGTCTCGCGATACCGCCCCTCATGCGTCGCACGATCCAAGGTCAATAGCGCGAGCGCCACCCAGGCGACATTGCCGGTCTGCGAGCCATCTTGGTAAGCGTCTTCCGACCAAGCCCGACGCGAATTATCCCACCATCCCGGCAATAGAGCAGCGCCCGAGCCGACCGGACCGGCGCGATAAGCATTGCGGATGCGTCCGTCTTTGAACGTCCGGTCGTTATGCGCGGCATCGACAAAAGCATCGCCGATTCGACGGGCGCGCGCGACGTCGCCGCAGCTGACAAGGGCGATCGTCGCAAGTGCATTGTCGTAGGAGAACGCCGTCGTCGCGAGCGGCCCGGGAAGGCGTGTTTCATCCGGCCCGGGCTCGTAGCTAAGAAGAAAGAGCGGGCCGGATGCCGGCGCCGCGATATCGACATGGCGCGCGATGGCCTCGCACGGTGCTGCGGCTTGCGCCGGCAAGACAACCGCCATCGAGAGCATCCAAAGCGCCGCCGGCCAGAGCGCCCTCACAGATTGGCGCCCCAATGGCCGATATCAAGCGCCGCGATGGCCGCCGTCGTGCTCATCGCCAATTGGGAGATTTTGTGCCAGATCACCGAGGAGGACGGAATCCATCCGTCCGCGCGGGTGACGGTGATCCACTTGCCGACCGGGCATGAGCCTTCCGGCGCACCCTCTCGATCGCGCGGGCGAAGCGCATCGATATCATCCGGCTTGACGACGACATACATTTCGCGTCGCTCGGTTTGCGGAAACGAAACGGCGTAAAGTTCGTCGGTCCGCTCATCCGATTTTGGAATGATGTCCTGGACCGTGCCGCTGACGGGTTCAGCCCCGCCGGAGATCGTCATATGCGTCCCGACCGCAAGCGCCGAGGCTTGACGATAGGAGAAGATCGCAACGGCAAAGAGGCTTTTGCAATTGACGAAGGTCGCGAGCGCATCGCCGGCATTCACATGACGCCCGGGCGCCGCGTTGATATGCAGCAGCTCTTCCCGAGCCGGCGCGGCCAGACTGATCTTTTGCAAGCTCGCGACACGCGCCTGTTCCTGGCCGACGAGAATCAGCGCGCTGTCCAGGGCGGCTTTGGCTTGTTTTTCCTCGATCGCCTTGGAGATGGCATCGAAGGCGACGTCCCGTCGCTTCTGTGCGATCGCCGCAATACCGGTGAGATCGTCGCCGATAAAGACATTGTTTCGTATGGAGTCGAGTTGCGTCGTTAGGGCGGCGAGCTGAGCGGTGGCAGACACACGGATCGAATTCGCCGCTGCCATTTGCTGCGTCACGGGTTTGACCATGCCTTCGCTGACATCCCCGTGTGCAAGAAGAAAAGTTTGCTGATCGTGAATCGCCTTCTTTTCGCCGTATGAAGCCGTTGCCGAACCCGCATCCGCCTTCAACGCTGCCACTTTCTCCGAATATTGTTTGATGAGCTGCGCCTTCTGTACGGCGATCTCCCGGTCGAGGACGGCAAGATAGTTTTCATCCGCCGCATTCTCCGCGCGCGCCGTTTCATAAGCTTCGCGCAACGTGTCGGATCGGCCTTTCAGGCTCATCAAAGTGGTCTGGTCCACACGCGTGTTGGAGACATCCGCAACCGGCGCGGCCGCTGTCACTCTTGCGCCGACTGACACTTTGATGTTGGAAACCTCGCCCGAAATCGGCGTGGTGAGGAGACTGACCGGCGCGTCGAGGATCGCGCGATCGGATTGGTCCGCCACGATCGGCGGCAAGGCTGCGGTCAACAGCAACACCGCCAGGATTCCTGCCACGGGATAACCTGCGGCTTTGACGATTCGGTTGTGAAGCCGGCCCCGGTCTTCTATTCGCCGGTCGGCGCCGACATTAGTGAATGCGCTAAGCGTGGTTTCGGGCATTGGCAAGCAATCCGTTCGGCTAACGGCGCTTCCTCCTCCTGCCTGTCGTTTTCCGCTTTAACAAAAGGCTTGCGACATGGTTCGCCGCGCAAAGCACTTTTTGTCCGTCAAAAGACGCCTGAACCGCCTGTTTTCTAGGCAATTTCACGGCTGACGAACGATCGTGTTCCCATCTACGATTGTGGGGCTAACTTGTGGCCGAAAAGCGCAGCGTAACTTCCCAACGAATCGGACAGTGTGAAGTTATCGACTGGCCTCGAAGGTTTTCTTAAATTTTTCTTAAGCGACGGGCGCCGGATCAGGTTCGCTCGGGATGCCGCGCCAGCGCGTTCGCGGCGGCAGAACTTCGCCCTTCATCAGAACTGAGAGCGGCGCCAAGGTCGAACCGGCCTGCATTTCCGTCCCATAGAGCACGACGGCCATGTTGCCGATCGAGCAGCCGGCACCGATTTTCAAACGATCGGACTTCATCACGCGATCTTCGAACAGATGCGTCTGGACCGTGCATCCCATATTGAGCGCCGCGTAATCGCCGATTTCGACGAGATCGAATTCTGAGAACAGGGTCGTCTCGAGGAACACCCACCGCCCGATCCGGCATCCCATCTTACGCAGATAGACGGAGATGTAGGGCGTGCCCATCAAGGGCGCCAATGCCGTCGCCGCGGCGGTCTCATAGATTCCGTTGACGATCTCGTTCAACCACACAAAGCTGCACCACAAAGGCTTCACCGTCGGCTCGAAGCGGCCAATCAGCAGCGTCTTGATGCGGGCGACCCAAACGATGGTCGTCAGCGACAAATAGAGCCCGGCGAGCGGGGCCGCCAAAAGCACGCTCCAAAGCGGGAAGACCTGATCGAGTAGCAGAACCACGGCGCTGAAGGTCAACAGATCCGTCGCCATGAACAGACTCGGAAGCAAGATCCGCATCGTGTCGAGAAATGTCCGGTAACACCTCGACGACAGTTTCGGACGATAAGTTTCCGATTCAAGGAAGCAGCTTGGATCCTTCGCCTTCGGCACTTCGAAGCTCGGCGAACCGAGCCAGCGTGTGCCGTCCGGCGTTTCGGTATAGGCCGCCGGCGTCTTGGACATCACGCCGATCAGGCTGTCGCTGCCGACATTCGCGCCGCCCGGCACGAGGGCGCTGTTTCCGATGAATGTGCGGCGACCGATCTTGTTTTTGCGTAGCTCGACAAGGCCGCGATAGATGCGATCGCCACCCACGATGCAGGCATCGGCGAGAAAGCAGCCATCGTCGACTTCGAGCAGATCGGGAATGACATTGGTGATCGTCGAAATTTCCACGTCCTTGCCGATTTTCGCGCCCATCAATCGCAGGAACGGCGGCAGAAACACGGTCGCGTAAAGCGGAAGCAGAAGCTGCCGCGTGTTCCGCATCAAATAATTCAAAAACCAATATTGCAGATAGCGGGCGCTCGCGAGCGGGAAAACCCCGGGCTTGATGCGTCGGATAATCAGGCGTTTCACGAGGATCGTCAGCGTCGCGTACCAGACGGTTGCCAAGGGCGCTGCGACGAAAACCGCCAAAATCGCAGCAACCGGCCCGAAGCGCACGAGCGCAACCAAGACGAGGAGCAGGCTCGGCAGGATGGAGGCGATGAGGAAATAACCCATCGCGTAGATGAGCCCGAGATGCAGCAAGCCGAAGAGGAGCGGCCTGGATTTCACCGGGCGCCCATTTGCCGTCTCCGGGCGGAACACAATGGCGTCGGCCAGTGGCGAACCACCTTTTTCTTCGCCTTGCTCAAGCACCGCCCCATCCGGCAATTGCGAATGATCGTCAATGCAGGATCGGTCGTGCATTTTGACGTTGAGGCCGATGGCGCTGTGCATGCCGATAAAGCATTCGGCGCCGATATCGACGCGGCCGAGCATCAGCCAACCATTTTCAACGCGGTAGCCAAGCAATTGCGCGTCGGAACTGATGCTTGAATCGTTCCCGATCGAGACGAGATCGAAAGCACTGCACAGCGAGGTCCCGATGCTGCAATTTTTCCCGACGCGCGCGCCCATCGCGCGGTAATAGACGCTCATCAGCGGCGTGCCGACGAACATCTCCGGCCAGCCAAGCGTCTGGAAACGGCTCACAAGCCACCAGCGGAAATAATACAGGCCCCAGACCGGGTAGCGCCCCGCTCTATATCTTCCGATGGCGAGCCATTTGACGGCAATGCTGATCGCGAGCCAGGTCGGCCAGGTCGCAAAGCCGACAATCGTCAAAATGCCACCGGCCGCCGCAAAGCTCATGTGACCGGCATAGACGCGCTCGCAAATGAGAATGGAAAAGACCAAAGGCGCTGACAACACCGAATAATAGATCGTCAGCGCCAGGGTCTGAAGCAAAACGCAAAACCAGCGCGTTACGAGGTTTACGTGGATCGGCTGTTTGAAGACGGTTTCCGTTGGCGGCGAGGCCTCGTTGTCTCTTGAGGTATCGGTCGACGGCATCGTCTTCGACAGGCGCCGCGCGACGTCCCTGACCGTCCGGCATTCGTAGATGTCCTTGACGGACACGTGGAGCGTGCCGAGGCGCGTGCGCAGCTCCGTCACGACATGCGCCGCCAAAAGCGAATTGCCTTTGAGATCGCGAAAGAAATCGGCATCGACGGAAATCGGTCCGGTATTCAACTGCGCTTGCCAGACCTCGGCGATCTTTGACTCAAGATCATCTTCCGGCGCGACGAACGGGCGCTCCTGAAGGACCAACGCATTTTCGGGCGCCGGCAGGGCTTTGCGATCGACTTTTCCGCTCGTTGTCCGCGGCAGCGCGTCCAGGACCTCGAGATATTTCGGCAGCATGTATTCGGGAAGGCGATTGGACAAAGCCAGAGCGAGGCTTCGCTTCTGGAGCGCGCCGAAATTGCCCGCGGGGACGATATAGGCGGCGATTTCCTTGAAGCTGCCGCGCTCATGGACAAGGACCGCGGCCGCCCGAACGGACGGGTGCTCGAGAAGGACGGATTCGATTTCCGACAATTCGATCCGGTAGCCGCGGATTTTGACCTGATCGTCGTTGCGTCCGATAAATTCGAGCGTGCCGTCGGGTCTCGTCCTCACGAGATCACGCGTTCTGTAGAGCCGCGGCGCTTTTGCTGCGGTCGACGGAAACGGGTTCGGGACGAATTGCCGATCCGTCATCTCGGACAGGTTCATATAGCCGCGCGCAACGCTCATCCCGCCGATGTAGAGCTCGCCCACCTCTCCGACTTTCGCCTCTTGCGAATCTTCGCCGACGACATGACACACGTAGCCCGGCAACGGGCGGCCGATCGTCACGATATTCGGGGCGACGCAATCGAAAAGCGTCGCAACGACGGCGGTTTCCGTCGGGCCGTACGTGTTCAGCATCCGGCGCGTGGGCGTCGCCCATTTCGCGACCAGCGGCGCGGGACATGGCTCGCCGCCGAGGACGAGAAGCCGCACGCGCGGCAGGTCATCGGTGATGAGCGAGAGGAATGTCGGAACGGTCGAAAAATAGGTGATGGCTTTTGTATTGATGAAGGCGGCCGCCTGCTCGGGCGATCGCGCAATGTCCTCCTGCGGCACGACGAGCGTGCCCCCCAGCGAAAACGCCGCCCAGATTTCTTCGACCGAGGCGTCGAACGCGACGGAAAATCCCTGATAGATGCGGTCGTCCCGGGTAACGCCGTAGCTGCCATCGAGCGCCTCGATGAAATTCACGACGTTGCGATGTTCGAGCACGACGCCTTTGGGGCGCCCGGTCGAGCCTGAGGTGTAGATGACGTAGCAGATATCGCTCGCCGTTGCCGTTGCGGCCGGCCTTGTCGCGGGAAAGCGATCAACATCCGGCCATTCACGGTCAAGCGGAAAGAAAGCGCAGCAGGTTACGGAGGGTTGAACAAGCTCGGACAGGGTTTCGTTTGTCAGCACGATCGAGAGATTTGCGTCCCCGGCGATCTGCGCGATCCGCTCGATCGGCGTCTGCGGATCGATCGGCACATAGCCCGCGCCCGCTTTGAGCACCCCGAGAATGGCGGCGAACAAGTTCGTCGATTTGGGCAGATAGATGCCGACTAAATCTTCCGGCCGGATCCGGCGGGACCGCAGAAAGTGCGCAATCTTGTTTGCCGCACGTTCGAGCTGCGCGTAAGTTAATACACCGTCCTCACATTCGAGCGCGTGATGATGCGGCCGCAGATCGACCTGCCGCTCGAAATAGTCGTGGATCAGCTTCGCGTCCTGGGTCCGCGTCTGCGTCTGTGTCTGCCGGCGGGAGACGATGACATCGTCGAATGTGAGCGTCATTTTTCGTCACCCTCCACGTCTTGGTCGTCCGCCGCGTCGCGCGCAGATGTTCGGGAGAAGGCAAGTGGAGCTGGATATTCGCCGGTCTCTTCAACGAGGTTCAGGCATTGGATTTCGCCGCCGGCAGACAGAAACGGCAAGGCGACGGCGAGCGTCGCAAGACAGAGATTGTCATGGCCCTCGATATAGAGGGTTTCGAAATGCGTCGACGACGTCTGAAAGTTTTGCTCCGAAGTCAGTTCCGGCTCCGGGAACAGGCGGAAGTCCATCGCCTGAAACTCGCTTGCAAAACCCGCACCGAGAAGCTTCGAAAAAGCTTCCTTCAGCGTCCAGGTTCGAATGGCGCCCCTGACACCATGCGGCGTCTGCAGGCGCGCCAGCCGACGCTGTTCTTCATCCGTCAGGAACGCATCCTTGACCGCGGGGCTCATCGGCG
>Ga0153954_1001295_pt1 | contig 14033 bp, 14 predicted proteins | sample TSFL038MetaG_FD_102277 | JGI IMG/M metagenome (GOLD analysis project Ga0153954, IMG submission 102277) | Attine ant fungus gardens microbial communities from Florida, USA - TSFL038 MetaG | ecosystem: Host-associated > Fungi > Mycelium > Unclassified | place: USA: Florida, Wekiwa Springs State... | reverse complement strand
GCCGCCGAACAGATACGGCAGCAGGCCGCCGATCAGCAGGCCGACGACGACGTACGGGTTCTCAAGCGAGAACACGACCGCCTTCACGCCGAGCTTGCCCTGGCTGATGAAGTAGCTGAGGTCCGAGGTATAGGCCGCGAACAGCACGAGAGCACCGAGGCCGGCCGACGCGATGGCATAGCCCTTGGTGACAGCCTTCGTGGTGTTGCCGACGGCGTCGAGCGCATCGGTGTTCTTGCGCACCTCCTTCGGGAGGCCCGCCATCTCGGCGATGCCGCCAGCGTTGTCCGTGACCGGGCCGTAGGCGTCGAGCGCCACGACCATGCCGGCCAGCGCCAACATGGCGGTGGTGGCGACGGCGATGCCGAACAGGCCCGCGAGCACGTAGCAGATCACGATGCCGGCGCAGATCAGCAGCGCAGGCATGGCAGTCGCTTCCATCGACATGGCGAGGCCCGCGATCACGTTGGTGCCGTGACCGGTGACCGAGGCCTGTGCCACTGCCTTCACCGGACGATAGTCCGTGCCGGTGTAGTACTCGGTGATCCAGACGATCAGGCCGGTGATGGCGAGGCCGACCAGCGAGCACCAGAAGAGCGACATGCCCGTAAACGAGCGCTCGCCGACCTTCAGAACGGTGTCCATGCCGACGATGTGGCTGGTGACGAACCAGATGGCCGGGATCGACAGCACGGCAGCCGCGATCACGCCCTTGTACATCGCCCACATAATCCCGTTGTCGTTGCCCAGCTTCACGAAGAAGGTGCCGATGATCGAGGTGATGATGCAGGCGCCGCCGATGGCCAGCGGATAGGTCATCAGCTTGGTGACGAGAGCGGCATCCGACGCAAAGAAGATGGAGGCCAGAACCATGGTGGCAACGGTAGTCACCGCATAGGTCTCGAACAGGTCGGCCGCCATGCCGGCGCAATCGCCGACATTGTCGCCCACGTTGTCGGCGATGGTCGCCGGGTTGCGCGGGTCATCTTCCGGAATGCCGGCTTCGACCTTGCCGACCATGTCGCCGCCGACATCCGCACCCTTGGTGAAGATGCCGCCGCCGAGGCGAGCGAAAATCGAAATTAGCGAGGCGCCGAAGCCCAGCGAAACGAGGGCATCGACCATCTCGCGGCTCCCCACGGGAACGCCGATATGGCTCAGGAACGCGTAGTAGCCTACGACGCCCAGCAGCGCGAGGCCGGCCACAAGCATGCCGGTGATGGCGCCCGACTTGAAGGCGAGATCGAGGCCCTGACCCAGGCTCTTCTGGGCGGCCACCGCCGTGCGCACGTTGGCCCGCACCGAGACGTTCATGCCGATGAAGCCCGTAGCGCCCGAGAGGACCGCGCCGATCAGGAAGCCGCCTGCGGCGAGCTTGCCGAGGAAAATGGCCAGCAGGATGAGCACGACGACGCCGACGATGGCGATGGTCGTGTACTGGCGGCGCAGGTAAGCCGCCGCGCCCTCCTGGACCGCCTGGGCGATCTCCTGCATGCGCGGCGTGCCAGCGTCGGCCGACATGACTCGCGAAGCGGTATAGACGCCGTAAAGCACGGCGATGATACCGCAGGCGATGACGGCCCAGAGAACGGATGACATGATGGTTTAACCTATTGTTCAACCTTGATTTTTGCCGCACGCGCAAAACGCGAGCCGAAACTCCCCCCGGCGCGAGGCGGGCGGAAAATGACAGAAGCCCTGCCCTAGCGCAACACGCCCAATGCGAAGAATCCCCATGGTCTCAAGGGCTTGGCCTCACGCTCGGGAGGGGTGACGCCAGCGAAAAATGGCGATCACCAGGAGCGCGAAGCTCACGAGGATGAAGGCGAAGTGGTTGAGTGCCGCCCAACCGTGCAGTTCCAGCACCACGCTTGCCATGATGCTGGCCGTGGTGGTCGTGCCGAACACCAGGAAGTCGTTGCATGCCTGCGCCTTGCCTCGCTCGGCCGGTCGGTAGGTCGTGGTGAGCAAGGTCGTGGCGCCAACAAACAGGAAATTCCAGCCGACGCCGTTCAGGCTGAGCGCGCCCCGGAAGTGCCAGACCGTCGTGCCCACCAGCGCTACCGCGACTCCCGCCATGAGCAGACCGATACCGATCATCATCATGTTGAACACGCCGAAGCGCTGGATCAGATGCCCGGTGAAGAAGGCTGGAATGAACATGCCCATGACGTGTACAAAGATCGTGACCGGCGCTTCAGTCCGGTCGAGGCCGCACTGCACAATCGCGAGTGGTGCCGCCGACATCACGAATGACATCACGCCGAAAGCGATCATCGCACCGGTCACCGCGACCAGATAGGCCGGCTGCAGGACGATCTCGAGCAGCGGTCGCTGCGGGCCTGCCGTATCCTCCGCTTTCACGGTCGGAAATTCGATGAACGACAGGATGAAGAACACGATGGCGTGGATGATCACGACGGCGACGAAGCTCGCCTGAAAGGTCGGCACCCAGAGATCGGGCGTCCAGCGCGCCAGGGTCGGACCGATGATGCCCGCGATCACACCGCCTGAAGTCACATAGGAAATCGCCTGCGCGCGAAAAGCCGGCGGCGCCAGCTCGACGGCAGCGAAGCGATAGAGCTGCATATTGGCCACGGCAAAGCCCAGAAAAATGCCACCGAGGCACATCACCGGGAAGCTGCCGATACCGAGCCCGAGGGCTGCACAGGAAGCGCCCGTCATGCCGGCGAGCGAGCCCAGCCGGAAGCCGACGCGGCGGCCGCGACGCATCATCAGCATCGCCGCCGGAAAGACGGACATCATCACGCCGAGATGCTGCATGGTGACGGGCAGGTTGGCCCACATGCGTTCGCTGCTCGGGATGATGGTCAGCACAGCGAGCGCCGCGGATGCGAACATCAGCGTGTTGCAGCTCTGGGTCAGCGCCTGACAGATGCCGAGCAAGGCTATGTTGCGCAGCGAGCGACGCGGCATACGCGTGGCGATAGCCGGCGTTTCCTCGACCTTGATCAATCCATCCATTGGGCACGCACTTTAAGGGCGCACTCTTCAGTGGGCCACCCTAGAAATGAACGTACCCTTTGCGTTGCACGCGCGCCTCGCGACCGCCGATCGTGAGATGAGCACCCTTCCCTGACCGGAAAAAGCCGATCTGCGTCACGGCGATATCTGCTGCATACGCCGCGGCCTGCAGGTCGCCGCGCTTGCGTGGCGGAATGGCGATCACGAGTTCGTAGTCGTCGCCCCCACCAAGCACATTGGTCCAGAGCGAAGGCTTGGCTTCGACGACACGCCTCGCTGCTTTCGACAACGGCACGCGATCTCGCTCGATGTGCACGGCGAGCCGCGATGCCTCGGCGATGTGACCGGCATCGGCGAGCAGCCCATCGGAGACGTCGGCCGTAGCACTCGCGATACCGATCAGTCGCGGCCCGAGCGTCGTGCGGGGCTCGGGGAAGCGAAACCGTTTCTCCAATGCCGCGCTCTTCAATTTGCCACGTGCAACCAGAAGCCCGAGGGCGGCGTCGCCGATGGTGCCGCTGACCCAAAGCTCGTCCCCCGCTCGCGCACCGTTGCGGCCGAGGCCCTTGCCGCGCGTCACCTTGCCGAAGGCAGCGACCGTCACCGTAAGCGGGCCCGGCGTGACGACGGTATCGCCACCGCTCAGCACGATGCCGTAGTGCCGTTGGTCGGCGGCCAGTCCGCGCGCAAAGTCCGCAGCCCAACGTTCGCTCCAGTCACGTGGCAACGAGAGCGAGAGTTGATAGACAAAAGGCACGGCGCCACCGGCGGCGAGATCGGACAGACAGACGCGCAACGCCTTGGCGGCGATCGTGGCGGGCTTCTCATTGGGCAGGAAATGCACGCCGGACACGATCGTGTCGGTCTTCACGACAAGATCGTGCCGGGAATCCGCAGGCAGGAAGGCATTGTCGCTCTTCAAACCGCCGGCGCCCTTGAAGCTTTTCGCCAAGGGCGCGAAGTGACGTGCGATCAGCTCGAACTCACCGATCCGCCGCGCCATGATTGATCATCCCGCGAGATCGGGTCCGCGCACCTGCCGCGCCACGCGGTCGAGCACGGAATTGACGAAGGTCGGCTCGCCCTGATCGTAGAAAGCGTGCGCGATCTCAACGTATTCGTTGATCGCCACCTTGGGCGGCACGTCACGGCGATGCACCAGCTCGTAGGCGCCGGCGAGCAGGATGGCCCGCACCAATCGGTCGACCCTCGCCCAGGTCCATTCCTGCGCCAAAGCCGACGATACAGTTTCCTGCAACTCGTCCTTGTGGCCTGCCACACCTTCGACGACGTCGCGGAACAGCGGCTTGTCGGCGTCACGCCGCATGCCGCCCTCGCCCGCTTCGCCGGTGCGCACCTTCAGGAACTGCTCGATGATGTCAGCCGGCGCGTCCTGACCTTCCTGCCACTGATAGAGCGCCTGCACCGCCGCCAGACGCGCAGCCTGGCGCCGGCTGGGTGCGGGTTGCTGCTCGTTCATGTGTTCTTCCACTGCCGGCCGAGCGCGACCATGGCGAGGCATGCGTGAGCGGCGTCGCCCCCTTTGTCCCCGCGGTCAACGAAGGCGCGCGCCTTCGCCTGCTCCATCGTGTTCACTGTGACGATGCCGTAGCCGATGGCGAGCTTCTGCTGAATCGCGAGATCCATCAGCCCGCGCGCGCTCTCGCCGCAGACATAGTCGTAGTGCGTGGTCTCACCGCGAATGACACAGCCCAGGGCGAGGAAGCCGTCATAGCGACCGGCAGCGAGGGCGATGGCACCTGGAATCTCGAAGGCGCCCGGCACGACGACGCGCTCGGATGTCGCGCCATTCTTGACGATTTCCTTCTCCGCACCAGCGATGAGGGCGTCGGCGATCTCGGGGTAGTAGCGCGATTCGACAATCAGAATCCGCGCGCCTGTAACGCCGTCGACCGGGGACCGCGCCGTCGGCGTCTCGGTACGTGTCGACATGACTAGCCCTTCGTGCCCGGGATCGGCCTCTGGCCGACGATCTTGAGGCCGAAACCTTCGAGGCCGACGATGCTCTTCTTGCTGTTGGTCAGCAGCATCATCTCCTTGACGCCCAAGTCGATCAGGATCTGCGCACCCACACCGTAGTCACGCAGTTCCTCGCCTGCCGGCTCTATCGGCTCGCCCGCACGCCGGCGCTGCTCGGACAGCATGATTGCCGGCAACTCTCGGATCAGCACGATGACACCACGGCCTTCCTTGGCGATGGCCTGCATCGAAGCCTCGATTTCACCGCCGCGGCCGGTGTTCCTCTGGCCCAGCGCGTCGGTGAAGATGTTGACGGCATGCATGCGCACCATGACCGGCCCACCCGTCGCCGGATCGCCCTTCACCAGTGCCAAGTGCTGTGCCATCGTCACCTTGTTCACGTAGATGACGCAGCGGAAGTCGCCGCCATAGGTGCTCTCGAAACTGCTCTCGCTCATGCGCCGCACGATCGAGTCGTAGCGACGGCGATAGGCGATCAGGTCGGAGATCGTGCCGATCTTGAGATTGTGCTTCTGGGCGAACGCGATCAGGTCGTTGCGACGGGCCATGGTGCCGTCGTCGTTCATGATCTCGCAGATCACGCCCGCCGGCGTGAGACCGGCGAGACGCGCGAGATCGACTGCGGCCTCGGTGTGGCCGGTGCGCTCCAGCGTGCCCCCGTCACGGGCAACCAGCGGGAAGACGTGACCCGGCGTAACAATATCCTGCGGCCCGCAGGACGGATCGATCGCAACGGCGACAGTGCGCGCGCGATCGGCGGCGGAGATGCCTGTGGTGACGCCCTCGCGCGCCTCGATCGAGACGGTGAAGGCCGTCTGGTGGCGGGTACCGTTGTTGCGAGCCATCAGTGACAGGCCGAGTTGCTCGACCCGTTCACGCGTCAGGGCAAGACAAATCAGGCCACGCGCATGTTTGGCCATGAAGTTGATGGCCTCGGGCGTGGCCCATTGCGCTGGGATAACGAGGTCGCCCTCGTTCTCGCGGTCCTCGTCGTCGACGAGGATGAACATCCGGCCTTTGCGGGCCTCCTCAATGATGTCCTCGGCCGCGGCCTTCACCTCGCTGAAGGTGATCCGCCAAGCGTCCTTTTCGAGCGCGCTCATGTCTTCCGATACTCCAACAGGCGTTGAACGTAACGTGCGAGCATGTCCACCTCAAGGTTGACCCGCTGGCCGACCTTGGCCTGGCCCAGCGTGGTCACCGCTTGGGTATGTGAAATGATGTTGACGCCGAAGGTCCGGTCCGAGACCTCGTTGACCGTCAGAGAAATCCCATCGACCGCGACCGAACCCTTGGGCGCCATATAGCGTGCGAGGTCGCCCGGCGTCTCGAAGACGAAGCGCACGCTGCCGCCTTCCGGCGTCATCGAAACGATTTTACCCACACCGTCCACATGGCCGTAGACCAGGTGGCCGCCCAGCTCATCGCCGAGTTTCAGCGACAGTTCGAGGTTGATCCGCCCGCCGACCTGCCAGTCGCCGAGATGGGTCTTGTCGAGCGTCTCCTGGGAGGCTTCGACCGCGAACCAGTCGGCGCCCTTCTCGATCACGGTCAGGCAGCAGCCCGAGCAGGCGATGGAGGCGCCCATCGGCACCGGTCCCATGTCGTGCTTGGTGCGGATGGCGAAGCGCCGGTCGCCGGCCTTGCCGCCGGGTGTCAGGGCCGTGATCTCGCCGATGTCAGTAACGATGCCAGTGAACATGATCGTACCTAAGCCGCCCGCCGCCAGGTTTCCAGCGTGTCGCCGCCGGCCACACGCGTCGACAGGAGGGTGAACCGGGGCGCGAAATCCAGCCGGTCGAGGCCCAAAGCTCCCACCGCAGAGCGGCCATCGCCACCCAGCAAACGCCCGCCGCGGTGGATGGTGAGGCGGTCGACTAGGCCGGCCTTCAAGAAAGCTGCCGCAACTTCACCGCCTCCCTCGACGAGCACGCTCGTCAGGTTACGTTGGCCCAAGGCGCGCGCCGCCATCGCAATATCGACCCGGCCGGCAACACTCGCCGCGACCTCGATGATCTCCACTCCCTGCACCTTCAATGCTTCACGCGACGCCATGGGCGCACTCGACGTGCACAAGAGCCAAACCGGTGCCGTTCGTGCCGTACGCGCCAGCAGCGACTCGGGTGGCAGCCTGGCCTTGGAATCCAGGATCACACGTACCGGCGAATAAGCCGCCAACCCCGGCAACCGGCAGGTCAGGTCGGGATTGTCGGCGAGCGCGGTGCCGATGCCGACCAGGATTGCATCGTGCGTCGCGCGCAGGCGATGGGTTTGGGCCCGGGCCGCCTCGCTGGTGATCCATTTGCTCTCGCCCGATGCGGTCGCGATGCGGCCATCGAGCGACATTCCGAGCTTGAGATGGAAGAGCGGTCGGCTCTCACGCACATGCATCAGAAAGCCGGCGTTGATCTCCGCCGCCTCCTCGGCGCCCTCTCCCACCTCTACCTCGATGCCTGCCGCACGCAGCCGGGCATGACCCTGCCCGTCAACTTTCGGATAGGGATCCTGCATGGCCGAGACGACCCTGGCCACGCCGGCTTTGACCAATGCATCGGCACAGGGAGGCGACTTGCCGTGATGGGAGCACGGCTCAAGCGTGACATAGACCGTGGCGCCACGGGCCAACTCGCCTGCCTGGGCAAGCGCGTCGACTTCGGCATGCGGACGGCCGCCATCGCGCGTGCGGCCCCGGCCGACGATCTTGCCGTCCTTCACGATCACACAGCCCACGGCAGGGTTGGGCCAGGTGCGACCCAGGGATCGTCGCGCCAGCGCGAGCGCTGCGCGCATCATGGCGTCAGTCCTTGAGATTGGTCTCCGCGAGGTCGGAGATGAACTCCTCGAAATCCTTGGCCTCGCGGAAGTTGCGATAGACGGAGGCGAAGCGGACATAGGCCACGGGATCGAGCGCACGCAGCGCGTCCATCACCAGCTCGCCGATTTGCGTCGACGGAATCTCGCTCTCACCCGAGCTCTCGAGGCGGCGCACGATACCGTTCACGACACGCTCCACGCGCTCGGGATCGACAGGTCGCTTGCGCACGGCAACGGAGATCGAGCGCTGCAGCTTGTCTCGATCGAAGGCGACACGCTGGCCATTCTTCTTCACGACCGTGAGCTCGCGCAGCTGCACGCGCTCGAAAGTGGTGAAGCGTGAGCCGCAGGACGGGCAATAACGCCGCCGGCGGATCGCCGCGTTGTCGTCGGTGGGTCGCGAGTCCTTAACCTGTGTGTCCTCGTGACCGCAGAATGGGCAGCGCATCGATTCCCCCTGTTATCCTTAGTGCGCGTTCAGTCGCGATAGATTGGAAAACGAGCGCAGAGTTCACGGACCTTGCCGCGCACCTGCGCTTCGACTTGGGCGTCGCCGTCCGGTCCATTCTTGGCGATGCCATCGAGCACGTCGGAGATCAGGTGGCCGATCTGGCGGAACTCTGCCACGCCGAAGCCACGGGTCGTGCCCGCCGGCGAGCCGAGACGCACGCCCGAGGTGACGGTGAACTTCTCCGGATCCCCGGGAATGCTGTTCTTGTTTACCGTGATGCCGGCGCGATCGAGGACCTTCTCCGCCGATATGCCCGTCGCTTTCTTTGGCCGAAGGTCGACCAGCATGACATGGCTGTCGGTACCGCCGGAGACGATCTTGAGGCCTCGTTCGGTGAGAGCCGCGGCCAGCGAGCGCGCATTGTCGACCGTGGCTTGAGCGTACTCCTTGAACTCCGGCTTCAACGCTTCACCCAGTGCGACAGCCTTGGCGGCGATGATGTGCATCAAGGGACCGCCCTGAAGGCCCGGGAATACCGCTGAGTTGATCTTCTTCCCGATCTCGACGTCGTTCGACAGGATCATCCCACCGCGCGGACCGCGCAGCGTCTTGTGCGTCGTGGTCGTAACGACATGCGCATGCGGCAATGGGCTCGGATAAGAACCACCGGCGACCAGGCCCGCATAATGCGCCATGTCGACCATGAAGAAGGCACCAATCTCGTCCGCCACTTTGCGGAAGCGCGCCCAATCGATCTGACGGGAATAGGCCGAGGCGCCGGCGATGATCAGCTTCGGCTTCTGCTCACGCGCGATCTTCTCCATCTGCTCGTAGTCGATCAGGTGGGTGTCAGGTTTCACGCCGTAGGACAGAACCTTGAACCATTTGCCAGACTGATTGGCCGGCGAGCCGTGCGTGAGATGGCCGCCTTGATCCAAAGCCATGCCGAGGAACGTGTCGCCGGGCTTGAGCAACGCCATGAATACGGCCTGATTGGCCTGCGCGCCGGAGTGCGGCTGCACATTCGCGAAGGAGCAGTTGAACAGCTTGCAGGCGCGCTCGATGGCAAGCGACTCCGCCTTGTCGACCTCCTCGCAGCCGCCATAGTAGCGGCGGCCGGGATAACCTTCGGCGTATTTGTTCGTGAGCACCGAGCCGGCGGCCTCTAGTACGGCCTGCGACACGATGTTCTCCGAAGCGATCAGCTCGATCTGCTCCTGCTGACGATGCAGTTCGCCCTTCACTGCCGCGAACACGGCCGGATCGGCCTCCGCGAGACCGCGAGTGAAGTACGGCGACGAAACGTCCTGGGCCCTAGGGGCGGCCTGACTCATTGCGTGATTTCCTTTGAAAGCTTGGCGACTCGATTGGCGTGACGGCCGCCTTCGAATGCAGTGTTGAGAAAGATCTTAAGCGCCTCACGGGCCACTTCGGTATCGATGAGTCGCTGGCCGAATGCCACGACATTGGCGTCATTGTGCTCACGGCTGAGACGCGCCGAGACGACGTCATGCGCGAGCGCCGCCCGCACGTTGGGATTGCGATTGGCTGCGATCGAGATGCCGATGCCACTGCCGCATACCAGCACGCCACGCCCCGCTTTGCCCGAGGTGATCGCTTCGCCCATCGCCCGGCCGAAGTCCGGATAATCGACCGAAGTCGTCGAGTTGGTCCCAAGATCGAGCACGTCGTAACCTGCAGACTGCAGGTCGCGCTTCAGAATTTCCTTAAGGTCGAAGCCGGCATGATCCGACGCGACCGCGATGGTGGCCCCTGCCATCCGCAGATCGATCCCCTCTATCTATTGAGTCCTCGGATACCATATCGGGGGCTGCGATGTCACGGTTCCGCAAGATCGTGGGAAACGACCTACAAGACCCTGAAGCACCTAGGAAAAATGCCGCCCCAACCAAACAATGTCCGGGCCACCTGCTTGCGCGATGGCTGCCAGAAGCCAGGCGGCGAAATAGTCATCGTCAAGATCTCGTGGCGCTTCGAATATTGCAGGTCCATGAGTCTCGGCACGAATTCCACCCTGTCGCCGAAAAACGCCAAACTCGCCGGTGCCAGCGGCTCGGACGGCCTAAGTCACCATCAGTAGCTGTTAAATGTATCATATTTAACAGTGTGACCGACCATACCGACCTATCTCTCTCGCTGGCCTTAGAATCCGGCGTTCCCACAAGGTGCGCGCAGAGTAATCCCGCTTCCTTTAATCCAGCATTTTCTAATCAATGGAGGCGTGTACTGCCATCGCTTTAACACCGTATTCCCGGAGATCTATGGCCGGCCGCCAGGCGAGCGATCCGTAGCAATAAAAAAGGCCTGGTGCGGACCAGGCCTTTTTCGAGCGAACGCAGTCCGCTTATTTGGTCGACGGATAGGATTGTCCATCTTTCCAAACGTAGATGTCATACACCGGGTTCTTGATGTCGCCCTTCTGATCGTAGGCAAGGGGGCCGACGGCAGACTGGTAAGTGCCCTGACGCAGCGCGGCGGCGACGGCGGCCGCATCGGTCGACTTGGCCTTGGTCGCGGCGTCCGCCCACACCTTCACGGCGGCGTAAGTGAAGAGCGTGTAGCCGGTCGGCTCATAGCCCGAGTCCTTGAACTTCTTCACGAGTTCGGCGTTCTGTGGGAAATCCTCGGCCTTGGGCGGGAAGGACATGAGCACGCCGTTCGTCGCCGCACCGCCCAGCTTGGCGAACTCCGGATCCTGCAGGGCGTCGAAGCCGACGAGTTGGGCGCCGAAGCCCTGCTCACGCGACTGTTTGACCAGCATGGCTGCCGCGGTGTGGTAGCCGCCGAGCACAATCATATCGATCTTGGCCTGCTTCATCTTGTTGATGAGGGCAGTGAAATCCTTGTCGGTGTCATTGTAGGCCTCGTACATGGCCTCTTTCATGCCACCCTTGCGCAGCGCCTTTATGGTCTCGTCCGCCACGCCCTTGCCGTAGGGCGACTTGTCCTGCAGCACGGCGATGCGCGCACCCTTGTGGTACTTCAGGATGTAAGCGCCGACAGTCGCCCCCTGCACGTCGTCACGGCCGCAGGTGCGGAACACTGTGGTGTTGCCCGAAGCGAAGGCGTCGTCGGTCAGCTTGACGTTGGTCGAGGCCGGCGTGATCTGCAGGATCTTGCCTTCATGATAGATGCTCGAGGCCGGGATCGAGCTGCCCGAGCAGTAGTGGCCCGCAACGAACACGACATGGTCCGACACCATCTTGTTGGCGACGGCGGTCGCCTGCTTGGGATCGCAGGCATCGTCACCGATCTGCAGGACCAGCTGCTGGCCATTCACGCCACCGGCCGCGTTGATATCCTTGACCGCCATCTCCGCGCCGCGGCGCAGCTGTTCGCCGAAGGCGGCGTATTGGCCAGTCATCGGACCGACGGAGGCGATCTTGATCTGCGCGAAGGCCGGCGTCGCCATCCAGGCGACAGCTGCGACTGCAAGCGCGCCGTACAGTTTCCTCATGCACATCTCCCTCAAAGCCCCTCTCCACGGGACGTGGAGTTCGTTTGCAACCTTAGTGCCGCTCCTCCCAGCCCAGCAAGCCTTTGCGCTGGTAGAGCCAGGGATATTGGCGGACCATCTGCCGTGCGCGCGTGAGCTGGAAGGCGAGCGAGGCGACCGCGAACTGCACGAGCCAGCCGAACAGGAAGCCGCCCACGGACCAAAGCTCGCCACCGGACAACGCGTAGTCGAAAAATCGCAGACCCGCCGAAAGCAACGCCGAGTAGAGCACGATCTGCCGCCATGGCCGCCAGGTCACGGCCACCCCCTGTCCTGTGGCGAAGGCGGCTGGTGCCACCAGGATGAAATTGTAGAACAGGACGAGCCACGTCGTGTCGCCCATCCAGACCAGCATGAAGCCGTCAAGGTCGCTCATGCGTGGCCGCCCTCGAGGTAAGCAGACCGCACTTCCTGATTGGCGAGCAACTCCTTGCCGGTGCCGGAAAGCCGCACGCGTCCGTTGACCAGCACGTAGCCGCGGTCGGCCAGCCTCAGCGCGTGATAGGCGTTCTGCTCGACCAGGAAGATCGTCACCTTCTCTTCGCGCGCGATGCGCCTGATCGAGTCGAATATCTGGCGCACGATCAACGGTGCCAGGCCAAGCGACGGCTCGTCGAGCAGCAACAGACGAGGCCGGCTCATCAGCGCGCGACCGATCGCCAGCATCTGCTGTTCACCACCCGACAAGGTGCCGCCCCGCTGCTCCCGTCGTTCGGCGAGCCGGGGAAACATCGCGAAGACACGATCGAGGTCCTTTGCAAAGTGCACTGGATCGGTGATCGTCGCGCCCATCTGCAGGTTCTCGAAGACGCTCATACGCGGGAAGATACGGCGGCCCTCCGGCACCTGCGCCACGCCGCGCCGGACGATCTGGTGCGTCGGCAGTTGGGTGATGTCCTCGCCCTCCAGCTTGATCGTGCCATCGCGCGCGCGAGGATTACCGCAGATCGTCATCAGGAGCGTTGACTTGCCTGCACCGTTGGCGCCGATCAGGGTCACGATCTCGCCCGCGGCGACGTCAAGATCGACGCCATGTAGCGCCTGGATGGCACCGTAGAAAGTGGCGACTCCCCTCACCTCAAGCATCGGCGCCGCCATCGTCAGTGCCGAGATAGGCGCGGATCACGGCGGGGTCGGCCTTCACCATGTCGGGTGCGCCCTCGGCGATCTTGCGACCATAGTCGAGGACCACGACATGGTCGGAGATCTTCATCACGACACTCATGTCGTGCTCGATCAGCAGGACACCGATACCATCCTTGTCCCGGATCGAAACTAGTAGCGCATTGAGTTCGGCCGATTCGCGAGGGTTGAGGCCGGCAGCCGGCTCGTCGAGGCAGAGCAGACGCGGCCCCGTACACATGGCGCGCGCGATCTCGAGCCGACGCTGTGCACCGTATGGCAGTTCTCCGGCGGGACGATCCGCATCGGCCACGAGCTGGATACGCTCGAGCCAGCCCCGTGCCGTCTCGATCGCCGCTACCTCGACGTCGCGGAAGCTCCTGAAGCCCAACAGACCGAGGACGGTCATGCCGGAGGCCCGCATCAGCTTGTTGTGCTGTGCGACCATCAGGTTCTCGAGCACGGTCATACCCTGGAACAAGCGGATGTTCTGGAAGGTCCGCGCGACCTTCGCCCGCTGCCCGATCTCATGGCCCAGCATGCGCTCCAGCAGGTACTCACGATCACCATGCAGAGTGAGGCGGCCGATCGTCGGTTTGTAGAAACCGGTGATGCAGTTGAAGACGGTCGTCTTGCCCGCGCCGTTCGGACCAATGATCGCCGTGATCTGCCTGGGCTGGGCAGAGAACGACACGTCGTCGATGGCCACGAGGCCGCCGAAGCGCATCGTGAGGTGCTCGACTTCGATAAGTGGCGCGCTCACGTGCCGCCTCTTGGATGCAATCGCACCGAGGGTTCGCGATGAGCGATCAGACCGCGTGGTCGGAACACCATGATCAGCACCATGGCAAGGCCGAAGGCGACCATGCGGTAGGCGCCGAGATCGCGGAACCATTCGGGCAGCCCGATCAGCAGCACTGCAGCCAGGACGACGCCGACCTGGCTGCCCATCCCGCCGAGCACGACGATGGACAGGATGATCGCTGATTCAATGAAGGTGAAGCTCTCGGGACTGATGAAGCGCTGCTTGGCGGCGAAGAACGATCCGGCGAAGCCCGCGAACATCGCGCCAACCGCGAAGGCCGTGAGCTTGGTGTTGGTCGGATTGATGCCGAGTGCGCGGCAGGCCGTCTCGTCCTCGCG
>Ga0153954_1001294_pt1 | contig 14040 bp, 12 predicted proteins | sample TSFL038MetaG_FD_102277 | JGI IMG/M metagenome (GOLD analysis project Ga0153954, IMG submission 102277) | Attine ant fungus gardens microbial communities from Florida, USA - TSFL038 MetaG | ecosystem: Host-associated > Fungi > Mycelium > Unclassified | place: USA: Florida, Wekiwa Springs State... | reverse complement strand
GCCACGGCCGCGACGTCCAGCCCGCGCACAGCCAGCCGCCCGCCTTCGGCTGGTAGCCGTAGAGATCGATCACGCCGGTCGTGGCCTCGGTGCCCGGTCGCGCCTGCAGCAGGGCCTGGATCTGGCGGCTCTGCGGATCGTTCCGACCGGCCGGCATGGTTGACTGAGCCAGCGCGGCCAGTTCGGCGTCGTTGGCGGGCTGCACGCCCTTGATGGCGTGGATGGCGTGCGGCGAACCGCCAGCCTCGGCCAGCAGCACCAGGAACGATACGTCGGGAACGCGATCCCACCGGAACAATGCCACAAAGCCGATGTCCTGCGGCCCGAGATCGTCGCGCGGAAAGAAGGTGATGTGATGCACCGGCAGCATGGACTGATCGGACAGCACAAGGGCCAGCTTGTCGGGCCGCTGGCTCATCCACCCGCCGACCGCCCAGCATCGTGCCGTCTCATGATAGCCGTGGAAATCGATGTGGCCGCCGAAGGCGCTTCCCGCGTCGGCCTGCGGCGGCGGCGCTACGGGATCCGCGTCCTCGATCCGATCGGCTCCAGAGCGTCGCGACCGGCGAGCGGTACTGCTGTCAGCCACCTAGATGACCCGGCAGGGGCAGGGGCATCTGTTCGGCATGGGCCGGTCATTCCTGGATAGGACCGCCGCAGGTGGGCCATCGCACGCCGCCCAGGTAGCGCGACCTATCCGAGTTGCCGTCATCGTAGCGCAATTTCCAGCTGCAATTGAACGAAGTGAATATACAAGTTGCCCCCGGCAATGCGAAGAACATAACGAGCCTGTACCAGCAGAGGCGATCACTGGCGCGTCGCGGCGGGTCGGGCAGGGCACGGATCGGCGCCAGTTCTGCTCGCGTCGCGACAGTGGCAGAGTTATCACATATCGAGGCGAATGCTTGTCATCGGCCATCCGGATGAGCCAGAACACGGCGTCACCCTGGAAAGCATGCATGACCGAGACGCGCATCGTCCCCGTATTCCTGTCCGGCGGTTCCGGCACCCGCCTGTGGCCGGTATCGCGGGAGAGCTACCCAAAGCAGCTGTGGCCGCTGATGTCAGAGCGCTCGCTGCTGCAGGAAACCGCGCTGCGCGCCGTCGGGCCCGGTTTCGCGCCACCCATCGTCGTCTGTAACCACGAACACCGCTTCCTCATCGCCGAACAACTGCGCGCCGCCGGGATCGAGGGCGCCCGTATCCTGCTCGAGCCGGTCGGTCGCAACAGTGCGCCCGCCATCGCCGCCGCGGCATTGCTGGTCGCCGAGACCGATCCCAACGCCGTGTTGTGGATGATGGCCGCCGACGCCGCCATCACCGACACCGCCGCGCTGCAGACCGCGCTCGAAGTGGCCGCCCGTGCCGCCAGCGTTGGCTGCATCGTCACATTCGGCATGAAGCCGACTGCGCCGGAGACCGGTTATGGCTACATCGAGCCGGCTGGACCGCTGCCCGGCGCCGAGGGGGCCTTCGCTGTCGCCCGCTTCATCGAGAAGCCGGACACCGAGACGGCGGAGCGGCTGGTCACGGGCGGGCGTCATTTTTGGAACTCCGGCATGTTCCTGTTCACCGCACAGGCGCTGCTCAATGAATTGCAGGCGCATGCGCCGGAGATTCTGCCGCCGGTGCGCCAGGCGGTGGCAGAGCGAAAGACGGACCTCGACTTCATCCGCCTCGGCGTCGATGCGTTCACGGCTTGCCCGTCGATCAGTATCGACTACGCGGTGGCGGAGCGTTCCAGCCACGCGGCGGTCGTGCCCGCCGATATCGGCTGGTCCGACGTCGGCAGCTGGGGCGCGCTGTGGGAACTCGGCGAGAAAGATCCGGCCGGCAACGTCACCCACGGCGACGTCGTGCTCGAGAACGCCGAAGACTGCTATGTCCGCACCGACGGCATGCTGACGGCGGTGGTCGGGCTGAAGGACGCTGTCGTCGTGGTGACCCAGGACGCCGTGCTGGCGATGGACCGCGCCCACGCCCAGGACGTGAAGAAGATCGTCGAGCGGCTGAAGGCCACTGGCCGCACCGAAGCCGTCGCCCACAACCGCATGTACCGGCCGTGGGGCTTCTATGAGTGCCTGACGCAAGGCGACCGCTTCCAGGTCAAGCGCATCGTGGTTTCCCCCGGCCGGCAACTCTCGCTACAGAGCCACTTCCATCGCGCCGAACATTGGGTCGTGGTGAACGGCACTGCCCGCGTGACGCGTGACGACGAGACCCTCATCCTCCGCGAGAACGAAAGCGTCTACCTGCCGCTCGGCTGCACGCACCGCCTGGAAAATCCCGGCCGGATTCCGCTCACACTGATCGAGGTGCAGTCCGGCGCCTATCTGGGTGAGGACGACATCGTGCGGTACGAGGACAAGTACGGGCGGGCGTAGCCAACGCTACGCTTTCGCCAGGCGCAGCATCTCCATGGCCTCGGATAGCGGGAGCGGCTGACGCATGCGATCGATCAGCCGAGCGGTGGCCTGCTCGCGCTGGCACGCAACGATGCCCACGACGGTCTCATCGCGGATCTGTAGCGCGATGAAACGCTCATCATCCAGCTTGCCGTCGATATGGATGCGGTCCCAGCCATGCGGGTGACCGGCATACTCGAAGCGCTTGCCGAAATGGTAGGTCCAGAAGAACGGAACGCCATCATAACGGGCTGGTGTGCCGGCGATGTTGAGCGCGGCGATGCGCCCGTGCTGTTGCGCCACCCGCCAGTGCTCGATGCGCACATGCTCGGTGCCGAACGGAAAGCATGCGGCATCGCCGATGACGTAAAAGCCGTCTGCGGCAAGCAGCGTGGCATCGACCTTGATCCCGCCGTCATCTTCTTGTTCCACGGCCGCGACGAAATCGGTCGCGGGACGTACGCCGGTGCCCAGGATGACGAAATCCGCCGGCAACCGCTCGCCGGTCTTGAGCGAAACCGCGGTCACACGCTCGGTGCCCTCGATGATGCTGACCTCGGCGCCAAGGCGGAACACCGTGCCGTTCGCTTCATGCAGCCGGCGCATCCCGGCGCCAATTTCGGGCCCGAATTGACGCGCGAACGGAATCGTCTCGGGTGAAACAACGGTGACGTGCACGCCGCGTTCATGCAGGGCCGAGGCCGCCTCGAGCCCGATGAAACTGCTGCCGACAACCACCGCTTTGCTGCCCTCGGGCGCCAGGGCAACAATGCGAGCGGCGTCGTCGCGACTGCGCAGCGTGTGCACGCCGGACAGCGTTGCGCCCTGCTGTGGCGGCACCTTGGCGATGGCACCGGTCGCCAGGATCGCCGTGTCGTAGGGCAGTATGGTCCCGTCCTCGAGATGGACATGTCGGGCGGCGACGTCCACACGCGCGATGTGAGCCTCCCGCCGTTCGATCTGGTGGTCGGTCCAGTAAGTCTCGGGCCGCAACGGCGGCACGTCCGATGGGTCCATGTCCGCAAGGACGAATTTGCTGAGCGCGGTCCGGTCGTAGGGTTGTTCCGACTCGTCACCGATCATGGTGATGCGTCCGGCAAATCCTGCTTCACGCAGAAACACGGCCGCTGCCGTGCCGCCAGCCCCGGAACCGAGGATCAGCACCGTATGGCCCGTCGGCTGCGACGGTGTCGTTTCAAACCGGATCGGCTCCGGCGCCACCATCACCCGGTCCCCTTCCACCCGCACGCTGTAGGGGGTCAAGGTATCGAGCGCCGGTGGTTCCAGAACCGACCCGTTATCAATGTCAAACGTTGCCTTATGCCACGGGCAAACCAGGCGATGCCCACACAGCGCTCCCTCATCCAGCGGCGCACCAGCGTGCGGGCAGGTCGCCGCGAACGCGGTGAGAGAAGCATCGGTGCGGACGATCACCACATCGGTGTCACCGACAGTGACTTTGGTGACGCTGCCCTCAGGGTAATCCGCGAGGCGCCCAACCTCCTGCATCGCGTCACATCAGCGGCGTGAGAGAACTTGAACCTCCGCGCGACAGCGCAACGATCGGCGGCGGCGGATCGTTTGGCGGCACTGGCAGCGGGCGAGGCGGCTCCTCGATCGGTGGCGGCTCTGGCTGCGGCCCCGGATTTGGCACCACCGGTGGCTGACCCGGCGGAAACGGCGGATCGGAGGCTACCAAGCCGCTCGCACCGGACTGCTTGCTCCGTTCGATGGGTGCGTCCAGCGTCTCGTCCGGCGCCTCCGGACCGCCGCGGGTCTCGCTCTCCGGGCCAACCGAGCGACCATGATTATCGGGCGGCGTCGACTTCCCTTGGGTCTCGCGCGCAGGGTTGCGAACAGCAATATCATCGTTCGGCGTCATGACGTCGCCTCCTTGTCATTCCGTAGCCGCAAATACTCACTGCGCCGGACGTCTCGCTCCGCAGCGCCACGCGCTAAACGCGACCTGCAGCGCCGCGCATAGCTGGACCTGCAGCGCCGCGCGCACGACGCGACACGGCCGCCCGGCCTCCCCGGCGTCCGGCTACAGGGGTAACGCGCCGTCAAACGCGGAGTTCCATGACGACCCGCGCTGATCGATCCGCGTACTGCAGCATTGGCGTCGTGCCCGACCTGAACCCGATCGGTTCCGGCAACGAGAGGTCAGCAACAGGTCTGCGGCTGATGCCTTGGGGCCGAAGCTCCGCGCGCGGTCAGCGACGGACCGGCGGCTGCTTGACGGCGGCGACCTATGCAACAAAGCTGCTGGCAAATCAGGGGGAGACGAAATGAACGTCAATGTGACTCGCCGGCTGGCGCTGTCGTTGCCGGCGGCGCTGCTGGCACGTGGTGCGTTCGCGCAGCAGAAGGAGCCGGTTCGCTTCGGTGCGCTGATGCCCACCACGGGACCTGAGGCCGGCTACGGCCTGGATTTTGTCAAAACGTATGAAATGGCCGTGAAAGACATCAACGACAACGGCGGCGTGAGTGGCCGGCCGCTGGAGATGATCGTCCTCGACACCCAGGCGAAGCCCGAACTCGCGATCAACGCCGCGAACAAGCTGATAGATGTCGACAAAGTTCCAGTCATTATCACCGCTTGGAGCTCGGTTGTGAAGGCAGTCGCACCGATCGCCAATCGAAACGCTGTTCTCGAACTGAACATGGGAGCGAATTCGCCTGATATCGCCAATCTTGGGGAGTACGTCTATACAGTCTTCCCGCTCGCCGAAGTCGATGTGACCGCGCTCGCGAATTATACCAAGGGCAAGCTGGGAAAAAGCCGAGCGGCGGTGCTTTACATCAATAATGATACTGGCATCGGTGGGGCGAAGATCTATCGGGATGTCTTCACCAAGGCCGGCGGCGAGGTCGTTGCATTTGAAGGCTATGACCCGAAATCCACGGATTTCACGGGCGTGTTGCTCAAGGCGCGCGTCGGCAATCCGGACGTCGTGCACATTCACGGCCTCTCGGAGCTGCCGCAGGTCATTGCGCAGATGCGGCAACTCGGCATGCAGCAACAGGTGACCAGCTACTCCGCCGGCTACAATCCGAAGTTGCTCGCGCAGCTTGGTCCGGCCGCCGAGGGCCTCATCGTGACTTCGCTCGCGCCGACGGCGTCGAACAATCCGAACGTGGCGAAACTGCTCGACCTTTGGAAGCAGGTCGGCCGCGCACCAAACGGATTGCCTTACCTGCAATACGCCTGGGACTCCACTGTGGTGGTTGCCCAGCTCTACGACTGGATCGGCAAGAATAATCTGCCACCGACGGGGGAGAATCTGCGGAAGGCGCTTTTGACGATCGGCACGTTCGATCTGCCGATGACCGGCAAGCTGGTCGTGACCGACGATCATCGTGTCAACAAGCCGGTCTATCTATACGTGGTGAAGAACGGTCAGTTCAGCCTGCTCGATACGATCTCCTGATCCACGACCATGACCGATCCCGTTATCCTGTTGCAGATCCTGTGGACCGGGATCGCGATGTCGTCCTATTTCGTGCTGTTCACGGTGGCCTTCGCGCTGACGCTCAAGGTTGAGAAGCTGTGGAACTTTGCCCAGGCCGGACTGATGGGCATCGCGTTCTATACGATGTTTTATCTATTGAACGCTGCCCACTGGCCAGTGTGGCTTGGTGTTGCCGCCGCGATCGTGATGACCAGCGCGGTCACTGTGGCGGTGGAGATCTGGGCGATCGCCGTGCTGCGCAAGCGGCACTCAAGCGGTTTGATATTCTTCATCTTCACGCTGATCTTTTCCCAGTTCGTAGCATTCCTGCTGACCCTGATGTTCGGCACCGAACCGGAAACGATCTTCCCCAGCGTCATGTCGCCGGTGCGGATCGTCGGCGGTATTGCGGTCAGTGACTGGGACCTGAGCGCGGTCGGCATCACGCTTGCGATGCTGATCGGACTCTATCTGCTGATCCGCTACACGCGAGACGGCCAATTCATGCTGGCGGTTTCGGATAACGAGAAGCTGGCCGAGATCTATGGCATCAGCGCCAGGCGCGCCTACATCCTGTCCGGAATCGTTTCAGCACTGATGATCTGTGCCGGCATCTGGCTTTACGGCACGCGCGCGGGAGTCACGCCCGATGTGCCGATCGGCCTGATCCTGACAGCCGTCATCGCGACGCTGATCGGCGGACTGGGACGCGTGTTCTCGGCGGCGATCGCGGCGGTCGGACTGGCCTTGCTGCAAAGTTTCAGCATCCTGTTCATCTCGTCGAAATGGCAGACGCTGTTGCTGTACGGCGTGTTGTTTTTTGCGCTGCTGCTGTTCCCGCGCGGTATCCCAGCCTGGCGTGTCAAACGGATCCGGCCATCACCGCAGACAGTCGCCGCTGCTGCCGCACCGCAAGGAGGAAGCTGAGGCATGGACTACCTTGCCAGTGCCGGCGTGCTGATCGCGCTGTATGTCATGCTTGCCGCCAGCTACAACCTGATCATCGGTTACGGTGGGCTTAACACCATTGCCCATCCGATTTTTTTCGCCATCGGCGCCTATACCGCATCGCTGCTCGGCATCAATACCGGCTGGCCCGCGGTCATCTGCATACTCGCCGGGATCGGTGTCGCGGTCGTCGCCTCGGTCGCGCTCGCCATCACGACGCTGCGGATATCGGGCGATTACCTGCTGATCGCGAGCCTGGGCTTCCAGTTGGGGTTGTTGCAGGCCGTCAACAATGTCGAGTTCACCGGAGGTCCATCCGGCCTGTCCAACATCCCGCTCACCCTGGCTGGTCCGTATCGCAGCTGGCTGTATCTGCTGATCTGCACACTTCTCGCGGCCGTGGTGGTCTGGCTGGTCTGGCGCAGCATGGTCGGCCCGTTTGGCCGCGCCGTCCGCGCGATGCGCGACGACGAGCTTGCCTGTGCCGCGCTCGGCCGCGGCCTGTTCGCCATGAAGGTAGTGATCTTCGCGTTCGGCTGCGGCGTCGCGGGGCTCGCCGGCGGCCTCTACGCGTACTACTTCCAGTACATCAGCCCGGAACAGTTCAACGTCGCGCAATCGGCAACGATTCTGACCATGGTGGTGCTTGGCGGCATCGGCACGATCTGGGGGCCGGTGGTGGGTGCGTTCGTTCTCGTGGCACTGCCGCAGGCGATTACGTTCCTGCAACTGCCTTCAAGCCTGGTCGGCCCGTTGCAGGGCCTGATCTTCACCTCGCTGGTGATCGTGTTCCTGTTCCTGCGGCCCTATGGCCTGGTTGGCAAACGCATGGCGGGAGCAGCACATTGACGCAGGAGATCCTCCGCCTCGAGAATATTTCGAAGCGCTTCGGCGGTATCGTGGTCGCGGACAATATTTCGCTCACACTTCACGCCGGCGACGTGCTTGGCCTGATCGGCCCGAACGGGGCCGGCAAGACCACCCTGTTCAATCTCATTTCAGGTCTGTTCAGGCCGGATGCAGGACGCATTTTCCTGCAGGGCGAGTTACTGACCGGCCCGCTCTATCGCCGAGCCCGAGCGGGTGTGGCGCGAACTTGGCAACATATGCGGTTGTTTCGGACCCTGACGGTGCTTGAGAACATGATGGTTGCGCCACGGGATTATCCAGGCGAATCGATGTTGCAAAGCATGGCCGGCGCCGGATCGGTACGTCGGGCCGAGAAGTCGGCGCGGGATCGGGCGATGCATCTGCTGGAGCGGATGGCACTCGCCCATATCGCCGATACGATTGTCGTTGACCTACCCTTCGGTCAGCAGAAACTGATCGGCCTGGCTCGGGCACTGATGAATGACGGACGATGCCTGCTGCTCGATGAGCCAATGGCTGGCGTGGAAGATTCCAACTACGAAACGATGCAGCGGATCGTTCGCGATGAAGCCGCCGCCGGGCGCGCGGTCTGCGTGGTGGAGCACAATGTCAGCTTCATCAAGGATCTGTGCACCGAGGCCGTGTTCATGTCCTTCGGGCGCATCCTGCAGCGCGGTTCGGTCGACGACTTGACGCGTTCGCGAGAATTGACGGAACTCTATTTCGGTATCGCTGATGCTTGAGTTCAGGAATGTCGAGGCACGCTACGGCGGTTTCGTCGCGCTGCGTAATGTCAGCTTCACGGTAAAGCCGAGCGAGCGTGTGGCGGTGTTTGGCCATAACGGAGCCGGAAAGACGACACTGCTGCGCTGCGGCCTTGGTGACGTCGACGAAGTGTCTGGTGCCATCACCTATAACGGCGAGGCTATTGTCGCCGGTTCGGTGTATCGCAATGCCCGCCGCGGGATCGGCTTCGTCCCACAGGGCCACAACGTGTTCCGCGACCTCAGCGTGGCGCAGAACCTGAAGATCGCCGGGCTGCTCCACGACCAGGCCTATCTCAGCGAGGTGTACCGGCTGTTCCCGTTGCTGATGGAGCGGCGTACGCAGATTGCCAGTTCGCTGTCCGGCGGACAGCAACAGATGCTCGCACTGGGCATGGCCTTGATGACGCAGCCGACGATCCTGCTGCTCGATGAGCCGACGACCGGACTGGCGCCGATCATCGTCCAGGAAATGTTCCGTAGTCTGATTGAAATCAATCGCACGACCGGGACGGCGATCGTTTTGGTGGAGCAGAACGTGGCGACGGCGCTGCGTGCCGTCGAACGAGCCATCGTGCTGAAGACCGGCAGTGTGATTTTCGATGGTCCAAGCAGCGAACTTGCGCAACATGAGGACCTCTGGCGTTGGTTCTAAGGCACGCTGCCAGCAGGATTAATTCCGGCGGCTGCCACCATCGCTCTTGGCAAGGCCGAGAAACTGCCTTTACGATCATCCATACGGAGGAACCGACCGAGACCTGCAATCCTTGATCGCAGCCGTTCACGGAAGGACACTCCATGCTTGATCGTCGTCAGCTTCTGACTGGATCTGCCGCGGCGACGATCGCCGCGCGAACCGCCGTCGCCGCGCAGCCGCAGGTTTTGCGCATTGCCATGACCGCGTCGGATCTGCCGACCGTCACGGGCATTCCGAATAACGGTGGCGAGGGTTTCCGCTTCCTCGGTTACCCCGCTTATGACGGTGTCGTGAACTGGGACTATACGCATGTGAACCAGACTGCGGACGCCACGCCGGGTCTGTTCGAGTCCTGGACGGTCGATCCGAGCAATCCGACGCGCTGGATCTTTTCGTTGCGCGAGAATGTGCTGTTCCACGACGGCTCACCGCTGACGATGGATGATATCGTCTGGAACCTGCAACGTGTGTGGGACGACAAATCGCCGCAATATGACGCACCCGCCGCGCCGATCGTCCGTGCGACCGTAACGGTGATGGACCATTGGGAGAAGCTCAGCGACAGCAAGATCGCGCTCTACACCAAGGGGCCGTTCAGCTTTTTCCATTACCTGCTGACCTACTGCCTGATCGTCAGTCCGCGGCAGTGGGAGAAGGTGGGGCGCAGCTGGACCGGCTTCGCCAAGGCGCCCGTCGGCACCGGCCCGTTCAAGATCACCCGCGTCGTGCCGGGCCAATACGCCGAGATGAGCCGGAACGACACCTACTGGAACAAGGATCGTATTCCGAAGCTGGATCGGCTGATCGTCTATCCGATGCCGGAGGCGACGACCCGCGTGGCGGCTTTGCGCTCCGGCCAGGTCGACTGGATCGAGGTGCCGCCGCCGGATTCGATTCCGTCGCTGCGCAGCGCCGGGTTCCAGATCAGCCTGTGGCCGTATCCACACACGTATCCCTACGTGCTGAATTGTGCCGAGGGATCGGTGTTCAGCGATGTCCGCGTGCGGCAGGCGATGAACTTCGCCATCGATCGTGACGGCCTCTGCCAGATGCTGAACGGCACGGCCAAGCCGGCCTATGGTTTCTACCCGCCGGAGCATCCGCTGTTCGGCAAGCCGAAGTTACGGTATGGTTATGATCCGGACCGGGCGAAGCAATTGCTGCAACAGGCGGGATACGGACCGGAAAAGCGCCCCAAGGCGAAGATCATGATCTCCACCTCCGGCTCCGGCCAGATGGTGCCGATCCCGATCAATGAGTTCCTGCAACAGAATTTTGCCGCTGCCGGCTTCGACATCGACTTCGACGTGGTTGAGTGGGGCACCATGATCATGGCGCGGCGAAGCGCCCCGAGTCCAAGCACTTCGCACGGTGACGATGGCATCAACAACAGCCTGGGTTATACCGATCCTTCAACGATGTACCGGCTGTTCGCGACCGCCAGCTTTCCGCCGGCCAGCACCAACTGGGGCCATTTCAGCAACGCCAAATTCGACGACCTGGCGACGCGGGCGCAGGCGACGTTCGACCCCGCCGAACAGACGCGCCTGCTGGCCGAAGCGCATTCAATCCTGGTCGATGAGGCAGCGTGGCTGTTCATTTGCCACGACCTGAACCCTCGCGCGATGAGCCAGAAAGTCAAAGGGTTCGCACCGGCCCAGAGCTGGTCTCAGGATTTTACCCACATCACGATGAGCTAGTCCCGCCACGCACGATGAACCCGGCGCGCTTCGCACAATGCACGTGACGCGCTTCGCACGACGAGCTAAGGGAGCGCGGCCTACTTCGTGCCGAAGAACGTGTAGGCCGCGCTGTACGGCACACGAGCCTCGTGTCCCGCATCGCCGCTGCTGCCGCATCCGGTTGCCGGAGCGACGCCGCCCACGGTGTGGCTGCGCACCACGTAGCCGACATCCGCAAACACACCGGCTCCGGAATGAGAAACCGCCTGCAGCACCAGCCACGGCACCGCCGGCGCGCCCGGCGCAGTGCCGGCGCTGACGGCTTTCCCGACCACAGCGCTGCCGTCAGCGTCCTGCCAGGTCGGTCCCGCGAAATGGTGCCCGACCACCTTGCCGCCGGCGTCGGTCAACTTCGCGTCCGGTCCCACCAGCGTCCAGGCGACACCGCCCGCCTTGTTGTCGACGCAGCGGTAGATCTGCACACCTTCGCCGTGCAGCTCCATCACGCCGGCTGCCTGCGTTGCGCCGGACGCCGCCGCCCACAACGCGACCGCGCCGATCCAAAGTCTCAACATGCCTCAATCCCCTCTTGGCCGACGGACAGCTTGCGCCGCTTCGGCGCCGAAAGCACGGCCGGAGCAATCACGCCGCCGGTGCCTTGGCACCCAGTGCCAGCTCGATACCGCCCGCGGCGGGCTGCGCGGCGTAGCGGCGGGCCAGCACCGCGCACACCATCAACTGCAATTGGTGAAACAGCATCAGCGGCAGGATGATCAGGCCGACCGAGCTGCCGGCGAACAACACGGACGCGATCGGCAGGCCGCTGGCGAGGCTCTTTTTCGAGCCGCAGAACACGATGGTAATCTCGTCGGCGCGGCTGAAGCCGAGGCGCCGGCTCAGCAGGGTGGTGATCGCCAGCACCGCCCCCAGCAGCGCCGCATTCACCAGCGCGAGGCGCAGCAGCATCGCCACGTCCAGCTGATGCCAGATGCCGGCCACCATGCCCTCGCTGAACGCGACGTAGACCACCAGCAGGATCGAACCGCGATCCACCATGCCCAGGACCTTGCGGTTGCGCTCTGCCCAGGCGCCGATCCACGGCCGCAGACCCTGGCCGAGCGCGAACGGCAGCAGCAATTGCAGCATGATGTCGCCGACCATGCCGAGGCTGACGCCGCCTCTGCCCCCGGCGAGCAGCAGCCCGGCCAGCAGCGGCGTCAGCACGATGCCGATCATGTTGGAGGCGGTGGCCGCGCACAGCGCCGCCGGCACATTGCCGCGCGCGATGGAGGTAAAGGCGATCGAGGACTGCACCGTCGACGGCAGCACGCACAGCAGGATGACGCCTGCCCACAGCGCCGGCGTCAGCAAATGCGGAAACAGCGCCCGCCCGGCCAGTCCCAGCAGCGGGAACAGCAGGAATGTGCTGAGGAGCACCATCGTGTGCAGCTTGACGTGGCGTGCGCCCGCCAGCGCGGCCTGCGGTGCCAGCTTGGCGCCATACAGGAAGAACAGCAGCGCGATCGCGAGCTTGGCGGCATAGCCTGCGATCACCGCGCCCTCACCGTGCGCGGGGACCAGCGTCGCGACGCCGACGGTGGCCAGCAGCAGGACAATGAACGTGTCGACCGGCAGGCGGGACAGCAGCTTCGGCATGGCGCGGGACCTTCGTGAAACGCGTAAGCCTGATGTCGCCGATGCGCTGGACATTGTGAACCACGTTGACAAGAGTTACTATCATCATGAATGATGATGACTGAGCCCATGCTGGACCCGACCCTGCTGCAAAGCTTCCTCACCGTGGCGCAGACGCGGAACTTCACCGAGGCCGCCCGGCGCCTCGGCCTGCAGCAATCCACCGTCAGCCAGCACATACGCCGGCTGGAGGAGGTGGCCGGAAGGCGGCTCTTCCTGCGTGACACCCATCGCGTCGAGCCGACCAGCGACGGCGAGGCGATGGTGGCATTCGCCCGCTCTGTGCTCGAAGTGAACGAGCGCGCGCGGCAGTATTTCTCCGGCGCGCAATTGCGTGGCCGCGTGCGGTTCGGCACGTCGGATGACTTCGTTTCCTCCCGCCTGCCCGAGATCCTGCGCGAGTTCACCCGCCGCCACCCTGCCGTGGACCTGGAGCTGACGGTCGACCTCAGCGCGCGGCTCAACGCACAGATCGACCAGGGCGAGCTGGACCTCGTGCTGGCCAAGCGGCGCAGCGGCGAGCAGCGCGGCACGCTGGTCTGGCGCGACCAGATGAGCTGGATCTGCGGCCCGGGCCTGAGCGTCGATCCGCAGGCGCCGCTGCCGCTGATCCTGTATGCGCCGCCAAGCCTGAGCCGCGCGATGGCGCTGGAGGCGCTGGAGCGCAGCGGCAGAGCGTGGCGTTTGGCCTGCACCAGCGGCAGCCTGAGCGGGCTGCGCGCCGCGGCGCTGGCCGGGCTCGGCATCACGCTGCACGCCCGTGGGCTGATCCCGGAGGGGATGGTCGAGGCACCGTCGAGCCTGCGCCTGCCCGCTGCCGGTGAGATCGAGTTCGTCGTCACCCGTCGGCGCGGTGCGCGCGGGCCGGAAGGGGCGCTCGCCGATACGATCCTGGCCAATGCCGACCGATTGCAGGGCGCGCCGTAGGGCAGGGACACGCCATGCGGTACTGGTAGACCAAACGAAGCGGTTGTCCGCGCTTCGACAGCACCAAAATATGCGTGCGATGTCTGACCTTGCGTTGATTGTCGTCCTGTTCGTTCTGTTGTTTCTGCTGCCGATTGCCGTCGCGGCGGCGCGTCACTGGCTGCAGGGAGGCGGGGCCGGCTGGCGCACCGCGGACCGGTCCAGCATCGGCCACCTGCCGCCGGCCAGCCGCATGCCTGAGGCGGTGGTGCGCGTGTTCGCGGCTCGCACGGTGCGGTGGCGGGGCGCGGTCGCGACCCATTGCTGGATCGTGTTCAAGCCGGAGAATGCGGCCGCCTACACCCGCTACGATTACACCGCGTGGGGCGAACCGATCCGCATGAACGGCTTCGAGCCCGACGGCCGCTGGTTCGGGCGCGCGCCGGAACTGGTGTTCGCTGCCGATGGTCCGGCCGCCGCCGCCATGATCCCGAAAATACAAGCTGCCATCGACGAGTATGCGTTCAGGCATCTGGGTGACTACCGCGCCTGGCCGGGGCCGAATTCCAACACGTTCGTCGCCGCGGCGCTGGATGCGGTGCCAGGGATCGCCGCGTCGCT
>Ga0153954_1001293_pt1 | contig 14048 bp, 19 predicted proteins | sample TSFL038MetaG_FD_102277 | JGI IMG/M metagenome (GOLD analysis project Ga0153954, IMG submission 102277) | Attine ant fungus gardens microbial communities from Florida, USA - TSFL038 MetaG | ecosystem: Host-associated > Fungi > Mycelium > Unclassified | place: USA: Florida, Wekiwa Springs State... | reverse complement strand
TCGACGATCCCGCGCCGGCCGCGATCTACCGTCGTCTGGTGAGCCAGTGGGAGCGGCCGGATGAGATCGCCGCCGCAGGACGGGAGCCGCATGGACCGCTCTGGGACGACACGATCGTGCGGGATTTTCCCGACTTCGTGCCGCGCATGCAACTCCTCGACATGATCACTTATCTGCCGGACGACATCCTCACCAAGGTCGACCGCGCGACCATGGCGGTGGGGCTGGAGGGCAGGGTCCCGCTGCTCGACCACCGGGTCGTGGCCTTTGCGTGGAGCCTGCCGCTCGACCTGAAGGTGCGCGGCCGCAGCAGCAAATGGCTGTTGCGGCGGGTGCTCGACCGTTACGTGCCACAGGTGCTGGTCGATCGTCCGAAGATGGGATTCGCCGTGCCGATCGACGCATGGCTGCGCGGTCCGTTGCGGGAATGGGCGGAGGCGTTGCTTGCGCCCGCATGTCTCAAGGCGCACGGCTTCGTGCGCGTCGAGCCGGTGCGCCGCGCGTGGCAACAGCATCTCGACGGCAGCCGCAACTGGCAATATCCGCTGTGGACGGTCCTGATGTTGCAGGCGTGGCGCGAGCGCTGGACGTAAGCGGCCGACATGCTTTGCCGGAATGTGCCGGCTTGCCTCAACGCATCGGCGGTCCCATGTACTGGCTTCGGCATATCGGGGGCCGGCGATACGGTGGCGCGCGTTGGTAATTGGGTGCGCCGCTGTCCGGTGCGCGGGGTTGGGGTCATGCGCTTTGTGGCGATTGGATTGGCGGTGGTTCTGTCCGCCTGCTCAGCCCCAGCGCCCATCTACGAGCCGGCTGCGCCGCAAGGCGAGTCTCCTTCCAAGCAGCAGATCAGCCAACACCTATCGGAGATCTTCACCGAGTCTGCCCATCCGACCGACATCCTGGTGACGCCGGCGCGGCCGGCAGTGGAGAAGGGCCTGTTCAGCTGGCTTGTCTGCGTGCGGGCGCGGGTGACGTCGATGACCGGCGGCGACGCCGGCTTTCAGACCTTCGCGGTCTTCTTTCAACGCCAGCAATTGGTGCTGCGGCGGCGCGCAGAGCCGCAGGACCAGTGCGAAGGGTTCGACCGGCTCTGACCGGCTCGCAGTCGCCTTACGCGGGCAGAGATGGAATCCGTCCCGGTGGCGTTGACGCCGGCACGAAGCCGGCCCACCATCACCTTGGAACAATTCAGAAGAACAATTCAGAACAAGCCGTCCGCACCGCGGCCGGCAACATAGGGAGAAAATCGCAATGGAGCCGATGGAGCGACGCGCCTTCATGAAAGGCGCGGCCGCCGGTGCGCTCGCCTTCACGGTGAGTGGCGCCGAGGTCATGCTGACGCCGCGCGCGGCGCGGGCCCAGGGCGTGCCGCTGCGTACGCTCACTGCCGAGCAGGCCGCGGCCCTTGATGCGTTGGGTGAGACCCTCGTCCCCGGCGCCCGGCAGGCCGGCATATCGCATTTCGTTGACCAGCAGATCTCGATCCCGGCGGAAGAGGCGCTGCTCGAAGCGCGCATCCTCAACGTACGGCCGCCTTACGCCAATTTCTATCGCGCGGCGTTGGGGGCGGTCGATCGCGCGAGCCAGGCGCTCAACGGTGGCCGCGGCTTTGCGCAGCTCAACGAAGCCGAGCAGCGCGGCTTCGTCGACGCCATGCGCCAGAACAAGATCGAAGGCTGGCAGGGGCCGGCGGGCGGATTCGTCTATTTCCTGCTGCGTAGCGACGCCGTCGACGTCGTGTACGGCACCATGGAAGGCTATGCCGCGCTCGGCGTACCCTACATGCCCCACATCGCTCCGACGCAGAGGTGGTGACATGGCGAACGAGAAAGTCGATGTCGTCATCGTCGGCGCCGGCGCGTCGGGCTCGACCTATGCAGCGGTGCTCGCCAAGGCCGGCAAGAAGGTGGTGATCCTGGAGCAGGGGCCGGACTGGCAACTCACCGATCTCATCAGCTCCGATATCTGGGGCCGGCGGATCAAGCCTGCGGGGCCGCCGTTCCTGCTCGAGGGCAAGCACCCGGTCTCTTACGGATACCAGGGCGGGTGGGGCGTGGGCGGCGCGGCGCTGCACTATTTCGCCAACTTCCCCAGACTGTTGCCGAACGATTTCCGCATCAAGAGCGAGCACAATCGTGCGCACGACTGGCCGATCTCCTACGCCGATGTCGCGCCCTTCTACGACAAGGTCGCGCAGGATGTCGGGGTCTCAGGCGACGCCCAATCGGAGGAGATCTGGCGGCCCAAGGGCGAGCCTTATCCGATGCCGCCGATGAAGATCTTCCGCAATGGCGACATCTGGCTCAAGGGTTTCGAGGCGGTCGGCATCCGCATGGTGCCCGCCGCGGTCGGCATGAACTCGACCGAGTACAAGGGCCGGCCGGCCTGCATCTACGACGGCTGGTGCCACATCGGGTGCCCCATCGGCGCGCTCGCCAATCCGCTGGTGACGTACCTTGCCGATGCCAGGAAGGCCGGGGCGGAGGTGCGGCCGTGGAGCAGTGTCACCCGCGTGCTCACCAACGCGGAAGGCACCAAGGTCACTGGCGTCGAATATTACGACCGCAAGAAAGAACGCCAGGTGCAGGAGGCAAGCGTGGTCGTGCTGGCGGCCTGGGCGGCGCAGAACCCGCGCCTGCTGCTCAACTCGGCGACCGACAAGCACGCCAAGGGCCTCGCCAATCGCAACGGCCTGGTCGGCAAGTACATGATGACCCACTTCGCCTCCGGCACGCTCGCGATCTTCGACGAGGATGTGCAGAACCATATGGGCACCACCGGCGCCCAGCTCATGTCCTATGACCGGTACGGAAAGACTGCCCACAAAGGCGCGTTCGGCTCGAGCTTCGTCGTTGCCGGCACCGCGATCAAGACCAGCGACCTCGCCGGCATGGCCAATGCGCGTCCCGACCTGTTCGGGCCCGCCCTTGCCGACTTCATGAAGAAGGGCGTCCGCGGCTTCACCCGCATCGGGGCGTTCGGCGAGGAGATGCCGAACATCGAGAACCGCATCGAGGTGGCGAGCGAGAAGGACGCGTTCGGGATGCCGCTGGGACGCATCATCCACAGCTACGACGACGATGTGCCGAAGCTGTGGGACGCGAACTTCACCGAGGGCCTCGCCATCGCCAAGGCCGCCGGCGCCAAGGAGATGTGGTCGGGTCGCGGCAACATCCCGACCATCCACTTGATGGGCGGCACCATCATGGGAACAGGCGCGGAGAACTCGGTGGTCGACAGCTACGGTCAGACCCACGAGATCCCGAATCTCTACATGGCCGGTCCCGGCATCTTCGCCACAGCAGGTGCTTCCAATCCGACTTACACCATCTTTGCGCTCTCGCTGCGAGGCGCAGAACATCTGGCGGCGAGCTGGGGCAGCGTCGCGGGGTAGTTGGTAGCCCGGATGGAGCGAAGCGCAATCCGGGGTCTTTGCCGTACGGCTGGGCCGCCCCGCGTTGCGCGCTGACGCGCTTCATGCGGGTTACGATTATTACCCAGCCTTCAGGCGTGGCAGCAGCGCGAGCGCGTTCTCGCGCTCGATCGCGCGCAGGTCCGCGGCGCTGAAGCCCCAGTCAGCGATGCCCTGATTGACCTCGGCGCCGTCGCGGAATGGAAAATCCGTGCCGTAGAGCACTTGTGAGATCGACACCATCTTCAAGAGCGCCGCGATCTGGCCGGGTGTATTGCCCTGCGCCAGCTCGTAGTGGAATTTTTTGAAGGCGGGCAGGGGCCCCTCGGGCAGGAATGCCGGCTTCTTCTCTTCGGCCAGGCGGATGAACCGGCCAGTCAGGAACGGCAGCGTCCCGCCGGAATGGGAGAAGATCCAGCGGATATCCGGAAATTTCGCGGCGGTGCCGCTGAAGACGACGTGGGCGATCGTGCGCGTCGAGTCGGTCGCGTATTCGATCGACCCAGGCGGGATGCCGGGCACCAGGCCGCGGCAGCAGTCGGGCGTGGTCGGGTGCACGTAGATCACGGCCTTGCGGCGGTTGAGCTCCTCGTAGATCGGCGCAAACGAAGGATCGCCGAGATACTTGTCCTGATAGCTGGTGAGGAGGCCGATGCCGTCGGCCTTGAGCGTGTCCAGCGCGTATTCGATCTCCTTCAGGCTCCCCGGCACATCCGGCGGCGCGATGCAGGCGAACAGCCCGAAGCGTCCCGGATGATCCTTCACCATGGTTGCGCCGTAATCGTTAAGCCTGCGGGCGAGGCTGCGCGCCTCCTCCACATTGTTGCCATACCAGATGCCGGGCTGGACGATGGAGAGGACCGCAGTCGCGATCCCGCTCTTGTCCATGTCCTCGAGCGAGGCTGCGGGCGACCATTTCGGCGGCGCGGCGCCGGTGCGGCGGCCCGGCGCCATCATCGAATCCACATGGAACGGCGGGATGAAGTGATGATGCACGTCGATGCGCGTGGCGGCCGGCGCGCTCGTCGCCGGCGTGACCTTGCCGAGCGTCGCAGTGGCGCCGAGTCCCAGCGCAGCGGCGCCGCCGGCGAGAAAATTTCGTCGCGTGGTGTGCGGCGCGGTCTTGAGCTCAGGCTCACAGCACCGGCAGGTGCGAAGAAACGCGTATCGCTTGGCGCTCATCCCTGTCCTCGTAAAATTTTGTTGTAGCGCCGCTCCCGGCGGCGCCGATGAGCTTACACACTTCTCGCAGCGATTTCTCAAACTGTGTGATGCAGAATCCCCTTGACTCCGGGGGGGTGTGCCTTATGTGGGGTCCTGCCGCTGTGATCCGCCTGTGGGGGGACGGATTGGGCGGCATTCGCATGCCTTGGGGCCGCTGGTCGGCACTCGGATTGGATTCACTCGGTTGGGGAGGACGGCGGATGCGCCAGAACGCCCTCTTGCGATCGGGGAAGGGCCTTCCAGGCACCGCCCGAAAGAAAATCGCTCAAGTCTCCGTCGTTGCGCCGGTGGCCGTGGATGCTGATGCGCGCGTGCGCGCGGAGGATCGCGACGATCATTTCGCCGTCCGCAACGGTGTGCGTTGCGCCGGCGTGCATTTGATTGTCGATCTGCACGGCGCGTCCGGGCTCAACGACATCGATCTGATCGAGGCGACGCTGCGCCGCTGCGTCGAGGCGGCGAGCGCCACCTTGCTGCACATCCATCTGCATCATTTCCAGCCGAACGGCGTGTCGGGCGTGGCGGTGCTGGCCGAAAGCCACATCTCCATCCACACGTGGCCGGACGTCGGATACGCGGCCTTGGATGTCTTCATGTGCGGGAAGGCGAGCCCCGAGGCCTGCATCCCGGTGCTGCGCGAGGCCTTCAAGGCCGATCGCGTCGAGGTGAACGAGCTCCTGCGCGGGCAGGGCGCCTGACCGGCCAATGTTTTGACCGGTCAAGCATTTGACCGGCGACTTTCAAAGCCAGAAGGACCGACGGCGATGCGGACGGCGGCGCGGTTGCGCCGGTCGTCCGCTTTGATCGTCCGACAATCATGAAACGTCAGATCTCCGAGACGCTGTTCGACGACCTCGGCTTCCGCATGAGCTACGAAGCCGCGCGGATCCTCTACGAGACGCAGACCGAGCATCAGCATCTCGTGCTGTTCGAGCACAGGTTCTTCGGCAAGATGCTGATGCTCGACGGCGCCACCCAGGTCACCAGTCGTGACGAGTTCATCTATCACGAGATGATGACGCACGTGCCGATCCTCGCGCACGGCCGCGCCAAAGAGGTGCTGATCGTTGGCGGCGGCGACTGCGGGATCGCCGAGGAGGTGCTCAAGCACAAATCCGTCGAGCGCCTCACCCAGGTGGAGATCGACGCCTCGGTGGTGGAGTTCTCCAAGGAGCATTTCCCGGAATTCACCCGGCCGGTGCTCGCCGACAAGCGCTTCGATCTCGTCATCGACGACGGCATGAAATACGTCGCCAAGATCGCAGCAAAGACCGATCGCCGCTTCGACGTCATCATCGTCGACTCGACCGATCCGCAAGGACCCGGCAAGGTGCTGTTCAGCAGCAAATTCTACGCCGCCTGCCGGCGCGCGCTGCGCAAGGGCGGCGTGATGGTGACGCAGAACGGCGTGCCGCTGTTCCAGAGCCAGGAGCTGCGGTCGGGCGTCCGCAAATTCCGCACGCTGTTCGCGGACGGCACCTGCTACATCGCCGCCATCCCGACCTATATCGGCGGCCACATGGCCATGGGCTGGGCCACCGACAATACCAGGCTCCGGCGTTTGCCGGTTGCCACCATCGCCGCGCGCTACAAAGCAGCCGGTCGCTTTCCGACCAAATATTGGACGCCGGAGGTGCACGTCGCGGCCTTCGCGCTGCCGCGCTTCATCGCGGACGTGGTGGCGAAGGCACAATCGCGCTGACGTTGCCGCCGTTCTCCTGAGCACGACTGACGCCCTGGGCGCGGCGGCTGCGGCCCAGGAGGAAGCTTGCGTCCCAATCAACGTGCGTTGGCGGCCTGCTCGGCGGCGACGTCGAAATTGAGCTCGAGCAGCACGTTGTTGGGATCGGTGAGGAAGATCTGCCGGCGCGTGCTGTTGGGCACCACGTTGACGCGGTACTGCACGCCCTTGCCGGCGAGACGCTCTTTCATCGCCTCGAAACCGCGGCTGCCGAAGGCGACGTGATCGATGACGCCGGAGTCCGGCCGCTGCGGCGTGTCTGTGGGCGAGATGTCGTTGAGGTGCAGCACCGGGTGGCCATCGCTGTAGAGCCAGGCGCCGGGAAAATCGAAGGGCGGACGCGGGCCGTTCACGAACCCCAATATGTCCTCGTAGAACTTCACGGTGGTGCCGAGGTCGCGCGTGGAAACGTTGTAGTGGTCGAGCTTGCCGACGCTGATGCTCATTGGGCTTTTCCTTTGGATCCTTGGTCCCTGGGGCCGAGCCCTCGCTTGCGCCCCGGGTCCTTGCTTGGGTCGTCAAGCTTAGCGTCAAACGGCCGGCGTGGCGAGCCGTGCGCTGTCGCAGGCGGAACAGCCCGCAACGGCGGGCGGCGTCACGTCTTGCGATGCGGCCGCCGCGGCGCCTCCGGCAGCACCCCCATGCCGGCCGCCACCTCCGGCGGTACGCGATAATCGCGCAGCACATAACGGACGTCGCGCAGCCCGCAGGCCTCGCGCTGCACCACGAAATGCCAGAGCGCAACGCTTGCCTGCGCCACCAGCGGGGCGCGCTCGGCCCGCTGCTCGGCGGCCGGCCGGTCGACGTGCACGGGATCGGCGTCGAATGCGGCCAGCGCCGCGAGCGCCGCTTCCAGCGCCCGCCCGAGGCGTCCGAGCGCGGAGGCCCGTTCCTGGGCGAACTCGTGCTCCAGCAGATCCGCAGGCGTCTGGTTGATCGAGCGAGGAGGCATCGGTCGCGTCCGTGGCTTGGACGTCCATTCTCACCGTGGCGCGTTCCCCTGTCGAGTGCTGCGGCAGCGGCGCGCTTGAACGGCTTTTCCGGATCGGCTCATACTGCCTGATAACGCGAAAAACGCGGGGCGGCGATGGGAGGAACTTGTGATGCTGACAAGGCTGATTCCGCGACTCGCCGCGGCGCTCGTCGCCGCCGCGACGCTCATGACCACGATCGCCGGCGCGCGGGCGCAGGATAAGCTGAAGGTCGCGATCCCGCAGCGCGGGGCGTGGGACGCCGGCGTCGCCGAGCTCGGCTTGCGCGGCGGCATCTTCAAGAAGCACGGCCTCGATCTCGACATCCTCTATGTCCAGGCCGGGCCGGAATCGATCCAGGCGCTGATCGGAGGCAGCATCGACATCGCCGTCGCCGCGGGCGTCTCCGCTGCCGTGGGCACCTTCGCCAAGGGGGCGCCGATCCGCATCATCGGCAGCGAGATGATCGGCTCGCCTGATCTGTACTGGTATGTGCCGACGGCTTCGCCGATCCGGAAGGTCTCGGACTTCAACGGCAAGACCGTCGCCTATTCGCTCACCGGATCATCGAGCCATGCCGGCCTGCTCGCGTTGATGGCGCAGGACAAGCTGACCTGCAAGCCGACCTCGACCGGCAATATCACCGCCACCATCACCCAGACCATGACCGGCCAGGTTGACGTGGGCTTCGGTGCCGCGCCCTTCGGGCTCGATCTCGTGGAGGACGGCAAGATCCGCATCATTGCCACCGGCAACGACGTGGTCTCGCTGCGCACGCGCACGGTGCGCGTGAACCTCACCAGCGTGAATGATCTGCAGACAAAAGGGGACGCAATCGCGCGCTTCAATCGCGCCTATCAGGAGACGGTGGCGTGGATGTATTCGGATCCGGCCGCGCTGGAGGTCTACGGCGATTATTCCGGCCTGCCCGAGAAGATCGTGCTGCGGGTTCGCAACCTCATTCCGAAGGAAAGCATGGCGACCGGCCGGCTCGAAGGCGTCGATCAGATCATGGCCGACGCGGTCGCCGCGAAGTTCATCCCGGCGCCGTTGAGCGCCGATCAGGTCAAGGAGCTGGTGCAGATTCCGAAGTGATGGCTTCTTCGTAGCCCGGATGAAGCGAAGCGAAATCCGGGCTCGTGCCATGCGGATGGTCCGTCCCGCATTACGCGCCTGACGGCGCTCCATGCGGGCTACGGTACCGGCGATAAGATCAGCCCAGCACTTTGTACTTCTTGAACCAGCCTTGCATCTGGTTCCAGCCGTCCTCGGCCGCTTCCTTGCGATAGCTCGGGCGATAGTCGGCGTGGAAGCCGTGCGGGGCGCCCGGATAGATCTTGAACTCGGCGGTCTTGCCGGCGGCGGCGAGCGCAGCCTTCATGGCTTCGACTTGCGCGACCGAAATTCCCTGATCCTCAGCCCCGTAAAGCCCGAGCACGGGCGCCTTGACCTCGGCCGCGAGCTCGCTCGGGCTCTTGGGCCAGATCGCCTTCTGCGACTCGGGATCGACCAGGGAGCCGTAGAACGCCACGCCCGCCTTGAGGTCCTTGTTGTGGGTGGAATACTCCCAGACCGTGCGGCCACCGCGGCAGAAACCGATGATGCCGAGACGCGCGGTGTCGCCCCCCTGGGATTTGGCCCAGGCCACGGTGGCGTCGAGATCGGAGAACAGCTCCGCGTCCGGCTTGCTGTTCACCAGCGGCATGAGCTTGGGCATCTCAGTGATCTTGGTGAGATCCTCGCCCTTACGGAAATAATAATCGGGCGCGATCGCGAAAGCGCCGAGCTTGGCGAGGCGCCGCGTCACGTCCTTGATGTATTCGTGCAGGCCGAAGATCTCCATCGCCACCAGGATCACCGGCGGGTTCTGCACGTTCGCGGGACGCGCGTAGTAGACCGGCATCTCGCCGTCGGCCACCTTCACCTTGGCCTCGCCGGCGGTGAGCCCGCCGGTGTCGGTGTGGATCGCCTCGGCGCGCACCGGACCGGCGGCAAGGGTGTAGCCGGCGGCGACGGCTGCCGACGCGGTCATGAAGAAGCCGCGGCGCGAAAGGTCGTCGACCTGGTGCGCCAATCCTTCGACATCGGACGGCAGCTTGGTTTGGATGTTCATTGTTGTTCTCCGTTGTGGATGTCCGAGGAGCAAAAGAGAAGGGCAGGGGCCTTCGGCGCCCTCGACCGGGGCTATCGTCGGCCGGCGGCACGCTTTGTCAACGCCGGGCGAGGCGGTTTATTCCGCGCGGGAAAGCTCTTTCGCAATGGCGTCAAGGACGCGGGCATCCATCGGCTCAACGTCGCTCGGGAACGCCGCCGCGACATGGCCGTCGTGGCCGATGAGATATTTGTGAAAATTCCAACGAGGCGTGTCGAGCGGGCGCTCGCCTGCGGCCCATTTGTAGAAGGGATGGGCCGACGGCCCCTTCACCTGGACCTTGGCCGCCAGTGGAAAGGCCACGTGGTATTCGCCCTGTGCGGTCCGGCGGATGTCGTCGGCGCCACCCGGCTCCTGGCCGCCGAAGTCGTTCGAGGGCACGGCGACGATCATCAGGCCGCGGTCGTGATAGCGGGACCATAGCTGCTGCAGGCCGGCATATTGCGGCGTGTAGCCGCAAAGCGAGGCGGTGTTGACGACCAGGATCGGCTTGCCGGCGTAGTCGGCAAGCTTGATGTCGGGGCTGTCGAGACCGGCGAAGGAGAAGGTGTAGGCGGTGATGCGGCTCATGGCAGGCGCTTGCGCCCGGGCGGGCGTCCCATTGAACACCGGCAGGTCGAATGCCGGCAGGGCAACAGCGCCCGCGAGCAGCGCGAGCGCGGATCGGCGATCGGCGGGCATGGTTCACCTCGTCGCGGACGGTCTATCATCCTGCACTGCAACGGACGAATGACAAGGCCGTGTGGACGTGGACGCGCGATACCTCACATGCCGTGGCTGACCAGCACCTGCCGGCAGGCCGGGCTGATCTTGATGCGATTGACCTGCAGGCATTGCGCCACTTGCATCACGTCCGGTAGCGCTCTTTCGCAATATTTATGGACATCGGGGGAGCAAGCCTCGCGCTCTTCCGGCGTGCCCTGCGGCATCGGCAAGGGTGGGAACGGCGGCGGCAGCGGCTGGGCGACGGCCACGGTCGAGGATGCGAGCAGTACGAGCGGAATCAATTTACGAAGCATGTATCGGCCTTTCCAACGACAGTCGACATGACGCACAGGCCACGGCGAATGTCGCCGCGACCGGGCAATCGCATTGCAGGACCACCGGCTGGCACCCACCGCCGCGCGCGTCGTCATGCGGTCAGGCTGGCCTTTGCCCCCTAAAACAGAGCATCACTATCAGAGCATCACGCGGGTGCCAATCGAACCGTTGTGCCTCGAATTGAAGCGTCCTTCACGCTCAGCCGATTGGGCATTATTCGTTTGTTCATTATTGATTTTCGGCGAAAGAATTGTGGCGACGGCAATGCCGCAGTGCACGCGCATCCGGCCTTGCGATCTGATGGCGGCACGCGGCGCGCCTTCCGCACTGCGCAAGGAACTCGCGGCGCGCTGCCGCGTTCTTCGCTCAGTCTCCTCGGGCGACCGATGGAAGAGAGACGCCCCATGAATCAGCCTCGCGCTGCCGGGGACCGTCGCTGACGACAACGTCTCTCACAAAGGTAAAGACATGGCGACGTTGCGCAAAGGTCCGGGCGGTGCCCGGCAAGAGTCCGTCACCAAAGGCAACATTGCGGTTGAGGGGGGCCTCACCGAGGAGGTCAGCCAGCCCGGCTCTTCACAGGAAAGGAGTCCCTTCGATGTGTGACTACAGCCTGCACCATGTCGCGACCAGACCCGCCCAGATCGAGGACAAACTTGTAACGACCAAATTCAGCAACTCGATCACCCGCGGCTTCTCCGCGGTGGGCGAGCCCCATGTCGCAGTCTGCCTGCTGCCCGGCACCGAACTCGCCTTCGATCACAACGTGGAATGCGAGCCTTCGTTCGGTATCGGCATTCTGCCGAACAAGAAGATCGGGCAGCGGCTCGCGCGTTTCCGCCAGGTCAATATGGACAACGCCGTGACCCATCACGATGCGTTGGAATTCCCTGACGGGCAGGTGGTTCTGCTCACCCGCTTGTGCGAGGGTCAGCGGGCCACCGTGTTGCAACTGCCCACCGGCGCGCGCCCCGCCGTTGCCGAGACGCAACACTCGGACGCCGTGCCGACACAGCCGGCGCAGGAGCCGTCGCTGTTGCGGTAATCGTTGCCGCGCAAGCGACGCATTGCGCCAGACCGAAGAGCCGCCGGCACCCGCCGACGGCTCTTTTTAATGTCGATGTTTCAGGTTAATGTCGATGTTTCAGGGCTCGCCCGGACGACATTGTCGCCGGATCGTGCATGCTGTGGTTGATCAGGGGACGAGGCTTACGTTCATCTCAGGGAACGAGACGAGCGTTTCGAACTTGTAGCCGCACGCTTCGCATTCCCACAGATGCCGCACGCGATGCCGATCCAGGTATTCCGACCATTCTGGCAGGAAGATCGTCTCGCCACATTGGGCGCAGTGATTGTGCAATCGGGTATGGGCGTTCTTCCGGGGGCCCACGGTTCGGAGCTCCATGACGCTTTCTCCGCCTCGTTTATTCCCCTTCCCCTTGGCCCCACGGTAGGCGCAAGCGCATCGATAATGAAGCAGTAACCCTGACCTAACGCTAAGGATTTGGGCCGTGGTAGAGGCGCCGATGGCGGGAGACGCGAACGGCGCTCAGCCCCCGCGCGAGCGGGCGCGCGGGGCCGGAACAGTGTCAGCCGAGACGCTTAGCTGCAGTTGCCTTGAGCGGCCTGCGCGCGAAGCACATCCCAGGCGGCATCGTAAGTCGGGATATTCCAGACCAGCACGACCCAGTCGTCGCCCCAAGGCACATTGCCGGAATCGTTGACCCAGATCTTGCAATCGCCCCATGACCAGCGCACGAGATTGTAATCGGCGCGGGCGGGATTGGACGCACCAAAAGCGATTGCGGCGGCGAAGATGGCGAGGGTCCAGCGGGACATCGGTAGCCTCCAGTTGCCCCTCTGGCGGATCCCCGCAGTTATCTTACGAATGCGCGTGCGGCAATCAATAGGGCTGCCGCGCTCGCGCGTGCCGAGGGTTAAGTTTCTCTCGACATCGCGGGGATGGCGTTGTGGCGCCTTCCGCTGCCCGTCGCGCGCGCTATAGTGCCCGCCCCAAACGCAAAGACAGGGAGATCGATATGCCTGAAATCTATGTCCACGCCGTCAAGGGCCGCACCCTCGAACAGAAGCGCGCGCTGGTGAAGGACATCACCGACGCAGTGGCGAAGAATTTCGCAGTCCCAATCGACGCAGTGACGGTGGAATTCGTGGAGGCGGAGCCGACCTCGAAGGCCAAGGGCGGCGTCATGTTCAGCGAGCGCGGCTAGACCGGCGCCCATAAAAGATCAGAGCAACGTTTCGCCCGGCTCAGCCGGGCGAAATCGTTCTTGACCATGCTCCCGGCAAAGAAGCAGCGGCTACAGGCTGCGGCCGTCGAACTTGGCGGGCGTGAGGGCGGTCGGATCAACATCGTCGAGGCAGCGCACGTTGATCGCGACCATTTCGCCGCCCTGCGGGTTCTTGCCGCGCGAGAAGGCGCCGACGCCGCATTGCGGGCAGAACAGGTGGTGGATGAGCCGCTGGCCGAATTGATAGTCCTTGAGATCGTCCGATCCCGCGCGCAGCGCGAAATGTTCGGGCGTCACGAACGTCCATAGCGCACCGCGCTTCTGGCAGATCGAGCAGTTGCAGGCCACGACCTGCCCGAGGTCCGCCGTCACCTCGAAGCGGATCTCCCCGCAGTGGCAGCCGCCGGTATAAGTTTTGCTCTCTGACATGACGTCCCCGTTCTGTTGAACTACTCGTCTTGGAATTCGATGCGCCGGTCGGGCCGTTCGAGGTCGACGTGAAGCGCCTCGCACAAGCGGTTGGAATAGTTCCACATGCCGCAGAACACCGTGAGCTCGACGATCTCCTTCTCGCTGAAGTGCTGCTTCATGGCGGCGAAGGCATCGTCGTCGTCGCGGGCCTGCATCAGCGTCACGGCTTCGGCCCAGCGCAAGGCGGCCTTCTGGCGCGCGTCGAGGTCGGGCGAGGCGAGATAGTCCTGGCCCTGTGCCGCCTTGATCTGCGCCTCGGTGAGGCCGACTTTTTTCCCAAGCGGCACGTTGTGCGACATGCAATAGGCGCTGCGGTTGAGCGCCGAGGTCTTGATGATGACCAACTGCTGGATCCGCACATAGTCCGGGTCGGTCTTGACCTTGGCCAGGCGGATGGCGTCGTTCGGGAGCATCCAGCCGGCCAGCGCCGCCGGTTGATGGGCCAGCACCTGCGAGAAGTTGCTGATGCGGCCCCATTGTTTCACGACGCCATCATAGACCTTGCGGGTATCGGCGTCGGCTTCATCCGGTTTGATCATGCGCACGCGCGCCACGGCAGCCTCCCTCGGCTAGGAACCGCACTGTAGCGGACCGGGCAAACGGGAGCGAGCGCCGGGAACGGTGTCTTGAACGGTCTCTCGAGCACTCTCTTGAACACTCTCTTGCCGGCCCAATGCGCGGCGCGCGGGCCGGTTCCCCCATGGCGTCGATCTGTTCGACCCCATAGCGATCCGTTCAGACTGAATCGCAATTTCGCTCCCACTGCGGCATCGTTCGCACTAAT
>Ga0153954_1001292_pt1 | contig 14049 bp, 10 predicted proteins | sample TSFL038MetaG_FD_102277 | JGI IMG/M metagenome (GOLD analysis project Ga0153954, IMG submission 102277) | Attine ant fungus gardens microbial communities from Florida, USA - TSFL038 MetaG | ecosystem: Host-associated > Fungi > Mycelium > Unclassified | place: USA: Florida, Wekiwa Springs State... | reverse complement strand
GCCGACACGATTTTGAGCTTTTTCCAGCTCACCTCCGCGCTGAGGCCGGGCGTGGGAATGAACTATCAAGAGCGCTCCAATCTCTTAGTCTAGTCCGGACCAGACCAGCACCGGGAACGCCGGAGTACACGCCGCGATGACCTTTCGCCTTCTCATCAAGGGAGATCGTTCGCGGGATAATCTGATCGCCATAGCACGCGTGATTTTTTTGGCCTTGGCATTGGTGCCTGCCGGGCGCGCCCGTGCGGCAAGCGACTTCTGCCCTGTCATCGAGCAGGAAGCGCGAAAGAACGCTTTGCCCGTCGAGTTTTTTACCCGCCTGATCTGGCGGGAAAGCCGTTTTGATCCCAATGCGATCAGCCCGGCCGGTGCGCAAGGGGTCGCTCAGTTCATGCCGGGCACAGCGTCTTCGCGGGGATTATTCGATCCTTTTATGCCGGCCGAGGCGCTGCGCGAATCGGCGAGCTATCTTCATGAGCTGGTGCAAAGCTTCGGCAATTTGGGGCTCGCGGCTGCGGCTTATAATGCCGGAGCCGGCCGCGTTGCACGCTGGCTGGCGGGACAAGAGGAATTGCCTTCGGAAACCATAGACTATGTTTTCGCCATCACAGGTCATGCCGTGACAGACTGGACGACGAAACCGATTCCGGATTTGTCTAGCGAGCATTCCTGCACCGCTGTGGTCGCGCAACTAAAAATAAAATTGCAGCCGTGGTCGGCGCCGTTTGAATCGCCGCTGCATAATCCGGCATGGAAGCCCTGGGGCATTCAATTGGCCGGCAACTGGCATCTCGGACTTTTGCTCGCAAGCTTTGAGCGGATCAGGCGTCTTCATCCATCGGTCATCGGCGAGGCAAAGCCTTATATTTTTCGCACCCACCTGCTGGGGGGACGTGTGGCGAATTTTGCCGTCCGTATCGTGAAGGATTCGCGCCAAGAGGCGGACCGATTTTGTACCCGATTGGAAGCTGCCGGCGTCGCCTGCGCGGTGCTCCGCAATCCGCGGCCGTAGCCGGTCATGCGGATAGCGCCGTTGGGTCGTACGCATGATTTTTAGCATGACCGCGAATTAGAGAGAGATGGCGCAATGGACCGGAAGACAACATCACTGGGCATGGATCGCCGCACGCTCGTTGCGAGTATGGCGGCTGTGCCGGCTTTCGCCCTTACCCACAGAGCCTTCGCGCAACAAAATGAGGTGACGGCGATCGACATTGCCCTCGAACCCGATGCGACAATGGTTCAACGCGCAAAAGACGCCAACGCCCGTCTCCGCAAGTCTTTCCCTAAAGGTTTTGCGCTGGATGAGACGCACCACCCGCACGTCAGCGTCTTGCAGCAGTTTGTCCGCACGGCCGACCTCGACACGATATTTGCGGCAGCGAACGCGATCATGGCCAAGGAAAAGCCGACGGCCTGGACGCTTAAGGCGATCAAGTATTACTACATCCCGGACCCACCCTTTGGCCTTGCGGGAATTGTCGCCGGACCGACCGACGATCTGCATCGGCTGCAGGATGAGCTCATTGCAGCCGTCAAGCCCTACACCGTGAAGACCGGGACCCCGGCAGCCTTCTTCAGCGAAGAAGGCGGACGCGACATTCAGAAATCCCTGATTGAATACGTCGCCAACTTCGTCGAGATCGCCGCAGGCAAACGGTTCAATCCACATGTGACGATCGGTGTCGGAACGGAAAAATACTTGAACAAAATTCTGGCGGAACCGTTCCCGTCGTTCACGTTCTCGCCGGCCGGCGCATCGGTCTACCAGCTCGGTACCTTCGGTACGGCACGCAAAGAACTCAAAGCGCTCACCCTGTCACCCTGAACCAGAATGCGGACTCTCGCCGTGGAGATTGGCTATGACGTCGGACGACCTTTTGCCAAAAATAGACCGCCGCACTCTCGTTTCCGGTCTGGCCTTGCTGCCAACTGCGGGATCACTTATTCCAACATCAGCGCGGGCGCAAATCGCATCGCCTGCGCCGCTCGCGTCGTGGAATGATGGTCCGGCGAAGCAGGCGATCGTCGATTTCGTGCGCGCGACGACGGATCAGTCGAGCCCTAAATACGTCGCGCGGGAAGATCGCATTGTTTGTTTTGACCAGGACGGCACGCTCTGGGTCGAGAAGCCGATATACACGCAGGTTCTCTACTGTCTGGACCGGGTGCCGGCTGTGGTCGCGCAGAGACCAGAACTCAAAAATCGCGAACCGTTCAAAACCGTGATGTCCGGCGACAAGGCAGCGATTGCGGCGCTTCCTCTTCCCGCTCTCGAAGAGATCCTCGCCGCGACGCTCACCGGGATGTCGGTCGAAACATTCGAGGCCGACGTCGCAAAATGGCTCGACGCCGCGAAACACCCGCGCTGGAATCGTCTCTATACCGATCTCATCTATCAGCCGATGACGGAAGTCCTGCAATTCATGCGCGACGCCGGGTACAAAACCTACATCGTCACAGGCGGGGGTCAGGATTTCGTGCGAGTCTATGCGCAACGGGTCTATGGCATTCCGCCAGAGCAGGTGGTCGGAACAATGGGCGGGGTAAAATTTGGCTACGCTAAAGACGGCAAGCCGTTCCTGACCAAGGAGCCCAAGTTACTCTTGAACGACGACCATGCCGGCAAGCCCCAGGGCATTCATCTCATGATCGGCCGTCAACCGCGCGCCGCGTTTGGCAACTCGGTCGGCGACCGGCAGATGCTGGAATATACCGGTGCTGGCGGCGGCGCACGGCTGATGATGCTCGTGCTGCACGACGACGCGCAGCATGAATATGCCTACGGCCCCGCGAGCGGCCTCCCCAGCAGCAAGGTGGGCACCTTCACGCAGGCGCTATACGACGAAGCCAAGAGGGATGGCTGGACGGTTATTAGCATGAAGAACGACTGGAAGCGCATTTTCGCATTTGATTAGGCGATTCATATAGGTGTCCGCTTCCAGGACGCCTTCATCCGTGGCGGTAAGTCAAAAAAAGCTGCAGCAGGGTGACCAAAGTCTCGGCGAGAATGAGCACGACGATGATCCCCTCAAGCCGGGCCGAGCGATCGACATCCAAAATATCGGTGAGGGCTTGCCCCGTCTCGACGATCACATTGAGCTTTCGCGTCACCGCCTGGGCGCGCTCACTGAGTTCATATTCGTCTTCAAGCCTTGCATAGAGTCGCTCGAGGCTCGGGTAGTCCCAGAGAATGTCCGGCTTTTCCTCGACTGCGACGCGGCCGGAAATACGGTGTTGCGCGATGAGCGCCTGCCCGATCAGCTTCAGCATCGAACGCCGGTTCCAGGGCGCACGGCCGGTCCGCGCCAGTGCGCCGGCGAAGGGCTCGATTGCATCGAAGACACCGCCGAGCTTGGTCTCATCGCGTGCGAGCGACACCGATTTTGAGAGAACGTCGGCAACGACGAGAAAGCGTGCCGAAGAAAGATCAGGGATTTCGACGGGGCCGCCGGGCTGCACACGATCGTCATAAGCGGCACCGATCTCGAGCATCGCCGTTTCTTCGTTTTTGCCGTCCGGCCGCCCGGAAATTCGCGCCGCGATCTTTTCGAGGAAGCTTGATTCCTCGCTTGGGCTGAAGCCGGCGAAAACAACGACACCGAAGCGGTAAAGCGCAATGAATTTGGTCGGCGAGAGACGCGTCGCAAGCGGCACGGTCGCGATCATATCGCCACGCTCGAACCCCGTCGCGTCGATCCGATCGCCAACATGGATCGCATGGGCGAGAACGCGCGTAACAGGCTTTGAGGCGTCCGTCGGAGCCGCCGGCCCGACAGGCTCAATCGCGATATTCTGCGTGTTCTCCGACATTTTCGTCGCACCGTTCCAATTTCGCTGAACGCCGATAGTTCCCGTTCATCGGCCTCGGCCTCACCGGCATAAGGCACCCGCCGCCGGAACCCGCCAGCACGTTTGGAATTGAATAGGCCCGTGTTGATCAAGCCCGTGGAGGCAAGGATGGACTGGAATCGTGTTGAAGGAAACTGGAAACAGCTCAAGGGCAATATCAAGGAGAAATGGGGCCAGTTGACCGACGATGATCTCAACAAAATCGCCGGCAAACAGGACCAATTGGAAGGCTTGATTCAAGAGCGCTATGGAATCACCAAGGATCAAGTTCGAAAAGACGTTCAGGCCTGGTACAATACACAGAGGTGGTGACCGGCGATAATTTTTCAGCTCCAGGTCATTTTAGTGCGCGAACCGAAAGCCCCACGTGAGATGCGCCCCCGCCCGGTCCTAGACCTGGCGGGGATTTTCTACGAATGGGGCGCCATTCACTGCGATTGTGCGGCTTGTGCCCCGCCCGCCTTGGATTCAAGTACTTTCGCGCGGTCATACCATTTCTGCGCCAAAGCCGCGTCCGGCGTCAGGCCATGCACGCCGAGCTTCTCGAATTCCGCAGGATCGTAGGTTTCACCCATGGCCTGCGCGCCTTCCGCCCAACCGGCCTCGGCAACACGCCGGAAGAAGAGCCGCGCACCGGCGAAATAACCGACGCGCTGCAATGTGCGGCCATGGTCCATCCAGCTGCGAATTTCATCTGCGGTCGCGGCAGGGCGCGGCGGCTGCGCCTGATCGTTAGCAGCTACGGACTCGGTGATCATCAACGCGGTGTGGACGGTGTTCGCGATGCGCCCGTCCGGCGCCTTGAGTTCGATCGTCAGATCATGCGATCCGCTCACCGCCGCCTTCGGCGTGATCGTCAAGCCATCGAGATCATCGGGCGCGAGCACCCAACCGCCAGCTTGATCGCTCCGTCCCGCCGACAATGTCGTTCCTGCCGGGAGGCCGTGAATGACGATCTCGCAATTATCCGGGAGCGCGCCATCGGCGTTGATCGCGAGCGAGAGCGGCGTCGAATGATCCGCCCTGGCATTGACGGCCGCGGCGACCGAGAGCGTCGGCAGGCGATCCACCACCGGAGTCTTTTCACGCGCGGGGCTGACAGTCGCGTCGGCCTTATCGACAAGGTTGGCGGCTTGGACGAGGGAGATCGGTGTCGCCGCCGGAAGAGCGGACGGCACGGGCTCGGTCTGGGCGACGCTGGCAGCACTCGCGGTATTTGCTTTTGTTTGACTGCTGTTTCCAAGCGAGACGATGACGCCCCATGCCGGCAGCTCGGACTTGGCCGTCTCGCCGGCTTGCGTGAAATAGAGTGCCGCGCTTGCGGCGCCGGCCAGCGTGACGGTCCCGATGCAAATCAAGAGCGCGCGGCGCACAAGATGATGTTTCCGAGGGCGTGCGTCCGCCGCGCCCAATTTCGGAAATGACTCGTATCGGTTCATGAACGCCTCCAGGCGACGCTCCCAGCGTATCTACTGGGCGTGTGCATCCTTCCACTTGAGAAACTCGCGAAACAGCGCCTCGCGTTGGGCGTTCGTTCTCACACCGCCACTGTCGCCGCGGTTTTGAACAAAGTGATCAAAATCCTGCTGCATAGCTTCTTGCTGATGCGCGGATTGTTGAGCGTTTGCCGCATCAATCCATTCTTGCGCAGCCGGAAAGCGATGCCACCCCTCCAATGTCGCGGCGAAATTGACATCCATCCATTTTGGCTTTCGCGGCGGCTTCCGAAACTCGTCGAAATGATTGAAGAAAGCATCAACGAATCTCGCAACCTTCAAATAACGGCTCGATCCTTTCGCCCAATCGAAGGCAATGAGAACGGCGCAATTTGCAATTGTATCGACGTGCTCGTTCTCGCCGATCAGATTTGGATAGTCGGCGTGCGAGAGAGTCGCGGGATAATAATCGTTGACGAGAGGATCGCTGAAGGGAATCGGGATCAGCTTCAGGCCGTCGCTGCGGCTCAAAGTCTTGACAAAATTCGACGGTTTCCCGGTGATCAGGATCGTGGCAGCGATGCGGCCATCGCCAATCGCCTTGATCGCATCGGCTTGGCCCATATTGACTTCATTGACCTTGATCCCAAGCGCTTGGAAGACGAGTTCGGACGTCAACTGCGTACCGCTGCCGGTCTCACCGAAATTGACGGATTGGCCGCTGAGATCGTTCAGCGAATTGACGTTCTTGCCGGCGATGACATGCATCTCTTCGTTGAAGAGCTTGGCGATATAGGTGATGCGGTCCTTGATATCGCCAAGCTCACCGGTCTTGGCAAAATGATTGAGAAGATTTGAATGGGTAATGCCCATATCGATGCCCGAAAGCACGAGGACGTCTTTGATGTTCTGCACGCTGCCCCTGCCGACGACGGGAAGCACACGCAGATTGTCGCCGTTGTCTAGAACTTCTGACAAATCGTAAACGACGCCGAGTGAATCGCCGTCGCGATTACCCGAAAGGACCGTGACGACGGCGTCGTTCAATCGTTCACGCATAGACGAGCCGCGATCTCCAGATCCGGCGTAGCTTGAAGCACTGATCATGAGGGTGCAGGCGAAGGCGAATAGCACAAACGTTATTTTTGCTAAAACACGCACAACACCACTCCCCTCTCTAAAAGAGTCAAACAATGCACCTTGCTCTACAAGGTCGCGCTCTTTTTAGTGTGCCAACATTGAGGCAAGGATTTATGGCGAATTGGGGACTCTGGTCGCCATGACTTTGCGACTTCTCTTAATGCTTAACTGTAGCTCGTCCTTTGACCGTTCTCGCTACCTGCGAAGCGTTGCTATGCGCGCGTACAATCATCGCGTACAAACATGAGCCGTGCGTCAGCGGCGACGTTGTCCCGTGATGTTCAAGCTTTGCAGATTTTATCGAGCATAATGCGACACATATGGCGCGAGCTCGGCAATGCGCGCTGGTAACTTCCGAAACGTCAGCGCGACTGTTGAGTATGACAAACAAACGATAAGATCATTTTCACATCCGGCGTGCGTATGCCCGCGCACCGAATCAAGCGTCGGCTATGCTTTTCAATGCTTGCGATATTCGTCGAAAAAAATTGTCCAGCAATTTGGATATTTGAATCCTACATCCCGCGACCGGTCATGCCGTCCTCTATTTTTGGGCACATATGAGGCGTCGCCGCTCACCTCGACTATTGCATCTTCATCCCGCCCATGCTGTCCGGCGCCATCGCGCCAACACTCTTTGCCGCCGGAAAGGTGACAGCGACTTTGCCGGCTTTGGCAAAGTCGAGCGTGGCGTGAATCGCAGCGCCTGGTTTCACCGCCTGTTTCAAGCCGACGAACATGAGGTGATAGCTGCCGGGTTTGAAGGTGATCGTACCGCCGGCGGGAATCGCGAGGCCGTTCGGCAATTCATTCATCTCCATGACGCCGCCGGCCATCTTCGATTCATGGATTTCGGTTGTCGCCGAAATGTCCGAGGTGACGGACAAGAGCTTGTCATCGGTCTTTCCGCTATTGACGATCGTCATGTAGCCGACCGCCACTGTCGCGCCGCCAAGCGTCGGCCGCGTAAATGCGTTCTCGATCTTCAACGCGCCGGCCACGACTGGCATATTCATCTGCGGATCGGCAGGCATATTCATCTGAGGATCAGCAAGCGCGGCGCTCGCGCAGATCAAAGCGGAAGCGCAGAAAACGAGACGGTATTTCATGATGGATTCTCTCTGAGGTCGACTTGGAGCAAGCTCAAGGATTACATCGTCGGCGACCAGAAAGACCGGCGCGATCCATTGTGATCTTCGGCACAAACCGCGACTTTTCCGGAACATGCTCGCGCGGCGGACAGTGTACGCGCGATCTTGGCGGGTCAAGCAGACATCCGGCTCGAACCAGCCTGTTGCGGATGTCCTCGCGCAGCCTTGATCACAGCGTATCATATCTTCTGTGCGGCGTTGCAAAAACAGAACAATCACATGATTTTGAAAAATAAGCGGAATTCGTCTGCTAGTTTGACCGCGGCCATTCTGGCCACCGCATCAATCTGGGACCCGTCTTGTCAGTCTGTCGAGATGAATGCGAAGGAGGGAGGCTGCCGCAGGCCTGGGCGGAACAGCGCTTTGGTCGGCCTCGTCGCGTCAATGAGTTTCAAGCTTTGGATTGGCTCTCGTCCCATCGTTTGCCTCGGACCGGCCTGGCTGTTTGCCTTGCCGCGGCGGCGACCGTCGGCGGCTGCACCATGGGGCCTGACTATGTGCGCCCCGCCGCGCCGATCTCGCCGCATTTCAAGGAAGCGGCCAAGGGCTGGAAGATCGTCGATCCGCGCGATGCGTTTGATCGCGGCGAATGGTGGGTCGTTTATCGCGACGCGAAGCTCGCGTCCCTTCTGAGCCAGGTCGAGATATCCAACCAGAGCGTCAAACAGGCGCTCGAGGCCTATCACAATGCCGTCGCGGTTATCCGCCAGGCGCAGGCCAGTTATTTCCCGACCGTCACCACCAGCTATACGGCAACCGACCAACACGAAGGCACGGCGACCTTCTCAAGCGGCACGCTCGCCGGTCGCACGACGACGCTCGCAACTTACAATCCCGTTGCCAATGCGACTTGGGACCTTGATGTCTGGGGCCGTATCCGCCGTCAGGTCGAAAGCCAGGCAGCGGCGGCGCAGGTGAGCGCGGCCGATCTGCAAAACGCCAAGCTCTCCGAACAAGCCGCGCTCGCCACCGCTTATTTCGATATGCGCGCCGAAGATTCGCTCAAAGTGCTGCTCGACCGGACGATCGTCGAATACAAGAAAACGCTGCAGATCACGGAGAATCAATTCAAGGCCGGCACCGTCTCCAAGGCTGATGTCATCACCGCGCAAACGCAGCTGCTATCGACCGAGGCCCAGGCCATCGATGTCGGCGTCGCGCGGGCGCAGTTCGAGCATTCGATCGCTATCTTGATCGGCCGGCCTCCGGCTGATCTTTCGCTTTCGCCGGCCGAGCTTGCACCCTATCCGCCGCATATTCCGCCGACCGTCCCCTCGCTCTTGCTGGAGCGACGGCCGGACATTGCCGCGGCAGAGCGGCAAATGCAGGAAGAGAATGCGCTGATCGGCGTCGCCGTCGCCAATTTCTATCCCGACATCAGCCTGTCCGGCTCTTTTGGCTATCTCGGTACGACCCCCCTGCCGATCACCGCCGCCGCGGAAGCCTGGTCGGTCGCCGGCGCCGCCACCCAGACCATATTCGACGGCGGCCTCCTCGCCGCCAATCTCGCCGCGGCGCGGGCGACCTATGCGCAAAACATCGCGAGCTACCGGCAGACGGTTTTGACGGCTTTCGAACAGGTCGAAAACGAGCTCGCGGCATTGCGGATCTTGGCCAAGGAAGCCGCCAAACAGGCCGAAACGGTGAGAGCGGCGCAGGAGGCCGTGCAGATCGACCTGAACCAATACCAGGCCGGCACCGTTCCCTTCACCACGGTGGTTGTCGGAGAGGCGACGCTGCTTCTCGACCAGGAAAACCTGCTGACCACCCGGCAGAACCTGTTCATCGCCAGCGTCGCCTTGATTGAGGCTTTGGGCGGCGGCTGGGATTCGTCGGAATTGCCGAGCCTGCCCGGCCTCTCGAAGGTGCCGACGTTCACGCCGCCGCTTTAGAGGGCTGGCAGGCTGGAAATCTCACCAAGAAGTAATTTGCCTTTTTCGGCCGCGGCGAGGATTTGGGTATATTAAGAGCGGATTTATTTTGCGCCTGCGAAATAGGCAGGCTGGAAAGAGCGGCATCGCTTGCTGGAAGACCGCTCCGGTCAGGCCGATGCGGCGACCCATTTGTAGCCATGGACAGTGGTAACGGCGTTTCTTAGTTGATTTTCAATTGACGATCTGCGCCGCGCGGGTTGCCCATCGCTCGGACAAACCGGATGGACGAGAAGCATATGGACGAAAAAGTCGGCGAGCGTCGACCCCACCCCGGCGACGCCTTTCCGCCCGGGCCGAATCCTCGGCCGGCGGCAAAGCCGGGCGAATCCGAGTCCCCGTCGCGAAAAAATGAAGCCCCGCAGCCCGTGGAGCCTGCGGTCACGCCGGCGCCCGGCAAAACCGAGCCGGCGCCGAAGCGCCGCCGCGGCTCGTTCCTTGGTTTTCTCATCGGCCTCCTCGTTATCGGCGGCGTCGGCTATTACACCTATCGCGTCTTTGCCCCGGCCCCGGCGCAGCAGGCCGGACGCGGACAGCACCCTGGCGGGCCGCCGCAATCGGTCGGCATGGCGACGGTCGGCACCGGCGACATCAAGATCATCTACGCCGGCCTCGGCACGGTGACGCCGCTCGCGACGATCACGGTGCGGACGCAGATCAATGGCCAGCTTTTGGAGGTCCCCTTCAAGGAAGGCCAGCATGTCAAGAGGGGCGATCTGCTCGCCCAGATCGACGACCGGCCCTATCAATTGCTGGCGCAGCAATACGAAGGCCAATTGGCGCATGATCAAGGCCTGCTCCAGCAGGCGCAGCTTGATCTTGTGCGCTATCAGACGCTCGTCGCGCAGAATTCGATCGCCCGCCAGCAGGCCGAGGACCAGGCCTATATCGTCAAGCAGAACCAGGGCTCGGTGCTGACCGATCAGGCGCTGATCGCGCAGCAAAAACTCAATATCACCTATTGCCATATCGTTTCGCCGGTGACCGGGCGGGTCGGCATCCGCATCGTCGATCCGGGCAATTACGTCCAGACGTCGGACACCAACGGCCTCGCGGTCGTGACGCAATTGCAGCCGATCTCGGTGATTTTCTCGCTGCCGGAAGACCAGATCCCCGATGTCATGGCGCAGATGAAGGCGGGGCCGCTGAGCGCGACCGTCTTTGATCGCGCCAACGTGCATCAATTGGGCACCGGTACCGTCACGGTGCTCGACAATCAGATCGACACGACGACCGGCATGGTGAAATTCCGCGCCGAATTCCCCAACGAGGACGAGTCGCTCTTCCCGAACCAGTTCGTCAACGTACAGGTCCTCGTGCGGACGCTGAAGAACGTCACCACGGCTCCCGTGCCGGCGATCCAGCGCGGTGCGCCCGGCACCTTCGTCTATCTCATCAATGCCAACAATACGGTCTCGGTGCATAAGGTGACGCTCGGACCGAGCGAAGGCGGCATGGTGCAGATCATCTCCGGCCTGAAGCCGGGCGACCGCGTCGTCACCGACGGCACCGACCGGTTGAACGATGGCGCTCGCGTCATCATCCCCGGTGCGGCGGGGCAGCAAGGCGCGGCCGCGGGTCCTGGCGAGACGGCAACGCCGGGTCAGGACGGCACGCCGCCTGCTGGTGCGGCCGGCCATCACCATCACCACCAGCAGCAACAACAGAATCCCCAGTGATCTTTGATCGCACAGCGGAGCGGGTGGCATGAATCCGTCGCAGACATTCATTCTGCGGCCGGTCGCGACATCCTTGCTGATGGTGGCGATCCTGCTTGCGGGCGCCTTCGCCTATCGCTTCCTGCCTTTGTCGGCGCTGCCCGAGGTCGATTATCCGACGATCCAGGTGCAGACCTTCTATCCGGGCGCCAGCCCGGAGGTGATGACCTCTTCGGTCACCGCGCCGCTCGAACGCCAGCTCGGCGAAATGCCGGGCCTCAATCAGATGACCTCAGCGAGTTCCGCCGGCGCTTCGATCATCACCCTGCAATTCGACCTCGATCTCAGCCTCGACGTTGCCGAGCAGGAAGTGCAGGCGGCGATCAATGCCGGCTCGAACCTTTTGCCGAGCGATCTGCCGACGCCGCCGGTCTATGCGAAGGTCAATCCGGCCGATGCGCCGATCCTCACCATCGCCATCACATCGCCGACGCTGCCCCTCACCTCGGTCGAGGACATCGTCGAGACCCGGCTGGCACAGAAGATTTCGCAGCAGCCGGGCGTCGGCCTCGTCAGCATCAGCGGCGGCAACCGGCCGGCGATCCGCGTGCAGTTCAATCCCCGCGCGCTGGCTGCCTATGGCCTGAATATCGACGATATCCGCACGACGATCGGCAATATGAACGTCAACACGCCGAAAGGCAGTTTTGACGGCGCGGCGCAATCCTCGACCATCGACGCCAACGATCAGATTACCGACACACACGACTTCGACAATATCGTCGTCGCCTATCGCAACGGCAATCCGGTCCGCATGTCGGACATCGCCAAGACGATCCGCGGCCCGGAGAACACCAAGATCTCCGCCTGGGCCAACAAGACGCCGGCGATCCTGCTCAACATTCAGCGTCAGCCGGGCGCCAACGTCATCCAGGTGGTCGACGGGATCAAGAAGCTTCTGCCGCAGGTGGAGGCGACCCTGCCGGCGGATTTGAATATTTCGATCCTCAGCGACCGTACGAACACGATCCGTGCCTCGGTGGCCGATGTCGAGTTCGAGCTGGCGCTTGCCGTTGTGCTCGTCGTGCTCGTCATCTTCGTCTTCCTGCGCAATCTTCCGGCGACAATCATCCCGAGCCTCTCGGTGCCGCTGTCGCTCGTCGGAACGATGGTGGTGATGTATCTGCTCGGCTTCAGCCTCGACAATCTGTCGCTGATGGCGCTGACGATCTCGACCGGCTTTGTCGTCGACGATGCGATCGTGATGATCGAGAACATCGCCCGCTATGTCGAAGGCGGCGAGTCGCCGCTGCAAGCCGCACTCGAAGGCTCGGCACAGATCGGCTTCACCATCATTTCGCTGACCGTCTCGCTGATTGCGGTGCTCATCCCGCTGCTCTTCATGGGCGAGGTCGTCGGCCGCCTGTTCCACGAATTTGCGATCACGCTCACCGCGACGATCATCATCTCGGCCTTCGTGTCGTTGACGCTCGTGCCGATGCTTTGCGCCAAGCTTTTGAAGCATCAGCCCGAGTCACAGCGCAGCCGCTGGGCGGTCGCGGCGGACCACGGCTTCCAATGGATCATCAACCAATACGGGCGGGCGCTGCGCGTCGTCCTCGATCATCAGCCGCTGACGCTGCTGATCGCCATCGCGACGCTGGTCGTGACCATTCTGCTCTACATCACGATCCCCAAAGGCTTCTTCCCGGTGCAGGACACCGGCATGATCCAGGCGATCACCGAGGCGGGCCAGACGATTTCCTTCGACGCTATGTCCAAAAGGCAGCAGGCGCTCGCCGACGTTCTGATGAAAGATCAGGACGTCGTCAGCCTCAGCTCGTTCATCGGCGTCGACGGCAGCAATATGACGCTGAATAGCGGCCGCTTTCTCATCAACCTCAAGCCGCGCGACGAGCGCACCGCGACGGTGAGCGAGATCATCCGGCGGCTGCGGCATGAGGCCAACGCGGTCTCGGGCATTCACGTCTATATGCAGCCGGTGCAGGATCTGACGATCGATTCAACCGTCAGCCGTGCGCAATATCATTTCCTTGTCGAAAATGCCGACGGCAGCCAGCTCCAGACCTGGATCCCGCAGCTCGTCGCCAAGCTTTCAACCTTGCCGCAGATCACCAATGTCGCGAGCGACATGGCCCAGCAGGGCCGCGCACTCGATATCACGATCGACCGGCAGACTGCGAGCCGCTTCGGCATTACGCCGGCGACCGTGGATAATATCCTCTATGACGCGTTCGGCCAGCGTATCGTCTCGACGATCTATACGCAGTCGAACCAATACCGCGTCATCATGGAGACGTCGCCCGATCTGCAGCATGCGCTGAGCGCGCTCAATTCCTTCTACCTGCCGTCCTCGACATCGACGACGAACGGGCAGGTGCCGCTCTCTGCCATCGTCCATGTCAGCGAGCGGCCGGGGCCGTTGCAGATCACTCATTTTGGCCAATTTCCCGCGACCGACATTTCCTTCGACGTGGCGCGCAATTCCTCGCTCGGCGCCGCCGTCGAGGCGATCAATCAGGCCGAGAAGGATATCGGCCTGCCGCAGAGCTTCGTCACGATCATGCAGGGTAGCGCGGCGGCGTTCAGCGCGTCGCTCGGCAATGAAGTGATGCTCATCATCGCCGCCATCGTGACCATGTATATCGTGCTTGGCGTGCTCTACGAGAGCTTCATCCATCCGATCACGATTCTCTCCACCCTGCCCTCGGCCGGCGTCGGCGCGCTGTTGTCGCTGATCATCGCCGGCGACGACCTCGACGTGATCGCCATCATCGGCATCATTCTGCTCATCGGCATCGTCAAGAAGAACGCGATCATGATGGTCGATTTCGCGCTCGATGCGGAACGCGACCAGGGC
>Ga0153954_1001291_pt1 | contig 14101 bp, 11 predicted proteins | sample TSFL038MetaG_FD_102277 | JGI IMG/M metagenome (GOLD analysis project Ga0153954, IMG submission 102277) | Attine ant fungus gardens microbial communities from Florida, USA - TSFL038 MetaG | ecosystem: Host-associated > Fungi > Mycelium > Unclassified | place: USA: Florida, Wekiwa Springs State... | reverse complement strand
GTGCAGACGGCCTGCCGTAGGGTGGGCATTGCCCACCGATCTTCGCTGAGGCCAACAGTTTGGTGGGCAATGCCCACCCTACCAAAAGGAATCGCTTACCCGTCAATCGAACGTTGACAAAGCCCTAGAGCGGTTATCGCTTGGATAGCACACACTCAGGCCAGAGAGTGACCCTGTAGCTCGAAGTAAGTAAAGGCCGGTTGGGTGGCACACCAGTGGCGCAGGTCCGGGCCCACTGGTGGACAAGCCACCAGTGCCACCCCATCCGGCCATCTACATCGCATCGGTTGATGGTGCGTCCCACACATCGATCCCAGGGATTTCACTCAGATCTAGCGGGATTTCGTAGGCGATCCCATCGCAATCCGCTCTAGATGGCCGGAGTCGGTCATGCGGTGGATCACGAGGCAACGGCCGCCGACCACCTCGCGCCAACCCTCCAGCAACCCCTCCGCCTCCAGCCGACGGAGGAACGGGTAAACACATCCCCCCATAAACGCGAGTGCTCAGTCCGCTAAGGCGCGGATCGCCACCAGCAACTCATAGCCGTACATAGGCTTGCGAGCCAAAAGCGGAAGAATCACGAGTTCGGGGCCCATTGAGAAAGACGGGATTCGAACGCGATCGGTCCAGGTTTCGTAGATACCTCAAGGTTCGCGGCAGACGGAGCGGCCTCGAGGTTCGAAGGTCGTCAAGCAGAGACCGCAAACCCGTAACCATATTCTTGCAGGCCGGTCGAACGGTCTGGTTCGTTTTCGATTCTTCTCAGGGGCGCTTGGCAAAGGTAGTGACTTCAGTGGTAACCTCGGTGGTAACCTCTGTCGCGGCATTCGTTATCGGGCGGCGAAGGTTAGGGAATGTTTATGAGCAAGCAAAGGCAGCCACTGAGCCGGCCAGAGACCCCGCAAGATTCGGGGCTTCGCCCGCCCGTTGCGCGTGAACCTGCGATGGGAAGTCCTCCCTTTCGCACGGCCGGTATCCCCAGGACGGGGCAGCAGCCCACGACCGAGATCGACGCGATGCTCCAGGCCCGGCTCCGAGCCGCGGGTCTGTTCTTCTCGGTTGTGCTCGCCCTCACGCTCTTACGGGACCTCCTTTACAGGAATTCCGTAGCCTGGCAGCTCCAGGTGGCCGCGATTCTCGCCATCAGCACCTGCGTGGTCTTGCTTTCGGCATCCCGAAACTTCAAAACACGATGGCTCCGCCTTGGCGAGGCGATCATCTTCGGCATGACAGCCGGGGTTCTGGCTCTCCGGCTCTACCATGCGATGCTGGCGGCCGCAAGTCACGGGGATCTCGTCGACGTCGTCGCTTCGTCCAAGAACATGCTTATCACCTCGATCCTCTTGATGTTCGCCCACGCCTTGTTCATTCCGGGGACGTGGCAACGTGCATTCCGGTTTGCCCTGGGCTTCTCCGCGTTGCCAATCGCGACCCTGGCACTCCTCCTGATGACCCATCCCAAGTTTTTCACCGTCCTTCAGCATGTGGCCTCCGTCGAGCGGATCGCCCGAGACCTCGGGCTTCTCGTCATCGCGGGGGCGCTTTCGGTCTATGGCACCCATATTCTCGGTGTGTTGAGACGTGAGGCCTTCGAGGCCAAACGGCTTAACCAGTATCAGTTGCGCGGCAAGATCGCCGGCGGCGGCATGGGGGACGTCTACCTGGCAGAGCACCAACTCCTGAAACGCCCCTGCGCCATCAAGCTCATCCGCCCTGATCGAGCCGAAGATCCCAAAGCCCTGGCACGGTTCGAGCGAGAGGTTCGCGCCATGGCTCGACTGAGCCATCCGAACATCGTGGATATCTACGACTACGGAGCGGCTTCGGACGGCACGTTCTATTATGTGATGGAGTATCTTCAGGGGATGACGCTCGAAGAGCTGGCCGGTCTCCATGGACCGCAACCGGCCGGTCGGGTGATCTACTTGCTGCGTCAAGCCTGTGATGCACTGACCGAGGCGCACGAGGCCGGCCTGATCCATCGCGACATCAAACCAGCGAATCTCTTCGCCGCCAAACAAGGCGGCCGATACGACTTCCTCAAGCTTCTCGACTTCGGTCTCGTGAAGGAAAAGAGCGTGGACTCGGGCACCTTGTCTCTCCGCCAAACCCATACCCCGCCGGGGACGCCTCAGTTCATGGCCCCCGAGCAAATCAGCGGAGACCATCCGATTGACCCTCGCACCGACCTCTACGCCCTCGGTGGCGTGGCGTACCTTCTGTTGACCGGGCGTGCCGCGTTCGAGGGGGACACCGCCGCGGCGGTCATGATCGCCGCGACGCGCGACCCCGTGGTTCCTCCCTCGCGGATCAAGTCGAACGTCCCCGAAGACCTCGAACGCGTCATCCTCCGCTGTCTGGCCAAGGACCCGGCCCAGCGCTACGCCAACGCCAGCGAACTTGAGCAGGCCTTCGCCGCCTGCGTAGCCGCGCGCGAGTGGGACGCCGCGGCATCCGCACGCTGGTGGCAGAAAGTCGGATTCCCCTCAAACATCAAGCCGACCGCTTGAACTCCCCGGATTGGGATTTGCTTGCGCTACTGTCGGCTCATGTAATGCCGTCGAATCCGTGCCTCAAGGTCCTTGTCGGTCGCCAGAACTTGCTCCATGTCCTCCTTGGAAATGGAATAAAGCTCGAGATCGGTATGGGCTTGCACGGTTTCGTCGACCAACAGATGTGAGATATCGGTGATCCGCCCAAATCGCTCGCCAACCGGAACCTCTCGCGGGGTCGAATCCCCTTTGAAAGCCACCGCAACCCCTTGGCCGATCACATAGGCTCGATCGCCGTGATCGCCTTCGTGGACGATCACATCGCCCTGAGGACGATACTCGACCCTCATCCTGTCGGCCAGGCGGGCGAGCGTGGATTCGCCGATCCCGGCAAGCTCCTTGGTCTGAGCGAGGGCCTTGCAGACTCGAATCGCACGTGCGGGGCGCACATTGGAGACGATCCGCCCTGCGACCATGTTCACGATCCGATCGGCTCGATCAATCAAGCGCTGGTCATGAGTGACGATGAGGACGGTCGATCGGTTCGGGCCGTCGGCTAATCGATGAAGCATCGTCATGACGGCCTCGCCCGACTCGGCATCGAGTGCCGCGGTCGGCTCATCGGCGAGGATGAGTCGCGGATCGTTCACCAAGGCCCGAGCGATCGCCACCCGCTGTCGCTGTCCCCCGGAGAGCTGCGCGGGGAGGTGGGCGAGACGATCCCCCAGACCGAGTTGCCGCAGGAGTTCTGAGTCTCGTCCGTTCCTCCGAGCCTTCCCGTTCGTTTGAAGCACCGAGGCCATGCGGACGTTTTCGATGGCCGACAGTGAGCTGAAAAGATTGTGGTGCTGGAAAATGAAGCCGATATCGCGGCGAAGCCGGACTTGATCGGCGTGAGGCATTCGGGCGAGCTCGCGACCGAGGACCTGGACGCTCCCGTCCTGAACGTGTCGAAGGGCTCCGATCAGCGTGAGAAGCGTCGTTTTACCCGACCCCGAAGGGCCGGTCATGATCACCACCTCTCCCGGCTCGATCTCGAGTTCCACATCGAAGAGGACCTGCGATCGGGCCTCCCCTGCCCCGAACGCGAAGTTCAGGTTCTTGACCTGCACGGCCGGCTTGTGGGCGATCAAGACGGGGACTTCCATCATGCTCATTCGTAGAGCTCCGCCGGATCCAAAGAAAGCAAGTGGCGAGCCGCCAAGATGCCGGCAAGTACGCACATCAGGATCGTCAGGGCCAGGATCATTGTCGCGCCGGGAAGTTTGAGCGACAGATCGAGTCCCGTCGCGTCCTCGAGCCAACGGAACAACCCCAGGCTCACCACGAGCCCCACGGCGAAGCCGAGGAGCGCCAAATAGATCGCCTCTTCGACCACGATCCGAAGCAGCGCGGCGTTGCTATAACCGATCGCCTTAAGGGTTGCAAACTCAGGAAGGCGATCACTGATCTCGCTGAAGAGGACCTGGTAACAGATCGCCAATCCGACGATGAACCCCATGGCCACGCCGATATCAAAGATGACTCCGAGCGGAGCGGCGTTCTCCCAAAAATCTTGCTCCTTGGCGACGAACTCCGCCTTGGTCAAGGCGATGACATCCTCCGGCAGCTTGGCTTCAAGATCGCGCCGGACGCGCATGAGGCTGGCTTGAGGCCGCAGCCGCAAGACACCGACGTCGATTTTCGTTTCGCCCCAAGATAATCCACGCCGATCAGGATAATAGACGAGCATATTCTGCTCACTCAGGAGCAAGGTGCCGTTGCTCCGAAAATCGGTCCCGAGCGTGAACACCCCCGTGATCTGAATCCGTCGACCGTTGAGCTCGGAGAACATCCCCGTCATGAGCCTGCCGTAGAGCTCGCTCTTGGATCGGTCGTCCGCCAGCGCCGATTCCGGGCGATCCCACTGGTCGCGCTGCGCCTTCACCGCCTCGACGTCGAGCACTTCATCACGCGGGGGGAAAGCCACCACACGGATCCTGCGTGAAATCCCGGTCAACGGGTTCCGCCACTTGGTGCGTTCCGCGTCAATATAAACCGGGCTCGCCGAGACCACCCCCTCAACATCGAGCGCCTGCGCCAACCGTCGGCGCGGAAAGGGGGCGGGATGCGAAATCATGTAGCGAGCTCGGTTCGTGAGAAACAGATCTCCGTCCATCCGTGCAATCAGCGAGCTCATGTTGTCGAGCAGCGCATCGCGAAAACCATTCTGGAGCAGCATCAGCACCACGGCAAACGCAGCGCCCGCCGTCGAGGCCGCTAACCGCCAGCGGTTCTCGGTCAAGTTGCGCCACGCCAGAGGAACCCGACGAACCGGACTCATCAGAGCGCTCGCCCCCTCGGCAACACTTGGCAGAAACGCCTCATAACCCGTTGACGCCTGTAATCATCGAGACGCATCGCGTGAACTCCTTCGCGGATTCTACAGCGGTCTTCGCTGGGACGGCATTCCCCAGACAAGAAGGTGACTACGTCTCGAGTTCGATCAAACCGGCTGTCTCGAGCGGTTATCGTTCGTGTTCAGAAGAGATCCGCCGGATCTGCGCGGCGGACCCGTCGAAGCGTCAGGAGGCCCGAGGCAAGGGCCGCGACCACGTTGAGGATCAGCACGAGCACCAGGTTCGCCGGGGTCAACACCATCGGGATGTTCGCCAGCGTTTCCGTGATGCGATAGAGGAACGTGCCCAGGATAACCGCCGGCAGATACGCGGCCGTCGCATAAATGATCGCCTGGACCAACACGACCCGCGATAAAAAACCGTTGGTGTGCCCCATCGCCTTGAGCGTTGCGTACTCGGGTAAGTGCGCACGCACGTCATTCGAGAGAACCTGATATACGACGACGGCCGCGACGACCATCGTCACGAAGACGCCAAAGGAGAAAATCTTGCCGGTCGCCGTTTGGCGGACCCAATAGTCCTGCTCGATCGCGTAGAGTTCCTTGCGCGTCATCGGAACGACGTCGTGTGGCAGAATCTGCCGAAGCCCCTGGATGGCGTCGGCGGTCTTCCCCGGGCGCACCTTGATGAGGCCGAGATTGACCGGGGCTGCTCCTGCGATCTGGAGCGATCGGGCGAAGTTGCGGTCGCTAGAGAGCACGGCGGCATCCGCCCCGAAACTCCTTCGGAGTGTGAAAGGACCGACCACCTCCACCGAGCGCCCGCCCAGTTCCCAGCCATCGAAACGATCCCGCTCGTTCCAGCCGAAGTCGGGGTTCGACCACTGGTTCATGAGGAACCGATCGTCCTTACGCAAGGAGGACCGCTTGGCCTCGACTTCGCTACGGATGGGGTCGCGAAACGGATTTCGTTCCAGGTCGAGGCCCAGCACAAGCAGGTCACGAACCTGTAAGGCCCGAGGGCGACTGGTTCCGAGCCACCATCGCTGCAACGCCCCCACTTCGCCCGGGGTCGTCCTGGCCGCCGACTCGGTGACCGGATAGGGAGGACAGCGCCAGGAGTTCATGCTTGCATAAAGCGGCCAGGCCGAGAGGACCGAATCGAGAGACTCGGCCTGCCGCAAACGCTCGAGCGGAAAGTGTCCCGGGTCGTAAAACTGCTCGAACTCCACCGAAACGAGCGCGACGTCGAAGTCGAGTTGATCATAGTTGATCGCCGCCGTGACCTTGACCGCCTCGAGAAAGCCGAGTTGCAAGAGCACCATCACCGAAGCGAAACCGATGCCGGCGATAGCCACCAGCGACCGTCCTCGCGCGTACAAAACGTTCCTGAGCGGCAGAGGAGGAGGCCGGTCAGGCGTGAAGATCAAAGAAACGGCCATGGCCAGAATCCGCTCCAAACCGTCGGCTGACGCGACCGATGGCCGTTACCGGGTCGCTCGTTGCGAAGGCTTGATCGTCACATCGACCTGCCTGCGTACATATTTTGAGGCTTCCGCCCCATCGTCGAGCGCGATCGTGACCGAGACCACCCGCAGGTCCTGGAGTGCCCTTGGGTCGAGGCCTCGGAATTCGTTGCTGCCAACCAACCGGCCGATCTTCGTGACCTTTCCCGTCACGGGTTGGCCTTCCATCAGCACCTTCGCAGCGTCTCCCAGGGCGAGGCGACCGACGTCGCTTTGGTAAACCTCGGCCTTGGCGACCATCGAGGTCAGGTCACCGAGGGTCAAGAGCGACCCGCTGCTGACTTCTCCCGGCCTTGCGAGAATCTCCAGGACCAACCCCGAGCCGGTCGAGTGCACCTCGGTCTGCGCGAGAGCCGCGCGCGCGATGTCGATCTGCCGCGCCAGGATTTCGGAGTCGGGTCCATTGTCGGCCAACTCCCTATCCTCGAGGGCGCGAAGCCTGGGCTTCAGCGCCTCGGCAGTATCGAGTTCCTTCAGTTCGAGCTCGGCTCTCAGTGCGGCGACCTCGAGTTGATATGCGGCCTGCTGAATTTCGTATTTCGTCTTGGCGTCTTTCTCGATCAACGCGCTCAGTGTTTTTTCGAGGGCGGTCAGTTGTTGGAACTTTTGCCGGGTCAACTTGGCGACCTGCTCGGCCGTATCATGGCGGGCGGACTTCAGCCCGTCTTCGCGTTCGCGGGCCAAGGCCACCTTCTCGCGCTGGAGGGAGCGTCGATCGTCGGCGCTCTTCTTTTGCGCCTCGGCGAGTTCGAGCTGCCGCTGCGCCTGGGAGTGGCCTTCGAGAATCGCGAGCAACGTCCCGGCCTTGATTTCGTCCCCCTCTTTGACTCGCACTTCTTCAACGCGTAACCCAGGGCGGACGCCCACCGCGATCAGGCCGGAGGCAGGCTCAAGCCGGGCCAAGGCATGAATGCGGGAATCTCCGGGCTCACTCGGATTCGGCCGTACCAAAGAGCCTTCAGGAGTCGTCTGGTCCCCTCGCAGCGCGACGTTAGTCAGCAGCCCGCAGATGCCCCCCATTCCCAAGATCCAAAGGGGAACGACGACACGTCTCCGGAAAACAAATCCCGCCAACCCATGGCCAGGCCGATCGCTCACGTCGATTCCTCCCCGACGTCGCCACAAACTCAGACTAGGGAACCACGTTCGCAACCCGCGGTCTCCTCCCGCTGTCCGTGCCAACCCCAGGATCACCTTGGCCACATCAATGATTGACCAGGCTTGCTGACACGATGACCCTGGAGCATCCGAGTCAGATCACTCGTAACATCTCGCCGGTTGGAAATCAATGACGCTCATCGCAGCCGATCGAGAGGACCTGCCTCCGCACTTCGTCTCGACTCGGCCCGGACCAGCTCATGGCCTTCTCCCTTGCGAATTTCGTAGTCTTTCCGAGAATTCGTCGTCGACGATTCGAAAGGGTTGTCCATGACTCGCGTTCCCTCGCATCGTCAATCGTCATGATCGGGTTGCAGGGTTTCGGAGACGAAGAACGTGAGAGGCACTGTCCTTCTCCAGTCTCCAGGTCTTTAGGAGCGTGGCATGAAGATCCTCTATCTCCACGGGCTCTACTCGAAGCCGGGAGGGGTCAAACCCACCTTCCTCCTCCGCCATGGCTACGAGGTCGTGAACCCCGCCCTGCCCGATGATGATTTCGCCGCCTCGGTGCAGATTGCGGAAGCCGCGTTCGCGGCGAGCCGTCCCCAACTCATCATCGGTAGTAGCCGAGGAGGAGCCGTCGCCTTGAACATGGCGTCCGGCGCGACGCCCCTCATCCTCATCGCCCCGGCCTGGCGCAAGTGGGGCACCGTGAATCGGGCCAAACCTGAAACGCGGATCCTGCACTCCGAGAACGACGACGTGATCCCCATTTCAGAGAGCCGGCTCTTGCTCCAGGCCAGCGGCCTCCCCCAATCCTCACTGATCGTCGTCGGCCTCGATCACAACATGATCGATGACGAGGCCTTTCAAGCCTTGCTGTCCGCGATCGACAGGAGCGTCACACGCTTCGAGGCATCGTAATCGGAGCCGCTTATTCTCCGCTCTCGAGTTGTTGTAGCTCGACCATCTCGCGGTAGCGCACGCTTTCGGCCATCAACTCGGCGTGGGTGCCGGCTTCGACGACCGCTCCTTCGTGCAAGACGAGAATGCGGTCGGCGCTTCGGATCGTGCTCAGTCGGTGCGCGATCACGAACGAGGTCCGCCCTTGTAAGAGAGTCGTGAGCGCATCCTGGATCAAGCGCTCACTGTGACTATCGAGGTTGCTCGTGGCTTCGTCGAGGATGAAAATCCGAGGGTCCGCGAGCACCGCGCGGGCGATGGCCAGACGTTGTCGCTGACCACCGCTCAAACGAACCCCACGCTCGCCGATCCGGGTGTCGTATCCTTCGGGGAGTTGCTCGATGAACTCAGCCGCGTGCGCGACCCGCGCGGCCTGCTCGACCCTGGCCCTCGTGGCGCGGCGGTCGGCGTAGGCGATGTTCTCGGCGGCGGTTCCGTCGAAGAGGAAGACGTCCTGCTCCACGATCCCGAAGAGTCGCCGATAGCTCTCGACGTCGATGTCGCGGAGGTCGTGCCCATCAATGCGGACGACCCCGCTGGTCGGGTCGTAGAACCGAGCGATCAGGTTGCAGAGCGTGGTCTTTCCCGAGCCGCTCCGTCCCACGAGCGCGATGACCTCTCCCGGTTCCACGTCCAGGTTGATGTCGCGCAGGACTCTCGTGCTCGAGTTCGGGTAAACGAAATCAACCCCCTCGAAGGTAACCCGTCCTTGAACCGCTCGCTTCGGAAGCTTGAGAGCGCCTTCAATGGCGGGCATTTCGCGGGGTTCCGCCAGGAGATCGAGAACTCGGTCGAAGCCGGAGAGGTTGTTTTGAAGCTGAGTGACGCTGGTCGCCAGGACGGCCAACGGCTCCAAGAGCATCGCCAGGTAGACAAGGAACATCATCAGGTCGCCCAGCGAGAGCCGGCCGTCGAGGACGCGCAAGCCGCCGTAAAGCATCAAGGCGGCCGAAGAGCCCGGAAGAAGCAGGTCCCAGACCAGCTCGACCCCGCGCGACCACTGCCAGGCGAACAGCTCCTGCCGGGTCATGAAATGATTCTCGCCGACAAACCGAGCGCTCTCGCGACGCTGCCGCCCGAACGCGCGGACCACGCGCATCCCGCCGAACGCCTCGGCCGACTGCGCGTCGATCTCCTGACGTTGCTTGCGAACATCGCGATAAAGCGGACGGAGCCGACGATTCCAGAGCCGATCCGCCCAGTAGATCAAGGGTGCCAACAAGGCCGCCGCCGAGAGCAGCCGCCAGTCGACCCAAACCAGCACAATGATCCCGCCGGCGAGTTGCACGACGGCCCGCCAGGGGTTGTAGATCATGCTGAAAATCAGCTCGCCGACCCCTCCCGCATCGTCGCGAAGCAGGCTGGCCACTCCCCCCGCCCGTAGATGATAAACAAGGTGCAAGGGGAGTCGGACAGCGTGCTCGAAAACCTTCCGGCGCACCGCGACTTGCACCCGCTTCGACGCCAAGGTCGCGCGCCAGCGTCCCCAAAGCCCGAGCACCGAGCCCAGGATCGAGACCAGCAGAACTCCCACGACCAATGCGAAAAGTTTCCCTCGGGGCGATTCCGGCAAGTACAGCCAGGTCTGCCATGCCTCCGGCAGCGGACGGCCGAGCAGAATATTGTCGATCACGAGCTTGGTCGCCGCCGGCGGAAGGAGCTTCAACAGCGTCGCTATCGACAACGTCCCCAAAGCCAGCGCGATCGATCCTCGGTGCCCTTCCAAGAATCGAAACAACTCATGATAGAGCTGTAACAAGGAACGGGACTTCGGGGCCGTTTCGGTAGAGCCGGACGGCGCCTCCGTTCGCTCCGCCCGGTAGCGCCCAAAGCGAAGTCGGCTCGAAAGTCGATGATGAAGCGACAACGGCGGAACCCCCTTCCCATGAGGTAGACACGTTCCGCCCTGCACGGGCGATTGGCCGCATGCTTTCGCAGGCAACCCCCTACCTTACGGCCAGAGTCTCACGTACGCGATGGTTGCCCTCTTCATCATAACAAGAAAACGAGCGGCTCGCCGATTCCGCCTCAGACCTTGGGCAACCCAAGAACACATCAATATTATCTTCTATTTTGTAGTATTCTTAACACGATAATACAGAGGCTTACTATCGAGATAGCGATCAACACGCGCCACGGGTTCCGAGGGGAATGCGAATTCGTGAGCCCTTCCTTAGACCCGATCATCCCGATCGGTGCTCGAGGTTGCACATACGGGTTGTCAGAATCGAGCTCGAGACCGTTGCCGCTGGGGAAATTCTCGGGAGAGGTTTTGCTCTCAGGCCACACGTCGCCTCGAGACTTCCAAAGCGCCATCGCCGCTCGATAATAATTCCTGGCTTCGTCGACATTCTTGAAGGCGGAGCATGGAATAAAGGAACCGCCGCCCACAGCACCGATGTACACATCGCCGTGATGCTCTCGAATGGATATAATTTGACTCCAGGGGTAAGTCTTCGTCCGGCCCGGAGTTTCATCCCTGAATCCTTGCGGCGTCAACGTCGAGGTACAAATCCGGACGGTGGACGGGGACGGAAATCGTGCCGCGATCTGGGCAAAAACGATGAGACAGAAAAATGCCACCCAACCCAAAGCGCCGAGCGCCCAAATCCCGAGGAAGGCAATGATTCCCTGCGACGCGTTTCTCTGGTAAATCGCAGGCGCAACGAGCAGGGCCGGAATCATGCCAACCACGGCCATGGTCAACAAACTCGACGAGCTATGAAAGAAGATATGGAGATTGCAACGCCAGGTCGCTTCTCGCGTGCTCTGGTAGGTGACCGCGAGATCGTTTCCCCCCTGAAGAATCTGCGAAACCGAGGCGTCTTCCGAGTCAGGCGACGCCTTCCCTTTGTCTCGACTTTTGAGGACATAGATCGCAATCAGCCCGGAGATGCATACCACGTTGGCGAGCACCCGGATGAGAATGGCCAGATCCTGCTTCGACGGGTCGACCGAGTCGCTCCCCAAGAAGTTGACCGCGAACAACCCCACGAGAAAACCGGTTTCGAGCAAGGCCCGACGCCCCTGATTCTCCATTCGCTTCCCCCTCCAGAAATCAAGAGATCACGAACCCCTGCACAAGCTCAACCCTAATTTATTCCCGACTTCCTTATTTGATTTCGCGAATCCGAATCTGGATCATCGGAACAACGTGTTTGTCCCGGTCGCAAAACGATCGCCGGATCTGGAAATGCCTTGGCCCAAATGGAGCTTGCCTCGCTGGGACAAGCCTTCAGGACAATCCGGGGATTCTATCGATCCGTTCTGATTCAGATCACATTACTCGAATCAAAATGATCGAAAAATCGCCGTATGGCAAGTTTGTCCGTACCAAGACAAGAAAACGATGACTTTCAGGTAACCCAGACAGGTGAGGCCCCTTGTCCGTGTCATTTCGGAAAATCGGGAGTGACGTGTTCCCCAAAGCAGGGACGATTGAGGGCAGGTGCGACATCGAAATGGCGTTCGCGTCGTGTTCCGCGGACACTCTATGAGTCGGCCTGCATTGTTCTTCTTCGAACGTTCAGAGCCCGGCTCAAGGAACGGGCCGCATGATGGATCTCAGCGGGAGAGAACGCGGCGAATCCGAAGATCAGGCCGGCTCGGGTGGGCGGCAAGGCATGGAGCAACGAAACGGGATGGAGGTCGATGTTCGAGTCGGCCGCCGCACGCAGCAAGGTCGGCTCATCCCAGCCCTCGCGCAGCCATGCAAACACATGCATTCCCACATCGACGGGTTTGATCTCGATCACCTCGGCGAGATGCTCGTGGAAGGCTTCGATGAGCGCAGCCTGACGCTCGGCATAGAGGGTCCGCATTCGCCGGATATGGCGGCCAAAGTGCCCTTCGTTGATAAAGTCCGCGAGGACCGCCTGTTCAACGATTGGCGAATGCCGATCCAACAGCCAACGTAATGCCGCGAAGACCGGGATGAGATCACGCGGAAGCACGAGGTAACCCAGGCGAAGCGATGGAAAGAGGATCTTACTGAAGGTCCCCATGTAGATGACGCGTCCCGAGTCGTCGAGTCCCTGGAGCGCAGGCAACGGCCGCCCGGCGTAGCGAAACTCTCCGTTGTAGTCGTCCTCGAGGATCCAGGCGTCGGCCGTGCGAGCCCACTCAAGCAGGGCCAGGCGACGAGGCAACGTCATCGTCACGGCGAGCGGCCATTGGCTGCTCGGTGTGATGTAGGCCATCCGGGCAGCGGGATGATGCCGGGCTCCCGCCTCGACGTCAATGCCGGACTCGTCCACGGCGATCGGGACCACCTTGGCCCCGGCCTGTTCGACGAGCAAACGCGCCGGCAGGTATCCGGGTTCCTCGATCCAAAGAGTGTCGCCGGGGTCAAGCAAGAGCCTGGCAATCAGCTCGATTCCCTGTTGGGTTCCGGCCGTCACCAAGACCTGGTCGGCATCACAGCGCACGCCGCGCGAAGCGCCCACATAGGCCGCGATCGCCTCGCGCAGCGGTCGGTAGCCACAGGGGTCGCCCAGGGACAGCATCGAGCGCGGCATCCGCCGAAACCAACGCGCCGTGAGTTGGGACCAAATCTCCAGCGGAAACGCATCGAGTGCGGCGGCGTGGGGCTGAAACGGCACGATGCGGGACCAGTCTTGACCGCTCAGCCATCGTCCGAGGTCCTGGAGCGACTGCCCCCGCTTCGATAGTAGGGACGGACGCCCGCCGCACGCCGGGGCGGTGGCACTTCGCGACCGAGAAACATTGAGCAGACGGTCGGGTAGTTGGCGCGAGACTCGCGTGCCTGAGCCGAGGATCGCTTCGATGTAGCCCTCAGCCATTAATTGATCATAGGCACCAGCGGCCGTGTTCCGCGAAATCCTCAGCTCGGTTGCCAGTCGACGGGTGGAAGGTAGCCGCTCGCCCGGCTTGAGCCTCCCCTCCAGGATCGCGTTTCGGAGTTCGGATTGAAGCTGCCGGTAAAGCGGCTCGACTCCCGTTTCATCCAACGCGATCGTGCCCAGGTCGAAGCGAGGGGAACGCGGCATACGTGGACGACCGGACATGGAAAGTGGCCCCATCCCAAGTGCTTCGACTGGCTCTTTTCCTGGGTCCAGTTTACGGTACGATTCCCATGTCGCCAAGAGCCGCCAAAGCTTAAGCTTCCGGTAGGAGTCCTTTGATCAAAGAAAGGTGAGAATCATGGCCAACACGAAGGGTGTCGAACCCAACGAAGCGGGCTGGTTCACGCGGCTGATCTATCGGAATGGTACAGCACAAAATTGGGAAACTGACCGGCGCCAAGCGATTGGTCGAACCGATCAAGATCATGGCTCATCACCCGCGAATCCTCTGGGCGATGGGGCAGATGGAGCTAGGCCAGGAGGCGGCCAAGTCCGTCGACGCCGCACTCAAATCGTTGGCCACCATCAAGGTGGCCACCATCGTCGGCTGTCATTTCTGCATTGACATCGGAACGGCCGTAGCCACGCGCGAAGGACTGAGCGCCGAACAGTTGGCGCACCTCGACGATTTCGAGTCGAGTCCGCATTTCAGCGCAATCGAGAAGCTGGTGCTTCGGTACGCGGTCGCCATGAGCCAAACCCACGTGGAAGTGCCGGAAGAACTCTCCGAGGCGCTCGAGCGGACCTTCAGCCCGCGCCAGCTTGTCGAGTTGACTTCGGCGATCGCGTGGGAGAACTATCGCGCCCGCTTCAACC
>Ga0153954_1001290_pt1 | contig 14101 bp, 10 predicted proteins | sample TSFL038MetaG_FD_102277 | JGI IMG/M metagenome (GOLD analysis project Ga0153954, IMG submission 102277) | Attine ant fungus gardens microbial communities from Florida, USA - TSFL038 MetaG | ecosystem: Host-associated > Fungi > Mycelium > Unclassified | place: USA: Florida, Wekiwa Springs State... | reverse complement strand
TATAAATAATATAATCGGATTGATAATGGACAATTTGAAAATTTCGGTTGTTTTCCCCATTTAAGAAAGTTGGTGAATCCGGGTGTCTTCAGTTGGTTTAAACCTAGCGCCACAGTCCAAACACTCGTGATCGCCGAAACCGATCACTTAATTTTTGTTATTACTTTGCTGCTGTTTTCTCTGCGTCTTTGCGACACTCTGCGTTTAAACTGTGTCTAGGAATTTGAGTTTACGCGGATTGTTGGTGATGATCGCTTCAACACCTAGGTCAGTGAGCTCATGGGCATGCTGCGGGTCATCCACAGTAAAAGTCCAGAGCTTCATCCCTTTTTTCAAAAGAATTTGAATCCCTTTCGGGTCGAGGATCCTATGCCAGAGAGCAAGCCGCTTGAGGGGCAATTCTAATAGGGGGAGCACCTCTTCCGCTTTCTCAGCGATGCCGATCAGCTCGATTTGGGGATTTAGGCGGTGCATCTCTTTCAGAATCGGGATCGAAAAACTGCCCACGATTAGGGTGTGGCGGGGATAACGGTCGACGATGTTCACCACGGCCTTGCTGATCGCCGCTGGGATTGAGCGCCCTTTTTTCACTTCGATCATGAGAGGTAGCTCCTCTGGGGTCAGCTGGATTAGCTCTTCTAGGGTAGGTATAAGTTCCCCTTTAAATAATGGACCAAACCAGCTGCCCGCATCGAAAGAGCGAAGTTCGGCCAGGGTTAAATCGGCGATATTCAGCCGCTCTTCACTGCTAGTGGTGCGGCCGATGTGAGTATCATGAATCACCACGATCCGTTGATCTTTCGTGAGATGCACGTCGCACTCCAACCCCTCCACTTTTAAAGCAATTGCTTGACGAAAAGCGGCTAAAGTATTTTCGGGCGCTTCGGCGGAAGCCCCCCGGTGGGCGATGCATTTGAGCATTGTATTTTTGTGATTTTTAGGCGAAAATAGTTGGTTCATCGGAGTTTATAATGAAAAATAGTGTTAAGCATATTTTGGCTTTTATTTTCAGGACCGCATTGTGGTTTCGCTACCGCGTTAAAATTACCGGCTTGGACAAACTGAATTCTGAATCACTACCGAAAAAGGGGGGAGTGCTCTTCCTGCCTAACCATCCTGCGATCTTTGTGGATCCAACCCTTGTAACTTTGGCCCTATGGCCCAAGTTTCCGATTCGCCCCATGATTGTAGAGTATATGTATTACCATCCATTAATCAACCCCATGATGCGTTTTTTGGATGCACTGCCTATTCCCAACTTCGTCAATAGCAGTAACAGCCTCAAAAAACGGAAAAGCGAACAGATGGTGGAAAAAGTGGCCTTAAGTTTAAAAAATGGGGAAAACTTTTTGATTTATCCCGCTGGCAAAACCAAACAAACCGGCTATGAAGCTATAGGGGGAGCTTCCGCGGTGCCTCGCATCCTCAACCAAGTTCCGGAAGCCAATGTGGTGCTCGTACGTACAAAAGGGCTATGGGGAAGTTCTTTTTCTCGGGCGCTCACAGGGGGACCTGCGCCCATGTTTCAAGTGCTCAAGCGAGGGATTGGACACGTTTTCAAAAATCTCTTACTTTTTACCCCACGCCGCGATGTTGAGCTGGTCTTTGAAGCCGCCCCGGCCGACTTTCCCCAGGCAGGCACTAAGATGGAGATCAACCGCTGGTTGGAAAAATATTACAACAAGCCGGACGGCTTATCTTCACAGCATGGGGATGAACCGGGGGATTCGTTGGTCTTGGTTCCCTATAGTTTGTGGAGCAGTAAATTGCCGGTTATTAGCCCGAAGGCTACTGGAAAAGTCGAATCGGTCGATGTGACTAATATCCCGGAGGATATCCGCAAGAAGTGCTTTAAAAAGATTGCAGTGATTGCCGAAGTGGAACCTGCTGCGCTGAAAGGGGATATGACGCTAGCCCAAGATCTAGGCATGGACTCCCTCGATATCGCCGAAGTGGCTGCTTTCTTGCAAGAAGACTATGGTTTAGGCGGTATTCCCTTTGCTGAGCTGACCACGATCAACAAAGTCGCAGCCATTGCCGCTAAAAAAGTTGCAATAGAGGAAGAGGAAGAAGAGGAAAGCTCCCATGATGGTAAATGGAGACTCCCTGCAGGGGAAAGGAAAAGAGTTTTTATCGGGAAAGGGGAAACAATCCCGGAAGTGTTTCTCAATATATGCGACGAAAATGGCAATCAACCGGCGATTGCCGACTTGCGCAGCGGGACGCTGAGTTACAATCAATTCAAAATGAGAGCGTTGCTGGTTGCTGACTACATTCGGACATTGCCAGGGAAATACATTGGTATCCTGCTTCCTGCAAGCGTAGGAGCAGAAGTGTTGATGATGGCAACGCAATTAGCCGGGAAAATTCCCTTGATGGTGAACTGGACAGTAGGTCCCCGCCACCTCGAATCGGTGGTTAAACTCTCCAATGTAGAAGTTGTGTTGAGCTCTTGGGCATTCCTCGATCGGCTCGAAAGCATCGATCTCGATGGACTCGATGAGAGATTGATCATGCTGGAAGATGTGCGCAGCAAATTTGGCCTCAAACAAAAACTAAAAGCGCTTTGGAATTCGAAATTGAGCGCCGCTACGCTAATGAAGAAATTAAGACTTGATAAGCACCAAGCGAGCGACGAAGCGGTCCTTTTGTTCACGAGCGGAACGGAGAACATGCCTAAAGGAGTACCTTTAAGTCACGGAAATGTTTTGAGCAATTTGCGGGGAGTTCTCGAAGAAATTGCGATCTATAATGACGATGTGCTTCTCAGTATGCTGCCCCCTTTCCATTCCTTTGGTTTTACGGTCACTAGCTTATTGCCAATTTTAGCGGGGATTCGGGCAGCCTTTACCCCAGATCCGACGGACGGACGTAAAATTGTAAAAGCGATTGTGCGCTGGAAAGGGACGGTGATGGGGGGTACGCCCACCTTTATCAAATCGATTATGCGCTCAGCTACCCCAGAACAGCTAAAAACAGTGCGGTTCTGTTTTACAGGCGCAGAAAAAGCGCCCCCCGATCTGTTTACGTTGATGACCCAATACCACAAACCGATCGACTTTTTGGTCGAAGGTTATGGAATTACTGAATGTTCGCCGGTCTTAACTTTCAATCGGATGGGGGAACTCCACAAAGGGGTAGGACGCCCAGGCCCTGGTGTGGAACTATTAATCGTGCATCCCGAAACGCTCCAGTTGTTGCCCCGCGGAGAAACTGGCTTGATTTTAGCGCGTGGCCCCAACATTTTCTCTGGTTATCTCAATCCCGGTTTAGATCCTTTTGCCGAAGTTGAAGGGAAGAAGTGGTATAAAACAGGGGATCTTGGCTTTTTAGATGAAAATGGAGCGCTCACAATTTCGGGAAGGCTTAAGCGTTTCATCAAAGTGGCGGCGGAAATGTTTAGTTTGGCTGCTATAGAAGATGGAATTATCCAAGCGGGCGTTAAAAAGGGATGGAAAGTGCAAGATCAAGCCACTGTAGCGATCACTGCCAAGGAAATAGCTGGCGAAAAACCAAAAATTACCTTATTTACAACATTGCCTATCGAGCTTGAAGAGGCCAATCGCGCGCTCCGCGAGGCGGGCTTTAGCAACCTCGTGAAAATAACCCAGGTGGTACAGATTCCCGAAATCCCTTTAACAGGAACGGGCAAAATCAATTACCGCCTTTTGGAAAGCCAGATGGAAACGACAATGCTGCATAAGAAAGAATAATACCACAGAGCCCACAGAGTACACAGAGGAACAAATAAAATTCTGAATTCGTGCAATGTATAGTATGAGTTTATCACAACTTTTTCTTTTCTCTGTGAGCTCTGTGGGCTCTGTGGTAAATTCATTGATTTTCAATATCATAGAAGCAAAAATGAATTATGCATCAAGCTGAATGAAAAACTTACCAACTTGATGAAACAGAAATAACGAGCTGAGCATGACGACATTGCCCCACACTCCCATCCGCCTCTACAATACGGCAACGCGCAAAAAAGAGGATTTTCAACCCCTCCTCGATGGACATGTGAGCCTCTACACTTGTGGGCCAACGGTTTACCACTTTGTGCATATTGGCAATTTTCGCACCTTTGTCTTTGAAGATCTGTTAAGAAGAACTTTAAAATACTTGGGCTTTAAAGTACTCCACGCCATGAACCTCACCGATGTAGATGACAAGACCATCAAGGGGGCGATTGCGCGCAAAGTGACTTTGGAAGAATACACCCGTCCCTATAAAGATGCTTTCTTTGAGGACATGCAAATCCTCAACATGGATAAGGCGGAGTTTTATCCGGCAGCTACCGATTACATCACTTCGATGATCCAAATCATTGAAAAGTTGCTCCACAAGGGGATTGCTTATAAAGGGGGAGATGGAAGCGTCTATTACGCCATTAATCGCTTTCCCAATTACGGGTGCCTATCCCATTTACACCTAGACGAATTAAAAGCAGGCGCCTCTGAGCGGATTGCCAGCGATGAATACGAGAAAGATCATATCGCCGACTTTGTGTTGTGGAAGGCGTATGACGCGGAGCGGGACGGAGATATCTTCTGGGAGAGTCCCTTCGGGAATGGGCGCCCCGGTTGGCACCTGGAATGCTCGGCTATGGCGATGGAACTCCTAGGAGAAACTGTTGATATCCACGTCGGGGGGATCGATAACATGTTTCCCCACCATGAAAATGAAATTGCCCAGTCAGAGGCTTACTCGGGGAAACCCTTCGTCAAGCTGTGGATGCATGCGGAACACTTGGTCGTCGATGGGAAAAAGATGTCCAAGAGCTTGGGCAATTTTTACACTTTGCGCGACCTTCTCAACAAGGGCTATACCGGGCCGCAAATCCGCTACATGCTTCTTCACGTGCACTACAAGACGCAGCTCAATTTCACTCTCGATGGATTGGAATCGGTTAAGAGCACTCTCCAGCGGCTCCAAGACTTTGTGCAGAGGATGCAAGAGATCAAAGAAACAGGCAGCTCAGGTGCTGCGCATGAAGCGACGCAAAAAGCGCGTACAGCTTTTCGGGAAGCTCTCGCCGACGATTTGAATATCTCGATGGCCTTGGCCGCCCTGTTTGATTATGTGCGCGAAATGAATATCTTGGCCGATGCGGGCAAAATCAAACAAGAGGATGCTGCCGAAGTCCTCACTTTCTTGAAAGAGATCAATACAGTCTTAGCCGTATTAAATTTTGACAGTCAAGCAGAGATCCCCGACCATTTGCAAAAGGCCTTAGCTGAACGGATCGAAGCGCGAACAGCCAAAGATTGGTCACGTGCTGATCGCTTACGCGACTACATCACTAGCCAAGGTTATCTTATTGAAGACACCCCAACAGGCGCCCGCTTAAAAAAAGGGTAGGAAGGTTAAATGCCCCATACAAAAGATGAACTATTTATTCTCCGTTTATATGAAGCCGCTGCAGCCTCTGGCGATATGGAGGAAAGCTTTGATAAGTATGCGATCGGGGAAAAAGCCAAGATCAATCCCAAGGCGGTCGACGCTATTTGCAAATTGCTCGTGCAAGCCAACTTTATCAAAAAGCGGGGAGAAGAACAGGTCTATCTGACCAAGCACGGAGAAAATCTCGCTCTCGGGTTGCTCGCCGAAAACTAATCCTAATAATGATCCTCATATCGCGAATCCCGCCGCCGATGCTCCTTTTGTGATGATAGATTATCTGGCGTTGGCGGTCTTGCAACATTTTGTGGCGAATTGACCGTTTCTGGCGGTGGTGATTCAGCTCGTGGAGGTGTCTGCGGGGGTGGTGTTTCTTCTCGTGGTGGTGGCCGCGGCGGTGGCGTTTTAGCGCGGGGTGTTTTAGGAAGTGGTCTGTTTGGGGGAGATCGTTTTGGAGGTGTTTTTTGCGCTGCTGGTTCTTGAGAAGAAGGTCCAACTACGACTGGAAGTTCTCTGGCTGGTGGTCTATCCAGCGCTGGGAATGGCTTAGTTTTGAGTGGTACAGTTGGTGGTCCTTCTTGTTGGCTAGATGGAGACGGTCTTTGTGCTTTAACTGGGGGCCTGGGAAGAGGTTTATGTGCGTGGAGAGAACCTGCAATTGCTTGGCCCTTGCGTCGAAATTCCTGGCCAGCTTCCGCATTGCGCATTTCTTCTTGCCGTCTTTCCTGTTCAGCACGCACGCGAGCCTGTTCTGCAGGATCGCGCGGGGGCACTGGAGGGGGCCTGTTAGGGCGGGGCATCTCAGGATGTAGTTTGTAAAATAATTCTTGGGCATCTTTCTTTCGCTGTAACCGATCTTCTCTTTTTTTCAGCTTTTGCTCAAGAGCGCGCACTTCTCCCTTCAAGCGAGATTCTTCTTTTAAACAAGATTCTTCTTTTCTATTAAAATTGGGTTGCGCCTGCAAAGCAGCCAGCTCATTTCTTTTCTGGTCTAAATTTTTTTGAGTGACGATCACTTTGCTCTCGTCGCGGACTGAATAAAACTCAAAGCCACTTGTAAAGATAGGTGTTGTTTTTTTCGCTTTTGAATTTTGACCTTTATGATAATCGCGGATCACCTCACCCTTTCCTGAGCTATCCACATAATCAAAATCGACTGTCAATGCTCTAACATCATCCGTTTTGTAACGCACATTGAGTAAAAAGATGTCGTTTAATTGTCGCTGGATAAGCGCACGCGCTTGATCTTCTGTCCTGTAATCATTCCCTGGTCCTACGGTATTTGTCCAGGTCAGCGTATAGCTTTTGTCGCCCCATTTTACTTGGGCAATTAATCTTTGGTGAATTCCCTGGGTTTCTAATTTTCCAAAATCGATTTTAGCTTCCGGAAATTCAGGGGGTGGGCGTTGAGCAGGATTGCCTGGTGGAGGTTGCATAAAAATAAAACTCCTTTAATTAAAAAGGTCTATAAATATTATAGTATAGTTTTATTTTAGTGGTGTTAGATTAATTTTTAATTAAGAGTTCCTACTCTGGCTTCATCCAGGGAAAAAACAATACATCCCTAATAGAATGGGAATTGGTGAGGATCATCACCATCCGGTCGATTCCGAGACCAACTCCGCCTGTGGGGGGCATCCCTTGGGCAATTGCCTCTAGGAATTCTTCGTCGAGAGGGCTGGCCTCTTCGTCGCCAGCATCCCGTCGTGCTGCCTGCTGCTCCAATAATTTACGCTGGAACAGGGGATCATTGAGCTCCGAATAGGAGTTGCAAATCTCTTGGTTGAGTACGAAACTCTCAAAGCGCTCCACAATCCCTTCTGCTTTGGCTTTAGGATCGCGGTGCAATTTGCAAAGAGGGGTCGTCTCGATGGGGTGATCGATGATATGGTGCGGCTGAATTAAATGGGGCTCGACAAAGACTTCAAAAAGAGCGGCAATCAACAGACCCCGATTCAGATTTTGCAATTTTTTGGGATCGATGTGACCGCTTTCTTTTAGCAGCTTATGCATCTCTTGATCGGATAGTTGATCCACATCAAGATTAGCGTAACGGTGAATACTTTCTTTCATGGTCAAGCGGATCCAGGGCGCTTGCATATCCACTTCGATCGTTTCCCCAGTGGCCGGATTGGTGGAGGGGACTTTCGTGGTGCCATAAAGCATTTTCGCCAGATGTTCGTAGAGATTTTCCACAAATTTCATCATGTCGTTGTAATCCCAATAAGCTGCATAGGCTTCCAACATGGTGAATTCGGGATTGTGGTTGCGGTCGATCCCTTCGTTGCGGAACACTTTGCCTAATTCATAGACTTTGTTTAGGCCACCGACGATCAATTTCTTCAACGGAATTTCTAGGGAAATGCGCAGGAACATGTCTTGATCAAGCGCATTGAGGGTGGTTGTGAAGGGGCGTGCTTCGGCGCCGCCGTAGAGGCTTTGCAGCACGGGTGTCTCCACTTCCATAAAGCCCGCTTCGGCAAATATTTTGCGGATCTCGGCCAAGATACGGCTGCGGGCAATAAAGGTGCTCTTCACTTCCGGGCTGCAAATCAAATCGAGCCACCGCTTGCGGTAGCGCAGTTCTTTATCGGCCAAACCTGCGTGTTTGTCTGGAAGGGGCAAGAGCGTTTTGCAGAGGAGGGTGACTTTTTTGGCAAAAAGGGTGAGTTCCCCTTTTTGGGTGTGGAATAGATGCCCTTCAACCCCGAGGATATCGCCTAAATCGATCTTTTTTTCCAAAAATTTGAGCGAAGTGAGGGGATCGCCTTCGGCAGGATTGAACCCATCCACTTTGGTCAAATCGCGGTTAAACATCACTTGGATACGGTCATTCTCATCTTGAATGTGGGCAAAGGCGTTTTTACCCATTCCGCGAAATAACATCAGCCTTCCCGCTACCTTGACGAAAGGGGTCTTGCCTTCGCCAGCCTCTTCGCTATGTCCAATTTCAGTTTTGTCGTATTTAGCGGCGAGTTCTTTGGCTGAATGAGTAGCCTCAAACTTGTGGGGATATGGATTGATCCCTAATTCATTGATTTCGTTAAGTTTAGAAATACGATTCTGGTATTCGTCTTGAGCAAAGTGCTCGGGTGCTTTGACATTCATGAGCTTTTAGCTTTGGTTACTTGACTTGTTTGGTGGAAGGGGAACCGCTGCGAACAAAATCGAGGCGCGCATAGCAGTAAACGGTCGTCAGAATAAGGGCTAGGGCATAAATGCCCCAATTGAGATAGAAAAATTGGGTTCTGAGACCCGACTTGAATAACCATTTTAACATACCTTCACGATAGCGAAAAGGGATTTTGGGGGCAAGCTCTCGCAGTTAATCTTGCCCACTTTCCCTCTTCCATTTTTCAACGCAGAGTCGCAAAGACGCAGAGGAGGTTTAGAAAATCACACAAAGACTCTTTCTATAACAATTCGTTTTCTCTGCGTCTTTGCGGGTCTGCGTTGCCATTTTTAAATAATTTTGCCGACAAGATCGTAATCCAACGCGTCGGTGATCTGCACCTGGTAGCGCTGCCCGAAGCCACTGACTTTTTCAGTCCCCTCGTTGATCAAGATCATCCCGTCGATGTCAGGGCATTGCCCGGCGTAGCGGCCGCGCATCAGCAATTTCGATTCAGGGTGATAGCCTTCGACGACCACTTCAAAGGTTTTGCCGATCAATTTTTTGTTGAGTTTGCGCACCACCTTTTGCTGGATTTGCACCAAACGGCGGTGCCGTTTTTCCTTCACTTCTTCCGGAATCTGATTGGGCAAGTCATAGGCGTGGGAACCCTCTTCGCGGGAAAATTTAAAGATCCCGATGTTGTCGAGCGGATGCTCTTGTACAAATTGCGCGAGCTCTTCAAATTGCTCATCGGTTTCCCCCGGGAATCCAACGATCAAGCTCGTGCGGATCACCACCCCTGGAACCTCTTTGCGCAATTTAGTGATCGTGTTGATGATGTCTTCCCGCGAGGTGGCGCGCCGCATCGATTTAAGCATCTGATTGTTAATGTGCTGGATAGGCATGTCGAGATAGGGGCAGATCCGCTTGTCGCTCTTCATTAAGGCGATCAACTCATCGGTGATTTCATCGGGATAGAGATACAGAAGGCGGAGCCAAAACTGCTCTTTCACCTCGAGCATTTGTTTCAATAAACTGATCAGCGCTGCCAGATTCTTGGAGCCTTTGTCTTTGCCGTAATCTCCTAGATCTTGCGCGATTAAAATGATTTCGCGCGTCCCGTTGTTTAACAGCGTATTAAATTCTTTGAGAATCCGCTCTTCAGTTTTGCTTTTGAGTGGCCCTTTAATCGTCGGGATCACGCAGTAGGAGCAGCGTTTGCGGCACCCTTCGGCGATTTTCAAATAGGCAAAGTGGCGTGGGGTCGAAATTTGACGGGGCACTTCGCCCGCTTCCAGATAACTTCTTGCGCTAGTGATCATTTCCCCTTTTTGGGTCGCCTGAACGGCTTTTAAGATCCCTTCAACATCTCCCGATCCCAAAAAGTAATCGATTCCGGGAAACTTTTCTTTTAGCTTGTCGCTATGGGTTTGCACCATGCAGCCGGTGACGATCAATTTGGCCCCCTTTTTCCGGTCTGCCAAGGTGTTTTCGATCGCTTCGGAGGATTCATTTCTAGATGCTTCCAAAAAGCCGCACGTGTTGATCACCAGGTAATCCGCTTCGTGCAATTCCTGCGCTGGCTCATAGCCCGCTTTCAGCAGGATCCCCAGCATCACTTCGCTGTCGACCAAATTGCGCGGACATCCTAGGCTGACAAAGTAGATTTTGTTCCCGTCGTGGAAAAACTGGATGACACCATCTTCTTTTGGGTGGGTAGTTGATGCGGTAGTCGCCCCTTGAGGTTCCCTTTTTCCCTGTTTGACAATTGGAAGCATTACAAAATCCTTTTTGCCAAATAGAATAGCATAATTTGAGCCGGTTTTCAATAAAAAAGGGACACAAGGGACGGGGGACAGAGGGACAGGCCGGAGGGACAAAGGGACAGGCCGGAGGGACAAAGGGACGCAAGAGACACAAGGGACGCAAGAGACACAAGGGACAAAGGGACCGGCCAGGGACAGAAGTGATATTGCATGATACCAAACATCCGTTTCTTGCACTGTCCCTGGGGGCGTCCCTTTGTCCCTTTGTCCCTTGTGTCTCTTGCGTCCCTTGCGTCCCTTGTGTCTCTTTGTCCCTGCCCCCCTGTCCCTTGTCCCTCTTAAAAAGTCGAGAGCGGATTCACGTCGATCAATAGCTTCACCCCCGAAGGCTCCGGAAGAGCTGCCAAAACTTCTGTCAACGCCCTTGTAATCGGCCCAGTAGTGGCTCCTCTCACTAAAAATTGATAACGGAAATGGTCTTTCACTTTAGAGTGGCCGCAGGGTAGCAAAGGGTGCACCTCAACATCAGCAGGCAACAAACCTAAAAGCCTTTCTCTTAGAGCATGTCCATACTGAAGCGCTCTTTTACTATTGGTACTAGACAAAACGCACTTGACCAGCTGGCTAAAAGGGGGAAACGCAAACATTTCGCGAGAGGGGAGTTCCTCTTTGCAAAAGGCATCAAAATCTTGCCGGGCGGCGTAAGCGAGGGTGGGGTTATCGGGCAAACAGGTTTGGAGGATCACTTCACCAGCTATTTGCCCTCGACCGGCGCGACCGGCAACTTGGGTGATCAGCTGAAAGGCGATCTCAGAGGAGCGGAAATCGGGGATTTGCAGGGCTGGATCGCAATTGATGATGCCGACCAAAGTCACCTGGGGAAAGTGGAGCCCTTTGGCGATCATTTGCGTGCCGATCAACACATCGGCTTTGCCGCTCCCAAATTCGCGAAGCAGCCGCTGATGACTCCCCTTGTGGCGGGTTGTATCCCCATCCATTCTCAACGTACGCACTTCGGGAAAAATAGCATGGAGGCTGCGCTCGATTTGTTCTGTGCCAACGCCGCGAAAGCGCAACGGATCGGGTGCTTTACACTTGGGGCAGTGTTGCGGCGGGGGAGCGATGGTGTAGCCGCATAGATGGCAAGAAAGGGTGTTTTCCCCTTTGTGAAAAGTGAGGGAGGTGTCACAATGCTCACACTTGATCACTTCAGCACATTTTTTGCACAGCAACATGGCATGGTAGCCACGCCGGTTTAAAAAAAGGATCGTTTGCTCTCCGGCAGCCACACGTCGCTTAATCCCATCGAGCAAGCTTTCCGAAAAGTTAGTCAACCCTTTGACCCGGTCGTACTCTTTTTTCATGTCGACGATAGTGAAGGTGGGTAGTTGCGCCGCATCGGCCCTTTGGTGGAGCGCGCTGAGAATATATTTGCCTTTTTGGGCATTGTAAAAGGATTCTAGGCTAGGCGTTGCACTTCCCAGCATCACGACCGCGTTTTCCATTTTGCCCCGCATCACGGCGATATCGCGCGCATGGTAGCAGGGGGCTTCTTCTTCTTGCTTGTAGGAGCCTTCGTGCTCCTCGTCGACGATGATTAAGCGCAAATTCACAACGGGGCTAAATACGGCTGAACGGGCGCCAATAGCAATGCGCGCTTCCCCATTGCGGATCCGACCCCATTCATCCAGCTTTTCCCCATCGCTTAAACGGTGGTGCAAAATCGCAATTTGCCCTTCAAATCGGCTTCTAAAGCGCTCGATGGTTTGCGCCGTAAGGGAGATTTCGGGAACGAGCATAATGCAACCGCCCCCACTTGCTAGCACCTTCTCGATAGCCTGTAAATAGACTTCGGTCTTTCCGCTGCCGGTAATGCCATAAATCAAATGGGTTTCAAAAGCGCGCCGCTCGATAGCACTAACTACTTTGTCGAGAGCCGCTTGCTGGGCGCTATTCAATTTTTTGGGTGTGGTTTTAAAATATTCCTCATGCAACAAGGGAGAGCGGTCGATCCGCACAATGTCGACGAGTAGATAGCCCTTTTTCACCAGCGTATCCACCGGGGAGCGGGTGGTTTTGCTCTTCTCCAAGAGCTCAGTCAGCAGAATCCCTTTTTTGACCAGCAGCATCTCTTCAAGAACGGCTGCCTGCCCGGGTGATTTTTCCCGGATCGCTTTGCAATAATTGGCCAACTCTTCCCTGGTCTTATTGCGCATCACGTAGAGTTGTTCTTTGGGTTTGACGGGACGGCGGATACTCGCCGGGACAACCATCTTAAACACTTGTCGAAGGGAGGTGCAGTAGTACTTAGAGATCCATAGGGCAAGGTCGTAAAGAGGCTCAGTGATCACTTCCTGATCAGAAACTACTTTGAGGAGCGGCTGTACCTTTGGGTAGGTGGAGTTGTCTTTGATCGCGGCGATCGTTCCAAGCCGTGGACGCCCTTGCACCGGCACTTCGACCCGCATCCCCCGCCGCACCACACTCGCAAATTCTGCAGGGACGGAGTAATCCAACGATTTGTCCACCGCCAAGTCCAAAAGGACTTCAACATATTTCATCGCCCTAGTTTTTCCTTAAGGGTGTTCCATATAGCGCGTTTGCGGGCTGGATCATGGGCTAGCTCAGCCACCTGCGTCAAGACCAGCACCGGCGCTGTCCCAATTGTCCCCATTTGGGGTCGATAAAGGGTAAGGAGGGGAGGATAGGCGCGCAGAGCATTTTCGTCTAATACGATGAGGCGCAAATTTTGCCGCTCGACAACTTTTTGCAAGGATCCTCCCGCGATGCATTCCCCAAGGTCGAGAATTTGCGTGGGGGCTAGTTGATTCTGGATCGCACCTCCGATTTGCTGCAAGAGGGTTTCCCCTTTCCCTGCAAAAACGAGGACAGGCGCCCCTTTTTCCCGATAGGGAGGTGGCTCTACGTATTCCCAGGCCGGATGTTTTTCGGCGACCAAGCGCCTAATTTCCGATAAGTCAGGGGGGGCTGCTTTGCCGATCGGTTCTTTGGCAAAAGCGGTTTTAGGTTGTGGTTCATTTTTCTCCTCCTTCGCTTCTAAAGGGGGAGACGGTGGCGCTTTTGGCGGCAAAGTTTTACGTGCAAGGGGGGGGGCCGCTGGTTGCGGGGGAGGCGCCGCTGGAGGAGAGCTTTTTCGCTGAGGCAGGGCTGCAGCTGCTTGTGTCTTAAAATAGAGAAAATTGTCGGCATCAGCTGCGATCCACTGCTTTAGAGTGTATTCTTGGAGTAAGAATAGCTGCACTTCGGCAACTAGCTGCCGATACGCTTCGGTAGCGCTGTTCATTCCCCTTGATTCTCCAATTCTTCAATCCCTGTCTCAACTGTGGCAATGAGATGTTCAAAACCGCGTTTGCTAAAACGCTTCGATAAAAAGCTGGCTGCACCCCAGACTCCCCCTAAGTACATTTTTTCGAGGAGCGCTTTCACAAACTTATCGCCAAAAACCTCGTCAAATTCAACGCGGTGGCGCAAAATAAAATAGATCACATTCTCATCGTTCCAGAACTGTTCGATCAATTTGGCAATTTGCTTGGCTAAACGGTTGAGGCTGGCGGCGAGTTCTTTGATGCTTTTTTTGAGTTTTTCGGCCGTTTCACCTCCCCCCTTGGTGCGCTCGTAGTGGCGCAAGTCATCCAAACAAACTAAGCTCAACAGCCAACTTTGCTCAGCGGTGTGGACTAGGGGAATCAACACATTGTCATACGGCTCGGCGCTATGGGCAAAGTAGCTACAGTAGGCTTTTAGCTTGGCCAAGGTTCCATTTTCTGGGGCCCAGCTAAAGAGGCGGTAGGGATCGTTGAGC
>Ga0153954_1001289_pt1 | contig 14111 bp, 11 predicted proteins | sample TSFL038MetaG_FD_102277 | JGI IMG/M metagenome (GOLD analysis project Ga0153954, IMG submission 102277) | Attine ant fungus gardens microbial communities from Florida, USA - TSFL038 MetaG | ecosystem: Host-associated > Fungi > Mycelium > Unclassified | place: USA: Florida, Wekiwa Springs State... | reverse complement strand
TGAGGCCCGGCTGGTGGCCTCATCCTTCGAGACGCTTGCTTCGCAAGCCCTCAGGATGAGGGGATAGATTCACTTGTGACGCAGTAGGATTAGTTGTGATGAACACCAAACCTGCCGCGTCGGCCCGGATTCCATATGGCCCTTTGGATTTCGCGTGTCGTATGGAGCGCTCGAGGCTCGCATGCGCTCCAGTCCTGCGCGGACCTGACCGCGATGCGCGGCCGCCTGTTCGGCGAAAGGTGGCACATCGAGACGCGGCACAAAATGTCGGGTGGCCGCGACCTTCAGAGCGCGGTGTTCCCGTGTGACGATTCGGGTTCCGTTCCCGTCGGCGCGACGGAACCCGATCTCACAATCCAGTGATAACCAAGAAATGTCCGTTATTCCAATACGATAGTTGCATGTGACATTGGGCCATATTGCGACGCAGCAGGCCATTTTTATGGTCGGCATCACGTGCGCAGCGCGTCTGCGCCCCGCGGCGTCCTCGTCCGCATGCATGCAAACTCTTTTGGGGATAGATTTTAATGTCAGGACTTCGCGTGTCGCCGGCCGGCATTTTGCTTGTGCTCGCTGCCATCGCGCCGCTTCTCGCCGGCTGCGACCAGCCCGACACGGCGCAGGCTTCCGCAGCCAGCCAGCCTGTCGAACCCGACGTCAGCATCGTCACCGTGAAACCGCAGCCGCGTGCGATGGAGCGCGAATTGCCGGGGCGCATCTCGCCGACGCGGGTCTCCGAAGTGCGCCCGCGCGTGTCCGGCATTGTCGTCGAGCGGCTGTTCCGCCAGGGCAGCGAGGTCAAGGCCGGCGATCCGCTGTACCGGATCGACCCGCGGCCGTTCGAGGTCGAGGTGCAGTCGAACGAGGCGGCGCTGGCCAAGGCGGAAGCCACCTATGAGCGCGCCGCGCAGCAGGCGCGCCGCATGAAGTTTCTCGCCAAGGAGCATGCCGCCGCCGAGGTCGAGAACGAGAAGGCGATCGCCGCGGAACGCGAGTCCGCGGCCGACGTCGAGGCCCGCAAGGCCGATCTTGCGCGCGCCAGGCTCAGCCTCGATTATGCGACCATCCGCGCGCCGATCGACGGCACCGTCGGCGCTGCGAATATCAGCGAAGGCGCGCTGGTGGTGCAGAACGACAGTGCCGTTCTGACCACGATCCAGCAGCTCGACCCGGTCTATGCCGACTTCACACAGTCGGTCACCGAGCTCATGAAGCTGCGCCGCGCTTTCGAGAGCGGCGACCTCGAACGCATCGCGCCCGACGCGATCAAGGTCCGCCTCGAGCTTGACGACGGCACGCTCTATCCGATCGCGGGAAAACTGCTGTTCTCCGAAGCCAAGGTCGAGGCCAATACCGGTCAAGTGACGCTGCGCGGCGAGTTCGCCAATCCAAATCGCGAGCTGCTGCCGGGCATGTATGTCCGCGTCCGCATCGAGCAGGGCATCGACAGCGACGCCATCGCGGTGCCGCAGCAGGCGGTGCAGCGCAACGGCGGCGGCGGCAGCGAGGTCTATGTCGTCAAGGCCGACAACCGCGTCACGCTTCAGCCGATCCGCGTCGGCGAGGAACAGGACGGCCAATGGTTCGTGACCGAGGGGTTGAAGGCCGGCGACAAGGTCGTAGTCGAGGGCTTCCAGAAATTCGCGCCGGGCGACAAGGTCAATCCGCAAGCCTGGGCGGAGGCAGCGGCGTCCAACGCTGTTGTGACGTCGCAATCCACCCCGGTCCAGCGGTAGCGGCCGATGCCGAGCTTCTTCATCGACCGGCCGATCTTCGCCTGGGTCGTCGCGCTTTTCATCTGCTTGATCGGTGCGATCTCGATCCCGCTGTTGCCGATTGCGCAATATCCGATCATCGCGCCCCCGTCGATCTCGGTCTCGACCAGCTATCCCGGCGCGTCGCCGGAAAATCTCTACAACAGCGTGACGCGGCTGATCGAGGAGGAACTCAACGGCGCCTCCGGCATCCTCAATTTCGAATCGACCAGCGACTCGCTCGGCCAGGTCGAGATCACCGCCAGCTTCGTGCCGGGCACCGACCTCGGCAAGGCTTCGATGGACGTGCAGAACCGGATCAAGCGCGTCGAGCCGCGTCTGCCGGCTGCGGTGCTGCAGCAGGGTATCCTGATCGAAGAGTCGTCCAGCGACGTCCTGCAGATCATCACGCTGAGCTCGACGGACGGCAGCCTCGACGAGATCGGACTCGGCGATTTCATGATCCGCAACGTGCTGGGCGAGATCCGGCGCATCCCCGGTGTTGGCCGAGCCACACTGTATTCGACCGAACGCAGCCTGCGCGTCTGGATCGATCCGGCCAAGCTCGTGGGCTATGGGTTGACGGCCGACGACGTCAACAAGGCGATCAGCGCCCAGAACGCGCAGGTGGCTTCGGGTAGCATCGGGGCCGAGCCCGCTACCGACGACCAGCGCATCTCCGTGCTGGTTCTGGTCAAGGGGCAACTGTCTTCGCCGGACGAGTTCGGCGCGATCATTCTGCGCGCCAACCCCGATGGCTCGACCGTGCGCCTGCGCGACGTCGCCCGCATCGAGATTGGCGGCCTCAGCTACCAGTTCAATACCCGATTGAACGGCAAGTCGACCGCGGGCCTTTCGGTACTGCTGTCGCCGACCGGCAACGCGCTTGCGACGGCTCGCGCCGTCGAGGCCAAGATGAAGGAACTGTCGCGCTTCTTCCCTGCCAATATCGCCTACGAAATTCCTTACAACATCACGCCCGTGGTAAGGGCGTCGATCGAAGAGGTGATCTCGACGCTGGCTGAGGCCGTGGTGCTGGTCTTCGTGGTGATGTTCCTGTTTCTGCAGAACATCCGTTACACGCTCATCCCCACCATCGTCGTGCCGGTGGCGTTGCTCGGGGCCTGCGCGACGCTGATGATCGCCGGCTTCTCGATCAACATGCTGACCATGTTCGGCATGGTGCTCGCGGTCGGCATATTGGTCGACGACGCCATCGTCGTGGTCGAGAATGTCGAACGCATCATGGCCGAGGAGGGCTTGCCGCCGAAGGAGGCGACCCGCAAGGCGATGTCGCAGATTACGGGCGCGATCATCGGCATCACGATGGTGCTGATGGCGGTGTTCGTGCCGATGGCGTTCTTCCCGGGCTCGGTCGGCATCATCTATCGCCAGTTCTCGATCACGATGGTCGCCGCGATCGGCTTCTCCGCGCTGATGGCGCTGTCGCTGACGCCGGCCCTGTGCGCGACGCTGCTCAAGCCGGTGCAGGCCGGGCACGGCCACGCCCGCAAGGGACCGTTCGGCTGGTTCAACCGCACGCTCGATGGGGGCCGCAACCGTTACATGCGGATCGTCCACGGCGCGCTGAAGCGCACCGGCCGGCTGATGATGATCTATGCCGCGCTTGTGGCGGGAGTTTTCTTTGCTTTCGTCAATCTGCCCAGTGGATTCCTGCCCGTCGACGACCAGGGCTTCATCACCACCGACGTGCAGACCCCGTCCGATTCCTCCTATGCCCGCACGCTGGCCGTGATCGAGAAGATCGAGAAATATCTTGCCGAGCGGGCGGGCGTCGCGGACATCACTTTCCTGACCGGCTTCAGCTTCTCCGGGCAAGGGATGAATACCGCGCAAGCCTTCATTACCTTGAAAGACTGGTCCGAACGCGGGTCGAAGGACTCCGCCGCTGCGATTGTCCGCGGTATCAACCGTGATCTTTCATCGATCCGCGACGCCAAGATCACGGCATTGGAGCCGCCCCCGGTCGATGACCTCGGCAATTCCACCGGCTTCAGCTTCCGTTTGCAGGATCGTGCACAAAAAGGACATGGCGCCCTGAGCAGAGCCGCCAAACAGCTGGTCGCCGCAGCGAATGCGAGCCCGGTCCTGCAAAAAGTCTATATCGAGGGCCTGCCCGAGGCGCCGCAGGTCAACCTGGTCATCGATCGCGAGAAAGCCGGCGCCTTCGGCGTCACCTTCGAGGACATCAACAACACCATCTCGACCAATCTCGGCTCGAACTACGTCAACGACTTTCCGAACCGCGGGCGCATGCAGCGCGTCGTCGTGCAGGCCGATGGGCCGGACCGCATGAAGCCGGACGACATTCTCGGCTACAATGTCAAGAACAGCCGCGGGCAGCTGGTGCCATTCTCCTCCTTTGCCTCGATCGAATGGTCGCGCGGCCCGACCCAGATCGCCGGGTTCAACTATTATCCGGCCATCCGCATCACCGGGGAGGCGAAGCCCGGCTACACTTCGGGTGATGCCATCGCGGAGATGGAGCGGCTCGCGGACAATCTGCCGCGCGGCTTCGGTTACGAATGGACCGGGCAATCGCTGCAGGAAAAGCTGTCGGGCTCGCAAGCGCCCTTCCTGCTCGCGCTGTCGGTCGTGGTGGTGTTTCTTTGTCTTGCCGCGCTTTATGAGAGCTGGACCATTCCGCTCGCGGTGCTGTTGACCGTGCCGCTCGGTATTTTCGGTGCGGTGGTGGCTGCGACGACGCGGGGCCTGCCGAACGACGTGTATTTCACCGTCGCCCTCATCACCATCATCGGGCTCGCCGCCAAGGACGCCATTCTCATCATCGAATTCGCCAAGGACCTGCATGCGCGGGGCAAGTCGCTGGTCGAGGCGACCATCGAAGCCTGCGCCTTGCGCTTCCGTCCGATCGTGATGACGGGCCTTGCCTTCGTCTGCGGCGTGCTGCCGATGGTGGTCGCCCACGGCGCCGGCGCCGCCAGCCAGCAGGCGCTCGGCACCGGCGTGATGGGCGGCATGATCGCGGTCGTGATCCTCGCGCTGTTGATGGTGCCGGTGTTCTTTGTGAGCGTGCTGCGGTTCTTTTCCCGCGAGCGCAGGCAGGTGAAGCAGGACGAGATCTACGGCCCGCCCGCGCCGGTGCGGCCGGCGCACTGACGCTGTTTCCGCGACTATTTCCGCGCAAGGCGGTGACGATCCATGCGGCGACAAACGTCGGCAGCGTTGTCGAAAAAGGCAAGCCGCTGCTGACGCTGGCAGTGACGAATTGCCACATTCGCAGCCGCTAATGGCATCTAACAATCCCTGACGGGCCTTTTCGCAAGACTTGCGCGATTGTGACCCGGTGCCGGCGGCGGCTTGTCCGAGGCTTTTGCGGATTTCAAGGAGAGAAACATGACCGAACTCAGAGAGAGCGCTACCGAAGCGCGCAACGCTGCGGTGCGCGCGCAGAAGGTCGACATGAAGCTCGAAATCGTTGTCGTTCCCGTATCGGACGTCGATCGCGCGAAGAAATTCTATGCCGGTCTGGGCTGGCGCCTCGATGCCGACTTCGCCGGCGACGACTGGCGCGTGATCCAGTTCACGCCGCCCGGCTCCGGCTGCTCGGTCATCTTTGGCAGGAATGTCACCGCGGCCGCCCCGGGCTCCGCGCAGGGATTGTACCTGATCGTCTCCGACATCGAGGCCGCCCGCAACGCGCTGCTCGCGCGCGGCGTCAAGGTGAGCGACGTGTTCCATGGTGCCGGCGACGTGCACACCGGCCCGGATGAGCCCTACATATCCGGCCGACGCCGGATCAGCGGCGCGGATCCCGATCATGGCAGCTACCGTTCGTTCGCCTCGTTCAGCGATCCCGACGGCAATGGCTGGCTGTTCCAGGAGATCACCGTGCGCTTGCCCGGTCGGATTGACGCCGAGGGGACGGCATTTGCCTCCTCGGCCGATCTTGCTGCGGCGCTGCGGCGCGCGGCGGCCGCGCATGGCGAGCACGAGAAGCGGAACGGTGGCCAGCATGATGTGAATTGGCCGGACTGGTATGCCGAGTATATGGTGCGAGAGCAGGCCGGTAAGGAACCTCCATCATGAGCGGCGACTACGATGTCATCGTCATGGGGGGCGGCTCGCCTGGCGAACATTGCGCCGGCGCGCTCGCCGAGGGCGGTCTGCGCGTCGCGCTCGTCGAGCGCGAACTGGTCGGCGGCGAGTGCTCGTACTGGGCGTGCATCCCCTCCAAGACCCTGCTGCGTCCGGGCGAGGCCGTGCACGCCGCGAATGAAGCCGCGGCGACGGCGAAGGTCGATGTCGCGGCGACGCTGGCCTGGCGCGACTTCATGGTCTCGAACTATTCCGACGAGGGCCAGCAGCGCTGGCTCGCAAGCCAGGGCATCGATCTCATTCGCGGCCGTGGCCGGCTCGCGGGCGCGGGCGTGGTCGACGTCAACGGTGTCAGCTACACCGCCCGGCATGTTGTGGTGGCGACCGGCTCCGATCCGGTCATTCCGCCGGTGCCGGGCTTGCGCGGCCTGGAAGGCCTTTGGACGAACCGCGAGGTGACCGGGATGAAGTCCGTCCCGCGCCGGCTGCTGGTGCTCGGAGCCGGCGCGGTCGGTGTCGAGATGGCGCAGGCGGTTCGCCGCCTGGGCGGCGAGGTGGTTCTGGTGGAAGGCGCGGCGCATGTGCTGTCGCGCGAGCCCAAACCTCTCGGTGACGCGCTCGGCGAGGTCCTGCGCCGGGACGGCATCGAGCTCGTGCTCGGCATGCATGCGACCGCCGCGCGACGCGAGGGCGAGAACTACATCCTCGAACTCAATGACGGGCGCAAGCTCGCCGGCGATCGGCTGCTGGCCGCCACCGGCCGGCGTCCGCGCGTCGACGGGCTCGGTCTCGAGACCGTCGGCATCAAGGCCGATGGTCACGGTATTCCGGTGGATGCGCATTTGCGTGCGGGCGAAAGGCTGTGGGCGATCGGCGATGTCAACGGCATCTGGCAGCTCACTCATGTCGGGAAGTATCAGGGCCGCGTCGTCGCGGCGAACATTCTCGGCGAGCCGCGCGAGGCCAACTACGACGCTGTGCCGCGGGTGGTCTTCACCGATCCGCAAGCGGCTTCCGTCGGCGCCGCGGAAGCGAGCTTCAGCGCAACCGTCCCGATCGCGGAAGTCGCCAAGACCGCGACCTACACGCGCGCCTACGCCGAGTCGAACGGCTTCATGACCCTGCTCAGCGACGGCGAGCGGCTGACCGGCGCTTACGCGCTCGGCCCGGAGGCCGGTGAATGGCTGCAACAGGCCACGCTCGCGATCCGCGCCCGCGTGCCGCTTGCGGTCCTGCTCGACACCATCCAGCCGTTTCCGACATTCTCCGAAATCTATCTCGCCGCGCTGAAAGCGCTGCATCGTCAGATCGCGAAGGTGCGAGGCGCCGGCGAAGCGTCCGCGACGCCGGTGAGCCCGCGCATGACGGGCTGATTTGCCATGCCGGCGCATTCAACTCTTCACCAGTGTGGCGACTGAGTCACACTGCCGAAGAGTTCCAGATCTCGTTGCCACTGCACGGAACCCAAAGCCGCGAGAGCTGTTGGCACGCCGGGTTAGGGGCATTAGGAGACTGACTAAAGATGCTTAGAAATATTCTTTCCGCTGTTGCAATCGGTGCAGGCTTGATCGCGGCGTCCTCTGTGGGCGCATCCGCGGCGATCGTATGCCAGGGCCATACCTGCTGGCACACGCGCGAGGCGTTTAACTATCCCCGTGGATCGGGAATCGTTGTTCACAAGGACAATTGGAAGGCGGGGCCGCACGAGAAATTCACTTTCAAGGAACATGGGGGCCGCGGCTATTGGCGCGGCGGCAAATGGGTGGCGTGGTAATTTCGATCACGCCGCATCGCAAGCGCAGACAGCACCGGGGCCGCCATTTTGGCGGCCTCATTTTTCGCTGGGCTCCTGAGAGGCCGTGATTTGCGGCCCGGTGATTTGCGCCGATCCGGCTGCGGCAGGCTGATCGCGCCGGGCCCTTCTCCGCCGCCGGGAATCTGCCATAGTCAGTCGGGTTGACCGCGCAGAGGTCGAGCACCGGCGAGCCGCGACAAGAATGTATCCTGCACTGACCACCATGACTCCACCGCCGATCGCCACCGAGGCGTTCACCGACGCCGCTGCGGCGGTCGCGCGCCTGGAAGAGATCTACGAGCGCAACACCGGATTCCTGCGGGATCATTTCGAGGCCTACATCAATGGCGAGCCGCGCGCGACGCGCGTTCGCGCCAGCTATCCCTTCGTTCGGATGACGACCTCGACCTATGTGCGGCTCGACTCGCGGCTCGCCTATGGCTTCGTGGCGAGGCCCGGCGTGTACGAGACCACGGTGACGCGGCCGGATCTGTTCCGGGCCTACCTCACCAACCAGATCAGGAGGCTCACCGAAAACCACGGCGTGCCGGTGGAGATCGGCGAGTCGGGCGAGCCGATCCCGATCCATTTCGCCTATCGCCGGGACATCAACATTGAGGCCGCGCTTTCCCCAGGCGACAGGTCCGGCCTGCTGCGGTCGCTGCGCGATGTGTTCGATGTACCCGATCTCGCCACCATGGATGACGCGATCGCCAACGGCACGCTGCAACTCGCGCCGGGCGCGAGCGAACCGCTGGCCTTGTTCCGCGCGGCGCGCGTCGACTACTCCTTGCGCCGGCTTTACCACTACACCGGCACCGATCCGGAGCATTTCCAGAACTTCGTGATCTTCACGAACTACCAGTTCTACATCGATGCCTTCGCGGAGCTTGCTCGCAAACGTCTGGCGTCGGGCGAGATCGGCCCCGACGCCTTCGTCGGCCCGGGCAACGTGATCACGCGAAATTCCCGTCTCGGCGGCGGTACGACGGGGACCGCTCCCGAGCGGCTGCCGCAAATGCCGGCCTATCACCTGGTGGAGCCCGCCTATCGCGGCATCAGCCTGATCAACGTCGGGATCGGTCCGTCCAATGCGCGCAACATCACCGACCATGTCGCGGTGCTGCGGCCGCATGCCTGGCTGATGCTGGGACACTGCGCCGGCCTGCGGAGCACGCAGCGGCTCGGCGATTACGTGCTCGCCCATGGCTATGTGCGCGAGGACCATGTGCTCGACCAGGAGCTGCCGCTATGGGTGCCGATCCCGGCGCTGGCCGAGGTGCAGGTCGCGTTGGAGGAGGCGGTCGGCGAGGTGACCGGGCTCGAAGGGTTCGAGCTGAAGCGATTGATGCGCACGGGGACCGTCGCGAGCGTCGACAACCGCAACTGGGAAATCGGCGATCCCTCGGTCATCCGGCGTCTGTCGCAATCACGCGCGATCGCGCTCGACATGGAGTCGGCCGCGATTGCCGCCAACGGCTTTCGCTTCCGCGTCCCTTACGGGACCTTGCTGTGCGTCTCGGACAAGCCGCTGCATGGCGAGATCAAGCTCGCCGGCATGGCGAGCGACTTCTACCGCCAGCGCGTCGGACAGCATCTGGAGATCGGCCTGAAGGCGCTCGAGCGGCTGAAGGAGCAGCAACTGGAGCGTCTGCATTCCCGCAAGCTCAGGAGCTTTGCGGAGGTCGCGTTTCAGTGATGCTTCGACGAGCACGGACAACGCCCAGCTCAAGACTGCTGTTCGTAGTACCGCACCATGGACGCCGCGGAAATCCTGGTTTCTGATCGGCGCCCAAGGAAGAAGACGCCTCCTGCCGCGTCCGCTGCCTGCCGCCTCTTGCAGAAGCGATCGAGAAACCTGATCCAGAAGAACAGCAGCGGAATGAGCCGCGAGAGTCCTTCGCCCGCACCGAGCGCGCGCAGCAGATAGCGCATCGACCAGAGGAACGCCGTGGCGGGGCCGGTCACGGAGCCTGCGCTCACCTCTTCGAACCGCGCGAAAAGCCAGCGATGACCGCTGCGGGTAAAGCGGGAAAAATCATATGCACGTTCGTGAACCTGCTGCATGAACGGCGTTTCGGCATAGACATACGCGTTCGGCTTCAGCACACGATGAATTTCCGCAACCACGATGTGGGGATCGAGCACGTGCTCAAGCACCGCCTGAATCCATATCCCGTCAAAGCTCTGCGCTTCGAACGGCAATTTATGCGCGTCGCAAAGCAGGTCCGTGGAAGGCGATGCGTAGACGTCGGTGTTGATCAGCTCGACATCGAGATCGTGGTAGAGCTTGCCGGTGCCGAGGCCGACCACGCCGCCTCCGATGATCAGGATTCGCGGATATTCTGCCTGCGCCTTGATCAGCGAAAGAAACAGGTCGCAGTTCTTCGCCGCCACGGGATTCGTTCCGTTGACCAGCAGATGGAGGCGGGAACGAAAGCCATTGCGCGTGAAATCGCGTGGAAGTGCGCTGCCGCTTCCGTGCCGGTAGTTTGATCTCTGGAAGACACTGTCGGCGAAGTCGATCAGGACGGGTTGACCGTCGAGCAGCGGAAAGCTCTGATCCGAATAGGCGCATCTTCGGTTCAGGCAGGACACCTGATCCGGTCCAAAGGAAAGTTCCGACCGGCACCGTGGACAGCGCAGGATCGAGACTGCAGAACCCTGAGTCTGGGCGGCAGTTGAGATCGTCTTCTGATTCAAATCGGCCTCTTCGGCTTGAACCGACCATGATCAAGAGCTGTGGGTGGCCCAAAATAGCGATCTAAATATGCCTCTAGCTTGGCGAACCTTTGTGGCTACGGTGTTCCGTCTGCGTTCGTGCGGGCGCGGAGGCGAGGACGCCAGGGACGCGAACATCTCATTCAGGTTGGCTTTGACCCAGGGCGGACAATTTGACAACAATAGCCCGCCGTCTTTTGGCCTTCTGGTGATCCGAGCGGAGAAGCCGACGCGCGCGGCAAGATCGCGGACTATTTTTTCTCGTTGCTTTGATCCCCTGTCAGCGTGGAAATATCGACATGCAGCTTCCCTATCATCATCGCTATGCCTACTCGCCGATCGTGGACCGGCCCGACTATTCCTGGCCGGACGGAAAGCGATTGGCGGTCTATCTCGGCCTCAACATCGAACACTTTGCATTCGGCGCCGGCGAAGGTCATCTGCTGACCGTGGCAGGAGCCGCGCCCGATCCCCGGACATTCGCCTGGCGGGATTACGGCAACAGGGTCGGCGTCTGGCGCTGCCTCGAACTGTTCGATGAACTCAATCTGCCGGCGGCGCATCTCATCAACACCGCGATCTTCGACTATGCGCCCCGTATCGTCGACGCATTGAAAGCGCGGGGCGATGAGTTCATCGGTCATGGGCGCACCAACGCGGAGCGGCACAGCCACATGTGGGAAGCCGACGAGAAGCGGTTCCTGCAGGAGGTTCGCGACGCGATCGCGCGTGCGTCCGGAAAGCCGCCGAGAGGCTGGATGGCGCCATGGATGGCGTCGACGCACCAAACGCCCGATCTGCTGAAGGAGGCCGGGTTCGATTTCCTGATGGACTGGCCGGCCGACGATCAGCCGCTCTGGATGAAGACGCGCTCCGGCCAGATCATGAGCGTTCCCTATCCGATCGAGATCAACGACAGCCCGCAGATCCTGGTGCGGCATCATTCGCCGGAACAATTCCGTGACTTCGTCATCGGTCAATTCGAAGAGCTGCTGCGTCAGTCGGCAAAACAGCCGCTGGTCTGCGGCATCGCGTTGCACACCATGATCGTCGGTCAGCCCTACCGGCTGCGCATGCTCCGAGAGGCGTTGCAGCACATCGTGAGCCATCCGGAGAAGGACAAGGTGTGGTTCACCCGGCCGTCAGCCATCTACGATCATTGCGCGGCGTTGCCGGCGAGCAAATTTCCTCCCGCTTAGCCAGCACATATCGATCACCGGAGAGGGCGGCGCCGCAACCGCCTGTCAGGAATGTTACGCTAACAGGCCGCGCAGGTAACCGATCGAGAAGGCCGCGACGCCGGCGCCGTCAGGCACATAGTCGAACGGCTCGACGGCAATGGTTCCTGCATAGCGGCTGGACTTGAGCGCGGCGAGGATGGGAGCAAACTTCATCTCGCCCTGACCCGGGCCGCGCCGGTTCGGGTCGTTGACCTGGATATGCGCAACGAGCCCGGTCGGCAGCCAGCGCTCGATCAGCGCGGGAACGGGCTCGGTTTCGGTCAGGCCGGCGGCGCTGCAATCGATCATCGTGCGCAGGTTCGGATGATCGATCGAGCGCACCAGGTCGGCCGCCTCGGCGACCGTATTCACGAGCTCCGTCTCCCGCTTCGACAGCGGCTCGATGCAATAAATGACGCCGGCCTTGGCCGCAGCCAGCGCGACCTGCGCCAGCGCCTCGCGCAGCCGGCCCAGCGCCGTGGCGTGGGTTTCGCCCGGCGCGATCTGCCGCTGCTTTGGCGAGCCGTGCACGAGCACGCCGCCGCCGAGCTCCGCGCACAGACCGGTGAGGCGGGTCATGACATCGAGCGTGCGGGCGCGGACGCCCGCGTCCGGATCGGTGAGCGACAGCCCCTCGGGCTTGACCAGCAGCCAGTGCAGGCCGGTGACGGCAAGCCCGAAGCTTTCGATGGTGGCGCGGATCCTCGCGGCCTGCGCCGAGGAGATCTCATGTGGCGCGTCGCTCAGCGTGAAGGGCGCGACCTCGAGCCCGTCATAGCCGAGACCGGCAGCGTATTCGCACTGACGCTCCAGCGGCATGCCGGCCAGCACCTCGTTGCATAACGCGATCCGCATCGAATGAAACTCCGGTCAGGCTGCCCGCGAGATCAGGCGCTGGATCCGCCGGCTGATGGCGTCAGCGATGGAGGAAACCAGCGCCTTGAAGGCCGGGATATAGAGCAGCAGGATCAGGATCGTCACCGTGGCGAACGCGATGCTGATCGGCCGCGTGAAGAACGGCACCAGGCTGCCGTCCGAAAGCACGAGGCCGCGGCGCAGGCTCTTGTCGAGCAGGCCGCCGAGCACGAGGCCCAGAACGAACGGCGCCATCTGGTAGCCGCGCCGGCGCAGGAAGAAGGCGCCGATCCCGATCGCTATCATGCAGTAGATGTCGAACAGGCGCGAGGCGCTCGCAAACGCGCCGACCGTGCACAACAGGAAGATGATCGGCATCAGCACGGTGCGCCTGATCTTGAGCACGAGCAGGAGCGGGCGGATCAGGAACAGGCCAAATATCAAAATGCTGACGGTGGCGAGCGAAGTCATCGCCACGACGTCGTAGACGAATTGCGGATGCTCGATCATCAGCATCGGGCCCGGCTGGATGCCGTGGATGATCATCGCTGCCATCAGCACCGCCGACGGCGCCGAGCCGGGAATGCCGAGCGCCAGTGCCGGGATGATGTGACCCGGAACGGACGACATGTCGCCGGTCTCGGCGGCCATCAGCCCGTCGATCGACCCCTTGCCGAACTGGTCGCGCTCCTTGCTCACGGCTTTCGCCGCGGCATAGGACATCCAGGCGCCGGCGTCCTCGCCGACGCCAGGCATCAGGCCGGTCAGCACGCCGATCACGCCCGAGCGCAGCACGGTGCGCCAGTATTGTGCAACCTCGACGAAGCGCGGCAGCACGGAGTCGCGCATTTCCACCATCTTGCGTTCGACGGGATCGGCAAGCGTGGTCAGGACCTCGGCGAAGCCGAAGGCGCCGACCAGCGCCGGGATCAGCGCGATGCCGCCGGACAATTGATTCCAGCCGAAGGTGAAGCGGTCGAAGGCGTAAAGGCCTTCCTGGCCGATCTGCGCCACGAACAGGCCGAGTGCGCCCATCAGCCAGCCCTTCAAGGGATCGTCGCCGACGATGCTGCCGGACATCGCGACGCCAAGCAGCGCGAGCCAGAAGAATTCGTAGGCACCGAAGGAGAGCGAGACTTCCGCAAGCAGTGGCGTAAAGGCGGCAAGGCACAGCACGCCGAACAGCGTGCCGCTGAACGCGCCGGATGTCGCAATGCCGATGGCGCGGCCGGCCTCGCCGCGCAGCGCCAGCGCATGGCCGTCGGCGCAGGATGCGGCATTCGCCGCGGTGCCGGGGATGTTGAGCAGGATCGCGGTGCGCGAGCCGCCATAGAGCGTCCCGACATAGGAGCAGATCAGGATCAGGATGGCGTCATTCGGCGCCATCTTGATGGTCACGGTCGTCAGCAGCGCGATGCACAGTGTCGCCGACAGGCCCGGCAGACAGCCGACCATGATGCCGAGCAGCGCGCCGCCCAGTCCATAGGCCAGCGAATACGGGTTGAGGATGCTCAGATAGGCTTGACCGAGTTCGGAAAGACCCGACAGCATGGCGTGTCCAAAAGCTCAGGGCAGGCGCACCAGGAAGAGATCCTGGAACACGAAGGTGATGGCGAGACCGGCGCCGAGGCCGATCGCGATCGCGATGACGATCCGGCGCAACGTCAGGCGCTCGCCGGTGGCGTG
>Ga0153954_1001288_pt1 | contig 14118 bp, 12 predicted proteins | sample TSFL038MetaG_FD_102277 | JGI IMG/M metagenome (GOLD analysis project Ga0153954, IMG submission 102277) | Attine ant fungus gardens microbial communities from Florida, USA - TSFL038 MetaG | ecosystem: Host-associated > Fungi > Mycelium > Unclassified | place: USA: Florida, Wekiwa Springs State... | reverse complement strand
TCGCCCTTGCCGAGCTCCATGATCACCTTGGCGGTATCGAGCTTGGGATTGGGACGGAACGTCTCCGCCGCCGCCCGCACCGCCTTCTGGTCGCGCGGGGTGAAGGCGCGCAACGCGTGCTGAACGCGGTTGCCGAGCTGGGCGAGCACCTTGTCCGGCACGTCGAGCGGGTTCTGCGTCACGAAATAGACGCCGACGCCCTTTGAACGAATGAGGCGGACGACCTGTTCGATCTTGTCCAACAGCGCCTTCGGCGCATCGTTGAACAGGAGGTGCGCCTCGTCGAAGAAGAAGCAGAGCTTCGGTTTGGGCTGGTCGCCGACCTCCGGTAGCACCTGGAACAGCTCGGAAAGGAGCCACAGCAGGAACGTGGCATAGAGCCGCGGATTCTCCATCAGCTTGTCGGCGGCGAGGATGTTGACGTAGCCGCGGCCGTCGCGGTCGGTGCGGATGAAGTCCGTCAGCGACAGCGCGGGCTCGCTGAAGAATTTGTCGCCGCCCTGGTTCTCCAGCACGAGCAGTTGGCGCTGGATGGTGCCGACCGTCGCCTTCGACACGTTGCCGTATTGGACGGTGAGCTCGGCGGCGTGCTCGGAGATGTAGGTGAGCATCGCGCGCAGATCCTTGAGGTCGAGGATCGCGAGCCCCTGCTCGTCGGCGACGCGGAAGCAGATGTTGAGCACGCCCTCCTGCACTTCGTTGAGGTCCATCAGCCGCGCGAGCAGCAGCGGCCCCATCTCGCTGATGGTGGCGCGCACCGGGTGTCCCTCAACGCCGAACAGGTCCCAGAAGATGACAGGAAACTGATCGGGCTCGTAGGTGAAGCCCAGCGTCTTGGCGCGGCTGACGAAAGCCTCCTTGGCCTCGCCGCGCTCCGAGATGCCCGAAAGGTCACCCTTGATATCGGCGGCGAAGACCGAGACGCCGGCGCGCGAAAGGCCCTCCGCCAGCACCTGCAGAGTCACCGTTTTTCCGGTGCCGGTTGCGCCCGTCACCAGTCCGTGTCGGTTGGCGAGCGCGAGCGTCAGATATTCGGGCTGTGCCCCCTTGCCTACGAAGATCTCTCCGTCCTTGTCGATGTCTGCCATTGTCGTGCTTCCTGGCCTCAGTCCCGGCCATCACTGACGTGTCACTATTCTCGCCGTCCCGCAGGTGCGGTCAACCGCCGCGCCAGCGACCGGGGCGCACCGTACGGACCGGCGCGCGCGGCAAAGCGCTCGACCGAGCCAAAACGAACGACCTCATGCGACAGCGCTATCCTGTATCGGTACACAACCCGTGAAGGCGACGCGATTCATCGGCGCCATCATACCTGATGCACGAATGCAACGCGCGACCTGTTTTGCCGCGAGCGCCTGTTTTCTCGAATTTTGCCAGCGTAGTATGTGGTTAACCTGCCGAAGTGCGGGGGCTGGTGAGGGGCATATGAACGATCTCATCGGACGTCTTGTCGCCAATGGAGGCGTCGACGGGACGACCGTAGCAGACACGTCGGTGTCGTCGTGCGGCGCCTGTGCAAGCAGGCGATGCCGTATCGATGGCAAGTCCTGTGCGAGGTGGAACTCCGGCTCCAGGATTCGCCACCGATCGACGCGACCGTTCAAGCACCGCGCTCCTTCATCACCTCTCACGTGCCGGACGCCGATGTGGCGACGCCGACATCGCGTCTCGCTCGCGCGCCTCGCGGCGCCGTCGGCGGGTGCGGTCGGTTGGCCGTCCAGAATGCGGCGACGGGGAGATGCGGTCGGCGACGTCGATGCAATCCCCGATCTAGGCCAGTGCGTTTGACGCCTCCGGGCGCCGACGGACTGCCAAGAGGAGGGAGAAGTCGATGTCCTACCCGATCTCCGTCATCGGCACCGATGCGGACGAGGCCAACCGGCTGAGGGATTGCCGGATTCGCACCACGGACGGCCTGCTCGAGGCTGCGAGGACGCCGAAAGGTCGCAAGCAGCTCGCCGAGCTCACCGGCATCGACGAGAAACGGCTCTTGTGCCTCGCCAATCGCGCCGACCGCATGCGCATCAAGGGGATGGGCAAGGAATACGCGGCCCTGCTCGCGGCCGTGGGTGTCGAGACGGTGAGGGAACTGCGGTATCGCAATCCCAAGAAGCTGGCCGAGACCATGGCCGAGCTCCATAAGAAACGAAAGATGGTGCGCCTGCTGCCGTCCCAAAGCCTGGTCGAGCGCTGGGTCGAGGACGCAAGGAAGCTGCCGCTGAAGATCACCTACCGTTGACCCTGCCCGCCCGGCACGTCGGACGATCGAGGATCGCTTGACAGCACGCAGTGGGGCGGCGCAAAGCCACCCCATGAATACAACCTCGAGCCCCGCCGACGCCGCCACGCAGGCCCTGCCCTGGCTGAGCCGTCGCCTGGGCGCGGGCAAGCCGTTGATCATGGGCGTCCTGAACGTGACGCCGGATTCATTCTCGGACGGCGGGCGGTTCCTCGATCCCGAACGCGCGCTGGCGCAGGCCGAGCGCATGGTCGCGGAAGGCGCCGACATCATCGATGTCGGTGCCGAATCGACCCGCCCTTACGGCGGCGCCGTGCGGGTGAGTGCCGATGACGAGCTGGCGCGGCTCGCGCCGATATTGGCGCGGGTCGTCGCGCTCGGCGTCCCGGTCTCGATCGACACGCTGAAAGCGGAGGTTGCGGCCTGGGCGCTCGACACCGGCGCGACCATCGTCAACGACGTCTGGGGCCTGCAACGCGACGCCGGCATGGCTCCTCTGGTCGCGGCGCGCAACGTCCCGGTGATCATGATGCACAATCGCGACGCCGCTGATCCCGCCCTCGACATCATGGCCGACATCGCGGCGTTCTTCTCCCGCTCGCTCGCAATCGCCGAGCGCGCCGGCATCGCCCGCGACCAGATGGCGCTCGATCCCGGCATCGGGTTCGGCAAGACTCCGGAGCAGAGCGTCACCGCCATCGCCCGCTTCGCCGAGCTCAAAGCGTTTGGCTTGCCGCTCTTGATCGGCGCCTCGCGCAAGCGTTTCATCGACAAGATCTCGCCGGCGCCGCCCGACCGCCGCCTGGGCGGCTCGATCGCGGCGCATCTCGCCGCCGTGGCCGCCGGCGCCGCTATCGTCCGCACCCACGACGTGGCCGAGACAATACAGGCTCTGCGCGTTCAAGCCGCCATCGGGAGCGTTCGATGACCGACAACGTGTTCGTCTCCGGCCTGGCACTGCATGCCTATCACGGCGTGATGCAGCACGAGGCCAAGGTCGGGCAGAGCTTCATGCTCGACATCGTGCTCGATATCGATCTCTCCGACGCTTCGCGCTCGGACAAGCTTGCGCATACGGTGGGTTATGATCAGGTGGTCGATGTCGCCAGCGAGGCGTTCTGCGCGCGCCGCTATCGGCTGGTCGAGGCGGCCGCGGGCGCGGTGGCCGACGCAGTGCTCGACCGCTTCGGCCAGGTGACGCGCGTGCGCGTCACGGTGCACAAGCCGCACGCGCCGATCGCCGCCACCTTCGCCGATGTCGGAGTCACCATCACCCGCACGCGCGACCAGCGCAGGTGAAGACCGTGGCTGAGGCGCTCATCGCGCTCGGCGGCAATCTCGGCGAGGTGCGCGCAACGCTCGATCGGGCCGTCGCCGCGCTCTGCGACGGCGTGGACGTGCGCCTGACCGCGCGTTCGGCCGACTACCGCACGCCCCCGTGGGGCGTCGAGGACCAGCCGGCCTTCGTCAATCTCTGCATTGCGGTTGAGACCCGCCTCGCGCCGCGCGACCTCTTGGCCCGCGCACAGGCAGTCGAGCACGCGCTGGGGCTCGATCGCGCCACCAAGCGGCGCTGGGGTCCGCGCCCGATCGACATCGACCTTATCGCCTATGACGACCTCGCCATGAATGCGCCCGACCTGACGCTGCCGCACCCGCATTGGTTCGAGCGCGCCTTCGTTCTGGTTCCGCTCGCGGACATCGCGCCGGATCGCCTCATCGGCGGCCGGCGTGTGCGGGACGCCCTGGCCGCGCTCGATCAGACCGGCATCGAGCGACTGCCGCCGCGTGCGCACGCGTGCATGTGAACCTGCGATTTGCACCTTCCATTTGTGCCGTGGCATTTTAAGACCATGACCGACAACACCACCGATGACCTGCCGCTTGCGGCCGAGTTTCCTCCGGCCCAGGAGGAACAATGGCGCAAGCTGGTGGATGGCGTGCTCAAAGGCGCGCCGTTCGAGAAGCGTCTCGTCACCAAGACCTATGACGGCCTTGCCATCGACCCGCTCTATGCGCGCAAGGCCGATGCCCGGCCGGTCGCCGCGCGGGCGCTGGGCACGCCCTGGTCGATCATGCAGCGCGTGGATCATCCCGATCCGGCCGCCGCCAATGCACAAGCGCTGAACGATCTCGAGAACGGCGCCACCGGCCTGTCGCTGGTGCTCGCGGGCGCGGTCGGCGCCTATGGCTATGGCCTCGCCGACGATACCGCGATCGCCCGCGCGCTCACCGACGTCTATCTCGATGCCGGCATCGCGCTCGACATCGATGCGGGCGCGCAAGGCGAGGCCGCCGCGCGCGCGATCGTCGCACTGGTGAACCGCCGCGCGATCGCTGCGGGCGCCGCCGACGTGAGCTTCGGCCTCGATCCCATCGGAGCCGCCGCGGCTGCCGGCGGCAGCGCGGAGCCGTGGCAAAGCCTGGCGGCGCGCTTCAGCGCCACGGTCGTCGACCTGCGCGACCAGGGGTTTCGTGGACCGTTCGCGGCGGCCGATGGGCGGATCGTTCACAATGCCGGCGGCTCGGAGGCGCAGGAGCTCGCATTCGTGCTCGCGGTCGCGATCCAATATCTGCGCACGCTCGAGGCGGGTGGCGTCCCGCTCGAAACCGCCCGCGCGATGATCGCGTTCCGCCTCGCCGCCGATACGGACCAGTTCCTGACCATCGCCAAGTTCCGGGCGCTGCGGAAGCTCTGGGCGCGGGTGCAGGACGCCTGTGGGCTTGCGCCTGCGGCGGCCTTCGTCACCGCCGAGACCGCATGGCGCATGATGGCCAAGCGCGACCCTTACGTGAACATGTTGCGCACGACGATCGCGGTCGTATCGGCCGGGCTCGGTGGCGCCGATGCCGTGAGCGCGCTGCCGTTCACGCTCGCGCTCGGCCTGCCCGACGCATTTGCGCGGCGGATCGCCCGCAACACCCAGCTGGTGCTGCTGGAAGAATCGAATCTCGCCAGGGTGTCCGACCCCGCCGCCGGCTCCGGCGCCATCGAGGATTTGACCGAAAGGCTTTGCCACGCCGCGTGGCGCCAGTTCCAGGAGGTCGAGCAAGCGGGCGGCGCCTTCGCGGCGCTCGAACAGGGCTTGATCCAGCAGAAGGTTTCCGCCGTGCGCGCCGAACGCGAGAAAGCGGTCGCCCGCCGCAAGGACGCACTCACCGGCACCAGCGATTTCCCCGATCTCGCGGAAGCGCCGATCGCCGTGCTCGACGTGGCGCCGGTCGTGGCGCCGCCCTACCCCATCGCGACGGCATTTGCACCGCTTGCGTCGATCCGTCTCGCCGAACCGTTCGAGGCGCTGCGCGACGCGTCCGATGCGGTGCTGGCGCAGACCGGCGCGCGGCCGAAGATCTTTCTGGCCAATCTCGGCAACCTCGCCGACTTCACGGCACGCGCGACCTTCGCAAAGAATTTTTTCGAAGCCGGCGGCATCGAGGCGGTGACCAACGACGGCTTTGCGAGCCTCGCCGAGATGCTGGCGGCGTTCCAGGCGTCCGGCGCCAAGCTCGCGTGCATCTGCTCGTCTGACGAGGTCTATGCCAGCGACGCGGTCGCGGTTGCGCAAGCGCTCAAAGTCGCCCGCGCACGCCTCGCTCTCGCCGGCCGCCCTGATAACTCAGAGCAGGAACTACGCAACGCTGGCATCGAATTCTTTATCTTTGCCGGCTGCGATGTCCTCGATTCCCTTCGTAAAATCCGCGAGGCCCTTCCTACTGACGCGCGATGATGAACGCGGGATCCGTAACCGCTTCGAGATAGTCATGACCTACACGTTGTCGAAGAGCTGGATCCTCTCGCCTCTCGCAGTAGGGGCTCTTTGCGGGGCTGCATCAGCACAAATGGCTACACCAGCGAACGATCCAATCGCTTGGAAAATCGAGTTAATGGGGACGTGGGGCCCCTGCCACAGGGACGGAGAGGCTTTCGCTTGGGGAACCATCGAAGTATTAAGCTCCGGAACCGCAAATGGTAAGCTCACGCTTTACGATGCAAGCAAGGTCTCGTTTCTTGCCAAGATGGATGAACATCACCACCTTCTGACAAACTTCTTGAGCGATGAAGGTGAAGGGTTCCAAATCGAAGGCTCATTTTTGAATCCCCACGAACAAGGCCACTGGGAGTCCGGAACCTTGTCTTGCGGAGGCGAATGGAAAGCCGAGAGAGTGGAGCGATGACGCAGATCCCGAATTTCACACGAGTTGATTTCGCCAACCCCACGATCGTCGCGAGTGCTCCGGCCGCAGCGCCCTGGCTCACGCCCGAAGGCATCGCGGTCAAGCCGGTCTACGGACCGGACGACCTCGCCGGCCTCGATTTCCTCGACACCTATCCCGGCATCGCGCCCTATCTGCGCGGCCCCTACCCGACCATGTACGTCACCCAGCCCTGGACCATCCGGCAATATGCCGGCTTCTCCACGGCGGAGGATTCCAATGCCTTCTACCGGCGCAATCTCGCCGCCGGGCAAAAGGGCCTGTCGGTCGCCTTCGATCTCGCCACCCACCGCGGCTACGACAGCGATCACCCTCGCGTCGGCGGCGACGTCGGCATGGCCGGCGTGGCGATCGATTCGATCTACGACATGCGCACGCTGTTCGCCGGCATCCCGCTCGAACAGATGTCGGTGTCGATGACGATGAACGGCGCGGTGCTGCCGGTGCTGGCGCTTTACATCGTCGCCGCCGAGGAACAGGGCGTGCCGCCCGAGAAGCTCTCCGGCACGATCCAGAACGACATCCTCAAAGAGTTCATGGTGCGCAACACCTACATCTATCCGCCGGAGCCGTCGCTGCGCATCATCTCCGACATCTTCGCCTTCACCGCGGCGCACATGCCGCGGTTCAACTCGATCTCGATCTCCGGCTATCACATGCAGGAGGCGGGTGCGACGCAGGACCTCGAGCTCGCCTACACGCTCGCCGACGGCGTCGAATATGTGCGCGCCGGCCTCAAAGCCGGCCTCGACATCGACAAGTTCGCGCCGCGCGTCTCGTTCTTCTGGGCGATCGGGATGAACTACTTCATGGAGATCGCCAAGATGCGCGCCGCGCGTCTTCTGTGGGCGAAGCTGATGAAGGGGTTCAATCCCAAGGACGTGCGCTCGCTGTCGCTGCGCACCCACTGCCAGACCTCGGGCTGGTCACTCGCCGCGCAGGACGTGTTCAACAACGTGGCGCGCACCGCGATCGAGGCGATGGCGGCGACCCAGGGCCATACCCAGTCGCTCCACACCAACGCACTCGACGAGGCGCTCGCGCTGCCGACCGACTTCTCCGCCCGCATCGCCCGCAACACGCAAATCGTGCTGCAGAAGGAGTCGGGCACCACCCGCACGATCGATCCCTGGGGCGGCTCGTTCTATGTCGAGCGGCTCACCTACGAACTCGCGAAGAGCGCCTGGGGCCACATCCGAGAGGTCGAGGAGATGGGCGGCATGGCGAAAGCCATCGAGGCCAGCCTGCCCAAGCTGCGCATCGAGGAGGCATCCGCGAAGACACAGGCGCGCATCGACGCCGGCCAGCAGGCGGTGATCGGCGTCAACAAGTATCGCCCCGAGCAGGAAGCCGAGGTGAAGCTCCTCAAGGTCGACAACGCGGCGGTGCGGCAGTTGCAGATCGACAAGCTCGCCCGCCTCAAGCGCGAGCGCGATCCCAAGGCGGTGGCGGAGGCGCTCTCGGCGCTCACGCGCAATGCCGCCGGCGGCAACGGCAATCTGCTCGCGCTCGCGGTCGACGCCGCGCGCGCCAAGGCGACCGTGGGCGAGATTTCATCGGCGCTGGAACAGGTGTTCGGGCGCCACCGGGCGGAGATCAAGGCGATCACCGGCGTCTACAAACGGGAGGTCGGCGCCATGTCGGAAGCGGTTGCGCGCGTGCAGAGCCTGGTCAGCGCGTTCGAGGCCAATGAAGGCCGGCGCCCGCGCATCCTCGTCGCCAAGATCGGCCAGGACGGCCACGACCGCGGGCAGAAGGTGATCGCAACCGCCTTCGCCGATCTCGGCTTCGACGTCGATATCGGCCCGCTGTTCGCAACGCCGGCGGAAGCCGCGCGCCAGGCGGTAGAGAACGACGTGCATGTGCTCGGCGTCTCCTCGCTCGCGGCGGCGCACCTCACGCTCGTACCCGAGCTCAAGGCCGCGCTGGCGAAGGAAGGCCGCGACGACATCATGATCGTGGTCGGCGGCGTGGTGCCGCCGCAGGATTACGACGAGCTCAAGCGCGTCGGCGCCGAAGCGATCTTCCCGCCCGGCACCGTTATCGCGGAAGCCGCGGAGGCCCTGCTCCATTCGCTCAACCGCCGGCTCGGCCACGACAAGGCGGCGGCGGAGTGATCAATCGCCCTTTGCGTCCGCTGTATTCCTGAAAATTGCTCAGCGCGCCCCAATAGTGGCGCGCTGACGCTCAGCCATCGAGCTTGGCCCACGCCGCAGCAATCGGGTCGAATACCGCGGGATTCTTTCTGACTGTCACTGCCCAAACCGGCATTGCAAATGTGGGATCGAGAGCCAGCACCCTGGCCGCGGCCGACCGCGCTTCCTCGAAGCGGCCAAGCTCGACCAGCGCAACGGTCGACAGAATCTGCGGGACGCTGAAGGACCGGTTCGCTTCTATGGCGCGGCTCGCCGCCCTGTAGGCCTCTTCGAATTGTCCCGCGTGAAACCGGACAAGCGCGATCGCCATGTCCGCGATCAATGTGTCAAATGGGCTCAGCTCCAAGGCCCGCGTGGCGCGTTCATAGGCAACATCGCCTTGCCCCATCCATGCGTGCACAAAAGCGCTGTTGCCGAGGGCAACGACGTTGGAATTGCTGATCGAGAGCGCCCGCTCGAAGACTTCGAATGCGTCCCTGTAGTCTGGATCGTCGAACCAAATGACGAGGCCGGCAATCCCGAGCGCCGTCGCATCATCGCTTCGGATCGCCGCGCGCGCGTGCCGCACCGAAGCCTCGCGATCCTCTTCTTTCAGGCCGTTGCGGCTGAAACGGATCTGGTAGCAGCGCGAAAGGTGCGCGTGGGCGGCCGCGTAGTCGGGCTCGAGCTCCAGCGCCCGGAGCAACAGAGGAATGGCTTCGCCCGCGCCGACCGGCATCGTCGTCCGCATCTCCGAGAGCGCCCGGAGGACGAGATCGTAGGCATCGAGGCTGTCCGGCCGCTGCCGCCTGACGCGGCCGATCTCGGCCTTGCGCAGATTGGGCTCGAGAGCGCCGATCAGGCTCATCGCTATCGCGTCCTGAACCTCGAAGATGTCATCGATGCGCCGGTCGTAGCGCTCGGCCCAGATGCTGACACCGGTTTTGGCCTCGACCAGCCGCGCGGTGATCCTGATGCGGTTGTCGGCCCTGCGCACGCTTCCCTGAACCAGATAGCGGCAGCCGAGGTCGCGACCGATTTTTGCATAGTCCAGATCCCCGCCTCCATACAGAGAGCTCGAGTTACGGCCAATGACGAAGAACCCGCTGATGCGCGACAGTCCCGTGATGATGTCCTCGACGATGCCGTCGGCAAAATAGTCCTGCGAGGAATCGCCGCTCAGGTTCGCGAAACGCAGAACGGCGATCGACGTGCCGTTCACGATCGAGCCGGCGATGTCGGAATGACCTCCCGGCGCCGCATCCTTCTCGATCCCGATCAGACGATAGCCGCGTCCGGGCACGGTCACGAGGTAGCTTTGCCCATCGCTGCCCGCATCCAAGGCTTTGCGCAGCGAGGAAACATGAACCTGGAGGGCATTCTCTTCCACGATACGCCCTGGCCAGACCCGTTCCATGAGCCGGTCCTTATCGACCACCTCGCCATGGGCTGCGGCGAGCTCGCACAGGATGTCCAGCGCCCTGCTTGGAACCTGGATCGGCTGTCCCGAGCACGTGAGTCGGCGCTCCCCCAGTTCGAGGTGAAAGCGTCCGAATCTGATCTCTCCCGGGACTACGCGCTGATCCGCCGACATGGCCTTCAGAACATTTCAGGTCCTGAAACAAGGAGCTTGGGCGGCCGCCTCGATAGTGTCCATCACCAGCGCCCGACCCGATGGGCTCTCCAGATTAATTAGCTAGAGGAGCGGAGCAATGCGGCTTCTTAGCCTTGCACTGGCTGGTTTTTCGGCGATCGCCCTCTGCGGCAACGGTTGGGATGGCGCTTGTGCCGAAAGCTGGCCGACGCAGACAGTGAAAATCATCACCCCATTCCCCCCTGGCAGCGGCGGCGACGTCACCGCCCGCCCTTTCGCCGATGGTCTCGCCAAGCGCTGGGGCAAGCCGGTGATCGTGGACAATCGCCCGGGCGCCGACGGCATCCTCGCCGTCAACGCGGTGCTCAATTCGAGCGACGAGCATACCATCCTCTATACGAACGGCGGTCCCCTGACCAGCAATCCGGTTTCGTACGGGAGCAAGCTCCCATACGACCCGGCGCGAGACCTGGTGCCGATCTCGGGCGGCGCAGAGGTCTTCGTGGGGATCGGCGTTCCGGCGGCGCTCGCGCTGAGCTCGGTCGCAGACTTCGTGAGCCTGGCGCGTTCACACTCTGGTCAGCTCAATTGGGGCGCGACCCCGGGCAGCCTCGATTATCTCATTCCCGGCTTTTTCAAGAAGGCCGGGATCAATCTCGAGCGTGTGCCCTACCGCGACGTCGTGTCCGCCATGCAGGACCTGTCGCAAGCGCGCCTCCACTTCTACGTCGCCGGGATCGCCACTCAGTTGCCGATGGTCCAGAACGGAACCGTCAGGATCATCGCGGTCACCAACAGGGTACGGGCGCCTGGCCTGACCGATGTCCCCACCGCCGATGAGGCAGGATTTCCCGAGCTTAGATACGAGGCTTTCCTGGCCTTCTTCGGACCCCGCAGCATGCCGCCGGCATTGAGCGACCGCATCAATGCCGATGTCCGTACCGTTGCCGCCGAAGCTGAGCTTTCACGGAGATTCAACGCCATCGGCATGAATCTCCGCGTCACCACGCCGGCTGAACTCGAGACCATCGTTTCCGATGAGCGCTCCGCATTGGCGCAAATCACCGGTTCCGCATCGTTGCCGCCGCCGCGCTGACAACCTGACAGACGAGGCAAGAGCCATGGCAGCCGATTCCGACCTCGCCGAGCTTCTCTACAGGACTGGCACCGCGTATCGTCAGGCCAGAGCGCTGCTGAGCGCCATAGAGCTCGATCTGTTTTCGGTCCTGGCCTCGGAGCCGCTTTCCGTTGACATGCTCGCCGTCCGGATCGGCATTGACCGGCGCGGCGCACGGGACTTCTTCGATGCGCTCGTCGCTCTCGGTCTGTTGATCCGCACGCCCGACGGTCCCTATCAAAACACCAAAGCCACGGACCTCTACCTCGACAAGGCCAAGCCGTCATATCTCGGCGGCAGCTTCGACCAATACAGTCGTCGTGAGTATGACATGTGGGGCTCGCTTACGGACGCCCTGCGAACCGGCAGACCACGGACCGTGGTGAACGGCTCCAATCACTTCGACTCCATCTACAACGATCCTGTCAGATTTCAATCATTCGTGAACGCAATGACTGCCGGCAGCTTGTTGTCCGCGCGCCGGATTGCGGAGCAATTTCCATGGCAGCGATATGCAACGTTGTGCGACGTCGGAACCGCACAGGGTTGCTTGCCGGTGCAAATTGCCCTGAAACATTCCAACATCGAAGCCATCGGATTCGATCTGCCAGAATTGAGACCGGCATTCCTGCGGCATGTCCACGACCATGCCCTTGTAGATCGCGTGACGTTCAAAGCTGGCAGCTTCTTCAATGAACCCCTGCCTGAGGCGGACGTGATCATCTTCGGGCGGGTTTTGCACAATTGGGACCTGGCGACCAAGAAAATGCTGCTTGCAAAGGCCTATGCGGCCTTGCCCAAAGACGGCGCAGTGATCGTGTACGACATGCTGATCGATGACGAACGCAGTTCGGATGCTAGGGGGCTGCTTTCATCCCTGAACATGCTGCTGTGGACATCGGCAGGCTTCGGCTACACCGCCGCCGATTGTATCAGTTGGATGCACGAGGCCGGCTTTCACGGCATTTACGTCGAGCCACTCGCGGGCGGCAATTCGATGGTGGTCGGAACAAAGTAACGATGCGGCCTGGCGTTGGGCGCAAGCGCGCCGGCGTCGAGGCGATCTTCCCGGGCGGCACCGTGATCGCGGAAGCCGCCGAGTCGCTGCTCCATTCGCTCAACCGCCGGCTCGGCCACGACAAGGCCGCGGCGGAGTGATCAGTCGATATCGCCGAGCCTGATCGAGAAGTCGGGCAGCGCCGGCGTGGTCAGCGGATCATTTGGGCCACGTTCGACGATCGAGGCCCAGCCCGTATCCGTCGGGCCGGTGTGCACCCACGCAATACGCTTGTTCGCGTCGATGACCCAAAGCTCTCGAACGCCGCGACGGGCGTACAGACGCGCCTTGATGCCCTTGTCGTAACCAAGGCTGGAGGCGGCAACCTCGATCGCGAGCAGAAGCTCGCCCGACCGAATGTGCGAAAAGTTCGCGTCGGACCTGAGGAGTGAAGCACGCTCGTACACCGCCAGGTCAGGCACCACGAGCGTGCTGTCATCGAACTGTACGGTCATCTCCACGCCCATCCGCACCCCCTCGGGGAGAGCGCGCACGATTGCGATATTGAGTGCATTCTTGATCAGATCGTGGGCGTAGCCGCTCGGAGACATCATGACGAAATCACCCTCGATCAGCTCGAACCTCTCGTCCTCGCCGAGGATTCCGACATCAATCATGCGGCGAACGTCTTCTACGGTGAACGCCCGCCTGGGCAAACCGTCCGCTGCGCGTGTGATTGCGATATTCATCGGTCAAGCCATCGATCCGCTACGGCCGTAATATAATAGCAGGCTTCGCCGGGCGCGACAGCAGCCGACAGCCACTTCCCAGGACAGCGACTTCAGTTGTTCGCGCCGGTCACCGTCGGCCTGATCTCGATGTGGCCGTGGCGATCCACGATCGGGCGCACGTGGCGCATCACGTGGTCGGCGACGATGGCGTGCGCTTCCGCCGTCGGATGGATGGCGCCGCTGTAGAGACCCGCATAGGCCGGCTGCAGGATGTCGAACAGCGGCGTGCCTTCGCGGTGGGTGTTGGCCATGAGGAAGGCGTCGTTGGGGGTGCGGAACAACCGCCAGTGATGGGCGTAGGGCAGCGTCGCCGCCGGCGAATAGGGCTTGAAGTCGTCGCCGTTGGCCGGCCGCCGCGGCACGCGCATGGCGATGCCGTCGGCAAGCGCGCGCTTGGGATCGCGCGCGCACAGGCCGCGCTTGGTGAACTCCGGGATATGGTCGGTCACCAGGTTGAAAGCGGTGCCGCTCCCGGTCGCAAGCCCGGACGGGCAGCCGCGGCCCTTGCCGTTGTCGATGCATTCGATGCGCGCCAGGAAATCCTTCAGGAAGTCGGCGGTCTCCTGCAAGCGTGCGCGGCTGAGCTGCAGACCCGGATGCACGTCCATGCCGAGGGTCGGCTGGGCGCCGCAGAGCGCGCCGGTCTCGTCGTATTGGATCGGCTCGTAGGAGGTCTGCACCACCCGTGACGGCGGCACGCCGAAGCCCTCCTGCAGTGCATCCTTGAGCGCTTTCATGCGCTCGTCGAGCACATCGAGATAGACCCGCGACACGTCCGGACCGAAGCGCATGGAACTACCCGCGAGCGCCGCGATCGGCGCGAGGTCGCCGACGTCCTCGGTCAGGGCATAGGCCGCCAGTGCGCCGAAGCCGACATCGTTGCCGCCGATCGACATCAGCACGACATCGATCGAGCGCTTGCGCGACTGCGGCGGACACCAGGACTTGGTGATGCGCTGCTCGGAGATCTGTGTCTTGCCGTGGGTGTACATCGGCAGCGTGTAGGACGCCGCCTGGGAGCGGGCGCCGC
>Ga0153954_1001287_pt1 | contig 14123 bp, 12 predicted proteins | sample TSFL038MetaG_FD_102277 | JGI IMG/M metagenome (GOLD analysis project Ga0153954, IMG submission 102277) | Attine ant fungus gardens microbial communities from Florida, USA - TSFL038 MetaG | ecosystem: Host-associated > Fungi > Mycelium > Unclassified | place: USA: Florida, Wekiwa Springs State... | reverse complement strand
TTGATCAGGTACTTCTCGCCCGTCGCACGCTTGTTGTAGGCGGCAATGGTGTCGAGCTGCAGCGCCTCGATGAGCGAGATCGTCTGCGTGTAATGGCTCTTGAAAGTGGTCTTGAGCTCATTCGCCACGCGCTCGCGGAGCCGCTTCTGCTCCTCGCGGCCGATCTTCTGCAGGAACGGGGTCAGGAGCCAGCCGCCGACGCCCCAGGCCATGCCGTAGGCGCGGTTCAGCTCGGTCGGCGCAACGTTGAGGCCGCCATAGATGTAGACCTGCTTATGCACGCTCGAACCGTAGCGGCTGTACTCCTTGGCGGTCTTGTTGATGGCGACCTCCATCGCAGTCAGGATCTGCCCGGCGAGCTTGCCGCCGCCGATCGCATCGAAGGCGATGGTGGCGCCGGTTTCGACCAGCGCCTGCGTAAGGTCCTCGAGGAAGGCCGGCGCCGTCGAGTCGACGACATGTTTCGCGCCGATGCCGTGCAGCAGCTTCGCCTGCTCGGCGCTGCGCACGATGTTGACCAGGCCGATGCCATCCTTCAGGCAGATCTTGTTCAGCATCTGGCCGAGATTCGAAGCGGCGGCGGTGTGGACCAGCGCCTTGTGGCCCTCGCGCTTCATCGTCTCGGTCATGCCGAGCGCCGTCAGCGGATTGACGAACCACGAGGCGCCGTCGGCCGCCGTCGTGCCGGCCGGCAGCGGCTGGCAGTCGCGCGCCTTCAGGAGCCGGTACTGCGCGTACATCGCTCCGCCGATCATCGACACGGTCTTGCCCTTGAGCGCTTGCGCGGCCTCGGAACTCCCGGCCTTCACGACGGTGCCCGCGCCCTCATTGCCGACGGGTATCGACTGATCGAGCCGCGCCGTCAGGAAGGGCAGCGTCCGCTCCGGCACCTTGGCGGTGACGACGATGCCATCGCCGCTGCCGGTCGACTTGGCGCTCGCCATGTCGGCGGGACCGAGCAGCAGGCCGAGGTCGGACGGGTTGATCGGCGTCGCCTCGACCTTCACCAGCACTTGGTCGGCATCGGGCTCGGGGATCGCGACCTTGGTCAGCGACAGTTCGAGTTCGCCGTTTTTCTTGATCAGGGAGCGCAGCGCCAGGCCGGTGTCAGTCATCGTTCAATCTCCGTTGGAAGCAGCGACCATAATAGCCGGTCAGCCGCCTCGCCAAGCCCGGCGGGTGGTCGAGAAGGCGAGCATGCAGCCGAAGGCCACGATGCCCGCCGCCACGAAGCCGAACAGGCCGCGCGTGCCCCAATGCAGCACGTCGAGCGCAAGCAGGCTGCCCAACACGGCGATGGCGATGCGGGTGAGGTTGGCGGTGACCGGCCAGATCATCTCGCCGGTGCCTTGGCTGGCGAAATAGAGCGCCATGGCGAGGCCGAAGAAACCGTAGACCGGCCCGACGGTGCTGAGATAGGCGCGGCCCGACGCGAGCGCATCGGGATGGCGCGTGAACAGGCCGAGCCAGAGGTCGGGCCAGATCGCCACGGTGAGCCCGATGGTGGCGGCAATGGCGGCGGCCATCAGGGCGCCGGCCCAGGCGACTTTGCGGGCGCGGGCATACTGGCGGGCGCCGATGTTGGTGCCGACCAGCGCCGTGAGCGCGGCGCCGATGCCGAAGCTGATCGGCACCAGCATGTATTCGAGCCGGCTGCCGATGCCGTAGCCCGCGATCGCCGCATCGCCTGCGCGGCCGACGAGACCGGTGACGGCGAGCACCGTGCCGTTGGTCAGGATCACGACCAGGCAGGCGATCAATCCGACCTTCAGGATGTCGTGGAAGAAGCGCCATTGGAAGCCGTCCTTCGGCCAATGCAGCCGCAGCGGCGACTTCCGTCCGACCAGCCGCGACAGCAGCCAGAGTCCGGACAGGACGAAGGAGATCACCGCCGAGGCGGCGGGACCCACGATGCCGAGCTGCGGCACGCCAAACCAGCCGAGCGTGAGCGTGCCGGTGAGCGGGATCTGGATCACCGAACCCACGACCAGTGCCAGGCTCGGTGTCTTCATGTCGCCGGTGCCGCGCAGCACGGACGCCAGCGTGTTGGAACCCCAGTGCGCGAAGCAGCCGAGGAACAGCACGGTCGAGAAGGAGAGGGCGCGGTCGAGCGCGGCGCCGCTGCCGCCGAGCGCGCCATAGATCGGCCGGCCGAAGCCCACCAGCACGACGGCGAACAGCACGGCCATGCCGAGCGCGATCACCAGCGCGTGCGCCGCCGCTGCTTCCGCGGCCGCGCGATTACCCGCGCCCAGCGAGCGCGCGACGGAGGAGGAGATGCCGCCGCCCATCGCGCCGGCCGACATCTGGCCGAGCGCCATCTGCGAAGGGAAGACCAGTGCCAGGGCTGCGAGATCGATCAGGCCAAGCTGCGCCACGAACCAGCTGTCGGAGATGCTGACCAAGCTCTGCACGGCCACGTTCAGCACGTTGGGCGCCGAGAGGCTGAGGATGGTGGGCACGATCGGGCCCGCCAGCATCATCTGCCGGCGCTCGGCGGGAGTCATGGCGGCGTTCGTAGCACGCGCGCTCTGAACGACCTATTTTTGCGGACCGGAAAGCGAGATGTCGCGCTCGGCGCGGAAGACGTTGCTGTAGAGGTTGGCGATCCACTGCCGCCCGCTCGAGGTGACGTTCAGGTAGCGGATGGCGGTCTGCACATGCGGCGCCACGCTGTTCCAGTAGAACTGCGGGTAGAGGTTCACCAGATCGGCTGGCGAGTTGTAGCCGAACTGACGGTTGAGCCCGGCCTCCTCGAACTCGACATAGAGCGCGTTGGCCTTGCGGATGTAGTGCGGATCGCCGAGCTGGCCGATCAGGTCGGCGGCGCGCAGGATCGCCGGCTCCTCGTCGATCTTTTCGCCGGGCGACGGGATGCTGGCGGGAAAGCGTGTGCCTTCGACGGCGCGGGCGATGCGATCGAGCAGCTCGATGCCCACGACGCGCTCCAGGGCGAACATCTTGGAGCGGTCGACATGCCAGGCCAGCATCGCCGCGTCCGACGAGCCGCGCGGCAGCGCCTTCTTGCCCCCGACCTCGTTGACCACATAGCCTTGCGCATCGTCGGCATGGAACAGGCCGCGCACATAGCCGATGTCGTGCATGAGGCAGGCGATGATCACGTGCGCGTAGTCCTCGGCCGACATGTGCGCATGTAGCGCCCGGCCGCGCATGATGTCGTGCCCGGCGAGGGTCACCAGCATCGTGTGCTCGACATTGTGGTAGAGTGCGTCGCTGTTGCCGATGCATTCGATGGCGATGCGCGCGATCGAGGGCACGACCTCGACGAGGTGGCGGTCGCTCGATGAACTGAACCGCCGCTTCATGTAGCTGCTCAGGAACTCACCCAGCGCGTCGGCGGCGAGCTCGGGAACCGTAATCATGGCCCCGACGGTACGCCCGCCGGGTGACGGATTTGCTACGCCCTTAGCTTACGACCTGCCTCAGGATCGTGTCGGCGAGCTGATTCACCGTCCGGATTTCGGCGACTTGCTTCATCGGGATCGAGATGTCGAAGCGGTCTTCCAGCTCGACGATCATGTCCATCACGGTGAGCGAATCGACCGTGGTGCCGTCGCAGATCACGGTGTCTCCCGTGATCGGCAGGCCGTCGACTTGATAAGGCGCGAGGAGGCGCCGGACTTCGCCGAAGATTTCCATCTGCAGCGAGACGCTCTCCAGCTTGGCGGGAAGGATGGTCGAGGGGCTATTGTTCATGGCCCTATATCAACGCATCCCGAGGCCAACGTTAAAACACGTTTGGTTACCGACCGTGTCTTGACGTTACGAAATGTTGCAGCAGCTATTCTGCGGCCAGCCGGTCGGGCGCCAGCCAGCGGTCGAAATCGTGCAGGGCGCGCGCGGCCATCGCCTGCTTGCGCTCCTTGCCCTTGGTGAAGCCTTCGATCGGCGGGAACAGACCGAAGTTCACATTCATCGGCTGGAAGGTCGTGGCGTCGGCGCCGCCGGTGATATGGCCCAGCAACGCGCCCATCGCCGTCGTGTGGGGCGGTGCGCTCGGCGTGCGGCTCTGCCGCTCGGCGGCGGCGAAACGGCCGGTCATCAGGCCAACGGCGGCGCTTTCGACATAGCCCTCGCAGCCCGTGATCTGGCCGGCGAAGCGCAGGCGCGGGTCGGCCTTCAGGCGCAAGGTCCCATCGAGCAGGCGTGGGCTGTTCAGGAAGGTGTTGCGATGCAGGCCGCCCAGCCGCGCGAACTCGGCGTGCTCCAGGCCGGGAATGGTGCGGAAGATGCGCGTCTGCTCGCCGTGCTTCAGCTTGGTCTGGAAGCCCACGATGTTCCAGAGGGTGCCCAGCGCATTGTCCTGGCGAAGCTGCACGACCGCCCAGGGCCGTCGGCCGGTGCGCGGATCGCGCAGGCCCACCGGTTTCATCGGCCCGAAGCGCAGGCTCTGCGGCCCTGTCGAGGCGATCACCTCGATCGGCTGGCAGCCCTGGAAGTAGGGCGTGGTGGCTTCCCATTCCTTGAACTCGGTCTTGTCGCCGGCAACGAGCGCCGCGACGAAGGCCTCGTACTGCGGCTTGTCCATCGGGCAGTTGTAGTAATCAGCACCATCGCCCGCGGGGCCGCCCTTGTCGTAGCGCGACTGCTTCCAGACGATCGACTGATCGATGCTCTCGTGGTGCACGATGGGCGCGATGGCGTCGAAGAAGGCGAGCGACTCCTCGCCGGTCAGCTTGCCGATCGCTTCGGCGAGCGCAGGCGAGGTGAGGGGGCCTGTCGCCAGGATGACGCTGTCCCAGTCGGCCGGCGGCAATCCGGCGATCTCCTCGCGCCGCAGCTCAACCAGCGGATGGATGAGCAGCGCCTCCTGCACGGCGGCGGAGAAGCCATGGCGATCGACGGCGAGCGCGCCGCCCGCCGGCAGCTTGTGCGCATCGGCCGCGCGCATGATCAGCGAGCCCGCGCGCCGCATCTCCTCGTGCAGCAGGCCGACGGCGTTGTTGTAGGCGTCGTCGGAGCGGAAGGAGTTTGAGCAGACGAGCTCGGCGAGCTGATCGGTCTGATGTGCCTCGGTGCCGCGCACCGGCCGCATCTCGTGCAGCACCACGGGCACGCCCGCCGAGGCGAGCTGCCATGCCGCCTCGCTGCCCGCGAGGCCGCCGCCCACGATATGTACGGTCTTTAAATTTGGCGTCATGACCTGCATTTCATGTCATCCTGAGCGGAGCGCAGGATCGACAAATAGCTATATGGGAGAAGCGCCAATGGCCATCAAGTTCCACAATCCGAAGACCGTCGCTCTTGCCGGCAAGTACAGCCTCGGCGCGGAGGTGCCCCCGGAGGCGCGCGTTCTCTATGTTTCCGGCCAGGTCGGCCTCGATTCGCGGGGCAAGCTGCAGTCGACCTTCGAGAAGCAGGCGCAGCAGGCGTGGAAGAACATCGGCCAGGTTCTGAAGGCGGGCGGCATGGGCTACAAGGATATCGTCAAGCTGACGACTTTCATCACCGACGCCCGATACATCGCGGCCAACCGCGCGGTGCGCGAGCAGTTCATCCCCTCGGATCCCTATCCCGCCTCGACTCTGCTGGTCGTTCAGGGCCTCGCCGATCCCGCCATGCTCGTCGAAATCGAGTGCGTGGCCGCGAAGTGAAGGTTGCTGCCATCCTCTTCTCGACGGTGACGCTGGTTGCCGCGGCTGCGGCCGCGCAGGAGCTCGTGCCGGCGCCGGAAGGTGCGAAGCTTGTCCTGGAAGCGATGGGAGATGGCGTGCAGGTCTATACGTGCGAAGCGCAGGGGCAGGGCTATGGCTGGGTCCTGAAGGGGCCCGATGCCAAGCTGCTCGACAAGCAGGGCCACGAGATCGGCACGCATTTCGCCGGGCCGACATGGAAGGCGACCGACGGCAGCAGCGTCGTCGGCGAGGTCGTGGCCCATGCCGATGCACCGGGCGGCAAGTCGATCCCGTGGCTGCTGCTCAAGGCCAAGAGTCACGATGCGCCGGGGCTGATGGCCAACGTCGCCTTCATCCGGCGCTCGATCACGCGCAACGGCCTGCCGGCGCCGGCAGGCTGCGATGTCGCGCATCAAGGGGCCGAGGCGCGTTCGCCTTACTCGGCGATCTACCAGTTCTACAGCGCACCGTTTGCGAAATGACCGACAGCCTCAAGGTCGCGCTCGCCCAGCTCAATCCCAAGGTCGGCGACATCGCCGGCAACCTCGCCAAGGTGCGGGCCGCCCGCGCCGAGGCGAAGAAGCAGGGTGCCGATCTGGTGATCACCTCGGAGCTGGTGATCGCGGGCTATTTCCCCGAGGACCTGGTGCTGAAGCCGTCCTTCCAGAAGCAGTGCATGGAGGCGGTCGAAGCGTTGCGCGCCGACACCAGGGATGGCGGGCCGGGGCTGTTCGTCACGACGCCCTGGCGCGAGGAGGACAGGCTCTACAACGCCATCATCGCACTCGACAAAGGCGAGATCGTCGGCAAGCGCTTCAAGGTCGACCTGCCGAACTACGGCGTCTTCGACGACAAACGTGTCTTCGCGCCGGGACCGATGCCGGGACCGCTGATCTACAAGGGTGTGCGCATCGGCGTGCCGATCTGCGAGGATGTCTGGACGCCCGACGTCGTCGAATGCATCTCCGAGACGGGCGGCGAGATCCTGCTGGTGCCCAACGGCTCGCCCTTCGAGGTCGGCAAGACCGACGTGCGCGTGCAGCTGGGCGTCAAGCGCGTGATCGAGAGCGGCCTGCCGTTCGCCTATGTGAACCAGGTCGGCGGTCAGGACGAGGTGATCTACGACGGCGGCTCGTTCGTGCTGGGCGCCGATCGCCTGCTCAAGGCCAAGCTCGCCTCCTTCAAGGAGGAGGTGGCGACGATCGAGTTCCGCCGCACCGGCAAGGGCTGGGAAGCGCAGCCTGCGGGTATCGCGTCCGAGCTGGGTGAGCTCGAAGCGATCTATCAGGCGATGATGCTCGGCCTGCGCGACTATGTGAACAAGACGGGCTTTCCGTCGGTCGTGATCGGCCTGTCGGGCGGCGTGGACTCCGCGCTGACGGCCGCGGTCGCTGCCGATGCGTTGGGACCGGCACGGGTGCATACGCTGATGATGCCGTCGCCCTATACCGGCCGGGAGTCTCTGGAGGACGCCAAGGCCTGCGCCGAAGCGATCGGCATCAAGTACGAGATCGTCAGCATCGAACCGGCGATGGAAGCGTTCCGCAAGATGCTGACGCCGCTGTTCGGCAACAGGGCGGAGGACGTCACCGAGGAGAATATCCAGAGCCGCGCGCGCGGTGTCACGCTGATGGCCGTGTCGAACAAATTGGGCGGCATGGTGGTGACGACGGGCAACAAGTCGGAGATGGCGGTGGGCTACGCCACGCTCTATGGCGACATGTGCGGCGGCTACAACGTGCTGAAGGACGTCTACAAGACCACCGTCTTCGAGCTCTGCAAATGGCGGAACGGGCATCTGCCGGTCGGTGCCCTTGGCGCGCGCGGCCCCGTGATTCCCAAGCGCATCATCACCAAGCCGCCGTCGGCCGAGCTGCGGCCCGATCAGAAGGATTCCGATTCTCTGCCGCCCTATCCGGTGCTCGACGCCATCCTGCGCGGACTGATCGAGCGTGACCTCAGCGCCGAGGAGTTGGCCGCCGAAGGGTACGATAGCGCAACCGTGAACCGGGTCTGGCGTTTGCTTGAGGCTGCCGAATACAAGCGTCGGCAGGCCCCGCCGGGCGTGAAGATCACTTCGCGCCTGATCAGCAACAAGGAGCGCCGCTATCCCATCGTCAACGGCTTCCGCGGCTGAACAGAACAGTCGGGTCAACCAGCTTCTGAAGCGGCTGGGGCCCGGCGTGATCACGGGTGCGGCCGACGACGATCCGAGCGGCATCGCCACCTATTCCCAGGCGGGCGCGTCCACCGGCTTCAGCCTGCTTTGGACCGTGGTGCTGACGTGGCCGATGATGGTCGCCGTCCAGTCGGTGAGCGCGCGCATCGGCCGGGTCACCGGCCACGGTCTCGCCGCCAACATGCTGGGCGTCTTCCCGCGCTGGGTGGTCAGCGGCTTGGTGCTGCTGCTGTTCGTCGCCAACACGATCAATATCGGCGCCGATCTTTCGGCCATGGGCGCGGCGGCGCGGCTGGTCATCGGTGGCAATCAGCGGGTCTACACGCTGCTCTTCGCCGCTGTGACCTTGCTCGGTGTCGTCCTGGTGCCCTATCACCGCTATGTCGGCGTGCTGAAATGGTTGACCTTCAGCCTGTTCGCCTATGTCGGCGTAGTCTTCACCGTCCACATCGACTGGCATGCGGTCGTGCTCGGGGCCTTCCTGCCGCGTTTCGACCTCACCGGCGACTCGGCCACCCTGGTCGTGGCGATGTTCGGCACCACCATCAGTCCCTATCTCTTCTTCTGGCAGAGTTCCCAGGAGGTCGAGGAGGAAGAGGCCGATCCGCAGGCCGCACCGCTGCTCGAGAAGCCGCGGCAGGCGCCGCGCGAGCTGCAGCGCATCAGCTGGGAAACCTGGGTGGGTATGGCCATGTCCAACATCGTTGGCTTCTTCATCATCCTGACGACGGCCGCGACCTTGCATGCCCATGGCCATACCGACATCCAGACGTCGGAACAGGCGGCGGCCGCGCTGAAACCGATCGCCGGCAACGGCGCGTTCGCGCTCTTCAGCCTGGGTATCGTCGGTACCGGCCTGCTGGCGGTGCCCATCCTGGCGGGATCGGTGGCCTACGCCGTGGGCGAGCTCGGCGACTGGCCGATCGGGCTCGAGCGTCGCTTGCGCCAGGCGCGCGTGTTCTACGGCGTCATCGCCGCGTCGATCGTGCTGGGCACGGCGGTCGATCTCTCGCCGCTCGATCCGATCCGCATGCTGGTCTGGAGCGCCGTCGTGAACGGCGTCATCACGGTGCCCATCCTGATCGCTGTCATGATCGTGGCCTCGCGGCCCGAGCAGATGGGAAAATTCGTCGCAACGGCGAGCCAGCGTTTGTTCGGCTGGATCACGACCGCGATGATGGGCGCCGCGGCCATCGCTATGTTCGTGTTGATGTGAACCGATGTATAGTGCGGGACGTGGGATGTGGGTCCTGCATGACAAGAATAAGACGTCGAGGCTTCTTTCTGGCGGGGGGTGCGTTTGCACTAGCTCGCAATGCGTCAGCACAACTTGCCCTGCCGGATCTGATTCCCCGGCGGCTGCTGTTCAGCGCGCCCGAGCGCACGCGCGTCGAGGTCAGTCCCGACGGCAAGCAGATCGCCTTCCTGCGGCCGGTCGACGGCGTCCAGAACGTCTGGCTGGCGCCAATCACCGATCCTGCCGCTGAAAGGGGGCTGACCAGGATCACCGACCGAGACGTCTTCGGTCAGGTTTATTGGCCCTACGACAACAACCACGTCGTGTTCTTTCGCGAGCAGGGCGGCGACGAAAACTGGCAGGCCCACGCCGTCGACGTGACCAGTGGCGAGGTCAAGTCGCTGACGCCGGGGCCGGGCGTGCGGTCCTACGTGCAGCAGCTCTCGGTGCATTTCCCCGGCGATCTGCTCGTTGCCCACAATGCACGCGACAAGCGCTTCTTCGACATCTATCGCGTCAACGTCGCGACCGGCGAGAGCAAGCTCGTCTACCAGAACGATCGCTTCGCCGGCATCTTCACCGATCCGCACTTCAACGTGATGTTCGGGTTTCTCTATCGGCCCGACGGCGGGTACGACCTGGTGAAGCCCGACGGTTCGATCTTCCGGAGCATCGCGGCAGAGGACGCCTACACCACGGAACCCATCGAGGTCTCGGACGACGGCCGCACCCTCTATTGGCTCGACTCGACCGACCGCGACCGGTCGGCGCTGGTGGCGCAGGATCTCGCGACCGGCACGTTCCGCACAATGTCCGAGGACATCGACGCCGACTATGGCGAGCCCGTGCTCGATCCGGTGAGTCGCGCGCCGATCGCCGTGCCGGCGGTCTACGCTCGTCGCCGCTGGGAGGTGGTCGATCCGTCGGCGTTGCCCGACCTCGACATCATCAAGGCCTCGATCAAGGGCGAGCTGGGAGGCTTCAACCTCTGCAACGACCGTTCGCACTGGGTCGTCTACAGCGAGCCGACGGCCAAACCCGGGCGCTTCCTGCACTACGATCGCGTGGCCAGCAAGGTGACGCAGCTGTTCTCCAGCCGGCCGGCGCTCGAGGACAGGACACTGGTGCCGATGGAGTCGGTCGTCGTGCCCGCGCGCGACGGTCTGAATCTCGTCTGCTACCTGTCGCGGCCGGCCCATATCGGCCGGGATCGGGCGACACCGATGGTGCTGGTGGTCCATGGCGGACCGTGGTCGCGCGACTTTCCCGACTTCAACACGACGCACCAGTGGCTGGCCAACCGCGGCTACAGCGTGCTCAGCGTCAACTATCGCGGCTCGCTGGGCTTCGGGAAGGATTTCGTGAATGCCGGCAATCACGAATGGGCCGGTCGCATGCACAACGATCTGATCGATGCCGTCGAATGGGCGACGAACAAGCTGATCGCCATTCCCTCGCGTGTGGCGATCTACGGCGCCAGCTATGGTGGCTACTCGGCATTGGTCGGAGCGACCTTCACGCCCGACCGCTTCGCCTGTGCGATCGATCTGTTCGGCATCTCCAATCTCGTGAGCTTCGCTCAGGAAATTCCGCCCTACTGGAAGACGTGGGAGCCAGTGTTGAAGACGCGCATGGGCGATGTCTCGACGGAGGAGGGCCGCAAGTTCCTGGAGAGCCGCTCGCCGCTCACCTTCGTCGATCGCATCCAGACGCCGCTCCTGATCGGCCAGGGTGGCAACGACGTACGGGTCACGGCCGACGAGTCCGATCAGATCGTCGCCGCCATGCAGAAGCGCAAGATCCCCGTGACCTACGTCTTCTACAAGGACGAGGGCCACGGATTCCATCGCTTCGAGAACCGCCTGTCGTTCACTGCGGTGGCCGAAGCCTTCCTGGCGCAGCATCTCGGCGGCTCCTGCGAAGCGGTCGGCGACGACTTCAAAGGCTCGAGCATCGAATTCCGGGCCGGTCGTGACCTGATCCCGGGATTGGGTTGATCAGTCCTTCGCCGCCGGCAGCACGACGTTGTTCAGGATGCCGAGCGGGATGACGCCCTGCAGCGGGCCGCCATAGTGACCGGCCGTGATTGCGACCACGAGGTCGAGATCGGGCACGACGAACAGCCGCTGGCCGCCCCAGCCGAAGCCGGCACTCCAGAGCAGCTCGCGTCCGTTCACGAAGCTGCGGCCCAGCCACCATTGATAGCCGTAGAAGTAGATGCTGGCGCCGTTGATGCGCGGCTTGACCGACTCGGCGACCCAGTCCGCGGGCACGACCTGCCGTTCGTCCCATTTGCCGTGCGCCAGCAGCAGTTGCCCGAGCTTGGCCATGTCGCGCGGGCGCAGGCGCAGACCGGCATAGGCGGCGGGATCGCCGTTCTTGGAGAACGAACCCCATTCGGTGTCGGTGATGTGAAGCGGCTGGAAGAGCTTTTCCCGCGCATAGACGTCGATCGGCTGGCCGACGCTGGTCGTGAGCACCAGTCCCAGAAGCGCGGTGCCGCCGCCCGAATAGGCGTAGACGGTTCCGGGAGGCGCGACGGCGGGCTGCTTCAGGACGAAGGCGTAAGGATCCGGCGCGTTGTCCATCATGGTCTCGCTGTTCTTCGGATCGGAGTAGGGGCGATCCTCGTCCCATTCCAACCCGGCGGACATGGTGAGCAGGTGACGGCTGGTGATGCGCGCATTGTCGGCGCTGCGCAGCGAAGCGTATTGCGGCAACCGGTCGATCACCGGCGTGTCGAGGCTCGGATATTTGCCGTCGCCGAGAGCGACGCCGATCAGGAGTGACGTCACGCTCTTGGAGATCGAGCGCAGGTCGTGCTTCACCGTCGGCCCGAAGGCGACCTTGCCGATCGGAACGCCGAGGCGCTCGTCGTTGCCGGTGTAGTAGCGCTCGAAGACCAGCTTGCCGTGCCGCGCGACGACAACGGAATGGATGTTGGCCTGCTGCCATTGGCCGATGAACTTGTCGGTGCCGCAGAGCCGTGGGCCGTCGAGCCCGACCTCATCCGGCCTGGCGCGCGTCCAGCCGTCGTCGATTGCCACGGGTGCGCCGCAGGAAATGTCCTCGGCCAGAGCGGAGAAGGCGGCGCGAACAGCGCCAGCAAGAGAATGACTATTCTTGCCATGGTTAATCTCGGTCGAGACCCCAGCTTAGGTCGTGGCGGCGGCCCGGCAAGCGCGTGTTAGCGTCATTTGCATGAAGCTTTATTCCGGCCCCCTCAGCATGTTCGGCGCCAAGGCCGAGATCGCCGTCCTCGAGAAGGGACTCGATGTCGAGCTGGTGATGGTGCCGTTCGAGATGAGCACGCTCTACAGCCCCAAGCATCCCGAGGTCGCGCGCATCAATCCCAGGCAGCAGGTGCCGGTGCTGGTCGACGGCGATCTCGAGATCTTCGATTCGACCCAGATCTTCGAGTACTTCGAGGAGGTGAAGCCGGAGCCGGCGCTGTGGCCGCGCGAGCGCAAAGCCAGGGCGCGGGCCCGCCTGCTCGAGCTCCAGTCGGACGAGATCTATTTCCCGCACATCGTGCAGTTGATGCGTCTGGCGGCGACGCCGAACGATCCGGCCGCGGCCGAAGCCCGCGCCACGGCGGGCCGTTTCTACGATGGCATGGAGCATGCGCTGGGCGACAGGGAATGGTTGGCCGGCGCTTATTCCTATGCCGATATCGCCTTCTACATGGCGCAGCTCTTCGGCGAGCGCTGGGGCGTGCCGCTCACCGATGCTCATCCCGGCTTGCGCCGGTGGCGTGAGCGCATGAGCGTGCGACCGGCAGTGACGAAAGTCGCGGGCGCGATGGGACGTTACCTGCGCTCGCAGAGCCGGCCGTTGCCGGAGTTCCTGGCGCGGCTGGTCGAGAGGGCGGCATGACGAAGATCTTTTTCCTGCCCGGCGCCGGCGGCTCGCCGGACTTCTGGCGGCCCGTGGGCGATCGTCTGCCGGCGGATCGGCCCAAACGCTATTTCGGCTGGCCGGGACTCGGCCATCAGCCGCACGATCCGAAGATCAGGCGCTTCGATGATCTCGTGCAGTCCGTGTCGTCCGAAATGACCGAGCCGGTCGATCTGGTGGCGCAGTCGATGGGCGGGGTCATGGCCGCGCAGTTGACGATCGCAAGGCCTGCGTTCGTGCGGCGGCTGGTGCTCTGCGTGACGTCGGGCGGCGTCGACATGACGGCGTTGGGCGCATCGGAGTGGCGGGACGACTATCGTCGCTCGTTCCCGAACGCGGTCGACTGGATCACCGCGCCGGGGGCCGCGCGCGACCTGCCGATCGAGCGCATCGCCGTGCCGGTCTTGCTGATCTGGGGTGACTCGGATCCGATCAGCCCCGTAGCGGTCGGCCAACATCTCGCCGAGCGTCTGCCCGACGCCCGCCTGCATGTCGTGAAGGGCGGCAATCATGATCTGGCGCAGAGCCATACCCAAGAGGTCGCCCCGCTCATCTCGGCGTTTCTCGCTTAAAGGCATGGTAATTAATAATTGACTTCTCGGACGGCTCACCCATACTGGAGAAGGGACCCGGCCCCTTTTTTGAGAAGCGCGAGGACCGCAGGAGACGCCGCACCGTGAGGCGGATCGAGCGCGGCGCGGAGACGACGGCGATCCCGTTTGAGTCCGCCGGCTCCTTCCCGTTTAGGGGCCGTTAATCGATCGTCCCGCAGTCAGCAATTCAAACAATCGCAGGACCCCGGTCCGTTATTTTTCCGTTTTTCTAACGAGAGGGATCCGAGTTGGCGCAAGTAGCGCAGCTGCGCTGCTCAAGAACTTTTTTCACGTCCCTCTCCCCCGCTGCGCGGGCGGAGAGGAACATGAGGAAGTGTGCGGCGTGACAAGGACTACGGCTTGACCTTGCGCTTCAGCATCATCTCGTAGACGCGCAGGATCGAGGTGCTGTCCTCGGGGCCCCAGCCCATGCCCTTGGCGAGGCGCTGCAGGTTGTGGGTCGAGGCGCCCTGCTGCAGCGGCACGCCCAACTCGTCGCCGAGTTCGAGCGCGAGATGCAGGTCCTTGTAGGCGAGGTCGAGCGCAAAGGAGGGCGGATCGTAGAAGCCCTTCAGCGGCCG
>Ga0153954_1001286_pt1 | contig 14130 bp, 14 predicted proteins | sample TSFL038MetaG_FD_102277 | JGI IMG/M metagenome (GOLD analysis project Ga0153954, IMG submission 102277) | Attine ant fungus gardens microbial communities from Florida, USA - TSFL038 MetaG | ecosystem: Host-associated > Fungi > Mycelium > Unclassified | place: USA: Florida, Wekiwa Springs State... | reverse complement strand
GTGGGATTTGCCTTATAGCCGTCGAAGAAATGCTCGCAATCGAGCATGGTTTCGCGGCCTTGCTTGACGGCGAGTTCGACCGATTGCGCGATGCCGGCGAGATTGTCTTCGAGCGTCGTGCCGAGCGCGACGCGGACGTGATAGTCCCAGGATTTGGCGACATAGCAAATGGCATCGGCCGCGGCGTTGAGCAGCCCGGCAACGCCCGGATCGTTCGCCGCCGAACGGCCGCTGCGGCGGATCATGCCGAAGGCTGCGAATTTCGCCTGATGAAACTTCGGCTTCTCGGCGAAGAATTCGGTGTCGACCGGATTGGCACCGGGATAGCCACCCTCGATGTAATCGACGCCGAGCGCGTCGAGCAGGCCCGCGATATAGCGCTTGTCATCGAGCGAAAAATCGACGCCCGTTGTCTGCGCGCCGTCGCGCAAGGTCGTGTCGTAGAGATAAAGGCGCTCGCGGCTCATCGGCGCGCCTCCGCGGGAACGCCCAACGCTTTCGCCATTTTGGTATTGGCAAGCCACTCGCCCTCGATCGCGACGCTCTGGCGGAACTGCGGCTTGAAGCCGAGCTTCTCGAAGAAGGGCAGGGCGGTGTCGCTCGCATCGACATTGAGCGTCTTGGCGCCGCGCCCGCGCGCGAGCGTTTCGAGCGCGGTCACAAGAAAAGTGCCGATGCCTTCCCCCGCAACCTCGGGGCGGACATAAAGCATGTCGACCAAGTCGTTGCCCTTGAGGCTGGCAAAGCCCACAGCATCGCCGTCGCGCAGCGCCAGCAATGTTGTCTGCGCGGCGAGGCGTTTGGCGAATTCCTCCTCGTCATCGGCGCTTGCGATCCAGGCCGCGCGCTGCGCTTCGTCGTAATCGTCTTCGGTCAGCTCGTCGATCGCGTCGCGGAAGATTTGCGCGACGACGCTCGCATCCTGCGGCAGGAATGGGCGCAATGCCGGGTTGGCGAGGGACGCGTTCATCGCTTCACCTCCCAGCTTGTCGTGCCGTCCTTGTTGTCCTTCAGCGCGATGCCCATGCCGATCAATTCGTCGCGGATGCGGTCGGATTCCGCCCAGTCTTTCGCCCTGCGCGCGGCGAGCCGCGCTTCGATGAGGCCTTCCACATGGCTCTTGTCAAACAAGATGGGCGCCGGGTTCCAATCCGCAAGCTCGGACTGGAACAGGCCGATGAAATGGCCCGACGAGGCGAAGCGCGTGCCGGCGAGTGCCACATCGCCCTCCAGTGTCTCGCGATAAAGCCGCCGCAGCACGGTGATCGCTTCCGGCGTGTTGAGGTCGTCTTCGAGCGCGGCGAGGAATTCCGGCGCAAGCGTCGCGGACGAGGCGGCGAATTGCTTGGCGACCGGATAATATTTGTCGAGTTCGCGCTGACTCTCGTTGAGGCTTGCGAGCGTCCAGTCGATCGGCTGGCGGTAGTGGGCTTTGAGCATGTTGAAGCGCAGGACTTCGCCCGGCCAATCCTTCAGCGCCTGCCGGATGGTGATGAAATTGCCGAGGCTCTTCGACATTTTCTGGCCTTCGACCTGCAGGAAGCCGTTGTGCAGCCAGTAGTTCGCCATGACGCTATGGCCGAAGGCGGAGCAGGTCTGGGCGATCTCGTTCTCATGATGCGGGAAGATGAGGTCGATGCCGCCGCCGTGGATGTCGAAGACCTCGCCGAGATATTGCCAGCTCATCGCCGAGCATTCGAGATGCCAGCCGGGACGGCCATAGCCCCAAGGGCTTTCCCAGCCCGGCTCGTTCGCCGCCGAGGGCTTCCACAGCACGAAATCCATCGGGCTTTTCTTATAGGGCGCAACCTCGATGCGGGCGCCGGCGACCATCTCGTCGAGCGGGCGGCGCGACAGCCGGCCATAGTCCGGCATCGACGGCACGTCGAAGAGCACATGGCCTTCGGCGACATAAGCATGGCGCGCAAGTATGAGCCGCTCGATCAGTGCGATCATCGCCGCGATATGTTCGGTGGCGCGGGGTTGGACATTCGGCTCGAGGCAGCCGAGCGCCTTCGCGTCGGCCTGGAAGGCGGCGTTGGTTTCCTCGGTCAGTTCGCGGATCGAAATGCCGCGCTCGGCGGCGCGCGCATTGATCTTGTCGTCGACGTCGGTGATGTTGCGGACATAGGTGACGTGATCCGCGCCATAGAGATGGCGCAGCAGCCGGTAGAGCACGTCGAAGACGATCAGCGGCCGGGCATTGCCGATATGGGCGAAGTCATAGACCGTCGGCCCGCAGACATACATGCGCACATGGGCGGGATCGAGCGGCTCGAAGACCTGCTTCTGCCGGGTCAGCGTATTGTAAAGCTGCAAAGCCATAGCTTCCCTTTACAGCCTGAGCTGGCCTGGGAGGTCAAATCTGAACTCGAGATGAGGACGAGACGTCTCCGGCCAGCGCGAGGCTAGCCAATAATAATCCGGCGAAGGCGGATGGAGCACGTCATGGCCGGAACATGGGCGAGAAGAAGCCTCCGGTCAAGGCATTCCGAGTAGCGTTCTTAAGCCTTTCTTAGCCCCGCCGAGGGAAAACTGATCCCGCCTGCCGAAGCCCGATTCCGGGCTTCTGCTCGCGCGGACGCGGGGAACCCAGTCATGCGCTCAGGTCACTTGGGGGGCGTAATGACGTTTATCGCGCGGGACTACCGCCGACTTCTGGCGCTGGCGCTGTCGATTCTGGCCGGCCTTCTGGCGCTGGCGGCGATGCAGACCAAGGCGCGCGCGCAGGATGGCAAACAAGCCTTTGCCAGCGAGACCTTCGTCATCCCCGCCGACGATGGCTATGGCACCCAGGATTGCCTCGGCAAGGACAGAGCCTGCGGCCAGGTCGTGGCCTCGGCCTGGTGCGAGTCGCATGGTCTTGCCGCGCCGATCGCCTTTGGTCCCGCTTCGGACGTCACCGGCGCGACATTGGGCGTCAAGCCGGTGAAGCTTGATCCCAATTCCTTCATCGTGACCTGCCGCGAATAAAGCTCAATAGCTCAGCGAGGCGCGCAGACCGAAGATCGCCGCGTTTTTGATCGGCCGACCCTGATCGTTCGGGTTCGGCTCATTGGCGCCAGGATGAATCGAATATTGGAAGTCGGGCTGGAGGGTGAAGCCCGGCATCATCTGCGCCTGATAGGTCGCCTCGATCGTGCCTTCAAAATTGCGGATCGGATAGCCGGGGATCATCTGCGCAGTCAGCATATCCTGCGCCCGCGCCGCCGCTGAAATATGCGTGAAGGCCAGTCCGAAGCCGAAAGAATCGTCGCCGCGCCCCGGCACCAAACCGCTGAAATTCAGACCGCTGTCGATGTAATAATCGACGATGCTGCTTTCTTCCGGGCTGACCGAGCCGCGGACGAAAAGGCCGACGCCCTTGTCCGGCGCGCTCGCCGAGAGGCGATAGATCTGCTGGTCGATAACGCCGTAGACGCCTTGCGCATTGCCGCCGGTGAGAACCGGGCCCAGCGCCGGGAAGATGCCGCGCGGGAAGGGCATCAGATTGTCGTAGATACCGACCTTGACCGTGCCGGGCAGCCAGAAGGCGTTCTTGTCCGTGTTGTAGCGCAACTGGCCTTCGGAAAAGATCGTCGGCGGATCCTGGACGCGGAAGTTCGTGCCCCAGCGATTGTTGACCTGCGGGTCGCCGCCCTCGGGATCGGCCGGGTCGCCATTATAGACCGCCGTGAGGATTGTCAGATTGTCGGTGGCGTTGAACTTGACGCTGACGCCAGGCGTCGCCAGCGGATAGGCCGCCCCGCCGCCCGGCAGATTGCTTGCGGCAAATTGCGGAAAGCCGAAGGTCGAATTGATCATCAACTGCGCATAGTTCGAGATGATGAACTGGTTGTCCGCAGCTAGCTGGCCGATGTGGACCGAAATCTTGTCGTTGAAGAAGTGCTGATCGAAATAAGCTTCATAGAGGCGCGAGGAATGCAGCGCCTCGATATAGCTCGTCGTATTCAGATTGCTGACGAAGTAGCGCGACAGGCCGGTGCCGTCGATCTGCTGCAGATCGAAATGGATCAGGCCATCCTTCCAGCCGACCAGCTTGTTGGTATCGATATCGATCAACGCCTGGAAGCGATCCTCGTAAATCGCGCCCTGCTGTTCGCCGCCAACAGGGTTGCCGAACGTCTCGCCGATGTAAAAAAGATTGAACTTGATGCCCTTGTCATAAAGCGCCTGGCGCCAGCCAAGCGGATCGCCGTCCTTGGGGAGGGCGGCCGCAATCGAACCATCCGGTACGAAATCCGGCGCCTTCGACGCATCGTCGGCAAAAGCGGGCAGGGCCGCCAGACTCGCGGCAAGTCCTAAGCCGTAGGCGCAAAGCCTCCGCGACATCACATGCCCCCGATTCAACCCCGGGGCTTTCTGCCGGAACCATTCTTTGTTGTGAACCCGATCCGGGCGCGTCTCTCAGAAATCAGCGCCGGGTGGCAAAAATGTCAGATCGCCGCTCAAAGGAGCGCTTGGACGGCGAGGCTCGCGGCGAAGATCAATCCGGCGTCGCGGTTCGAGCGAAAAAGTTTGAGCGCCAATGTGGGGTTGGAAGGATCGAGGCGCGAAATCTGCCAGACAAAATGCGCGCCGAAGCAGAGCCAGCCCAAGAGCGCCACGCCATGCAGGGCGCCGGCGGCATAAAGCGCCGCGCCGATCAGGACGAAGGCCAGCGCGTAGAACAAGCCGACGCCTTCGCGCACACGGGCGCCGAATCGCAGCGCGGTCGATTTCACGCCGGCGATGAGATCGTCTTCCATGTCCTGCAGCGCATAGATCGTGTCGTAACCGATCGTCCAGGCGACGCCGCCGGCATAGAGCAGCAGTGCGGGCCAGGCGAGGCTACCCATCTCCGCCGCCCAGCCGACAAGCGCGCCGAAGGCAAAGGCGAGACCAAGCACCGTCTGCGGCCAGAAGGTGACGCGTTTCATCAGTGGATAAATCGCAACGATCACAAGCGAGACCGGCGCGAGCGCGATCGTGAATCGATTGAAGCAAAGCAAGACCGCAAGACCGATGCCGATCTGCGCGGCAAGAAAGAGCGCCGCCGCGCGCGTGCTCACACGGCTTGCCGCGAGCGGCCGGTTGCGCGTCCGCTCGACCTTGGCGTCGATATCGCGATCGAGAAAATCGTTATAGGTCGTGCCCGCGCCGCGCATCGCCACCGCGCCGATCAGGAACAGTACGAGGTGCCACAAATTCGGCGGCGCATGCTGTGCATTGCTGGCGAGCAGCGACGACCACCAGCAAGGCAGAAGCAGCAGCCACCAGCCGATCGGCCGGTCGAGGCGGGCAAGCTGGATATAGGGCTGCCATCCGGCCGGTGCGTGACGCAGCAGATTTGGGCGCCCGGCATCGGGCAAGCTCACGCCGGGCGATGCATTCATAGAGGGCCGGTGGGCAATTTCTGGCCGCCAAGGGCGGAATCGCTGCCGGACTGTTGCGCTTTCTTCTCCTGCGCGGCAAAGGCGCAGGCCTTGGCGGCGATCTGAGTCGAATGCTGGTAGCTCTTGTCGAGGTTCATGACCGCCTCATCGGGGACCATGCACCAATCCTTGTTCTTCTTGAGATAGTCGAGCAAGGCTTTCTCGGAGACAGCGAGCTCGCGCAGCTTCGGGCAGGAGAGCGCCGGATCGAGCTGGCCTCTGGTCGAAGATTTGGCGAGTTTGTTCAAGGCCTGGATGATGTCCATGCGGCGCTTGGAGAGATTGCCGATATCCTCGCTGCACTCGGCCGCCCGGGCCGGGCGGCTCATGCCCACGGGGAGGGAAGATGTCAGCGGCGCGCCCAGGGTCAGGGCGGAGATGGCAAAGCCTGCAGCAAGAGCCACGCCGCGGGTTGGAAGAAGCTGCCTCAGCATGGTTCGTCCCGCAAATTCGTTTTGACTGTAACGTGTTGGTCTCATAGCAAAATTCCCTCGCAAGGGGCAAGCGCCCGGCACAAAGGAAGAAAATGGCGCGCTACGACTTCACCACACGCCGGCTTTTCGTCGAGGCGCCGCTGCTGGCCGGCACGCGGATCGCTCTCCCACCACCGGCGGCGCATTATCTGCGCAACGTATTGCGTCTTTCCGATGGCGCGGAACTCTTGGTTTTCAACGGCCGGGACGGGGAGTGGCGGGCGTCTTTGGCCTCGGCCGGCAAAAAGCAGACCATGCTCGAGATCGGTGCATTGGTGAGGGTGCAGGAGCCGCCTGCCGATCTGCATTATCTCTTCGCGCCGCTCAAACATGCCCGGCTCGATTATATGGTGCAAAAAGCGGTCGAAATGGGCGCGAGCCGGCTGCAGCCTGTCTTGACGCAGCATACACACGCGGAGCGGCTCAATCTCGAACGCATGCGCGCCAATGTCATCGAAGCGGCCGAACAGTGCGGCATCCTCGCGGTGCCCGAAGTCGCCGCGCCGGTGAAACTCGCATCGCTCGTTGCGAGCTGGCCGGCGGAGCGGCTGCTCGTCTTCTGTGATGAGGACGCCGAAGTCCGCGATCCGCTCGCGGCTTTGTCGGCGGTTGAGCGGCCGTCGGCGCTCGCCTTGCTCATTGGCCCCGAAGGCGGCTTCGATGCGAGCGAGCGCGCCGCACTCTTGGCACTGCCTAAGATGGTGCGGCTCTCGCTTGGGCCGCGCATTCTGCGCGCCGACACAGCGGCGGTTGCGGCATTGGCTTTAGTGCAGGCGGTGTGGGGCGACTGGCGCGATTGAGTGAAGACTGGGTGAAGACTAAGTGTTTCCACGGCGCGTCCACGATATTGCCTCAAACCGTTCTTAACCATGGCCGCTGAAGCTTGACGCGTGCTTTGCGTCATTCGAGGCGAAATTGCCCCGCAGAGATCAGCGCGGCAATTCATGAATGGGACAGCCATGTCGGATCGCTTACGCTTCAGTTTTGGTGCCGTCTGTTGCGTATCGAGTGTTCTCAGTCTTGCTGCCGTTTCGCCGAGTTTGGCGCGCGACACCTGCGCCGCTTACGGGCCTGATTTCGTGTTGGTTGAGGGAACACATAGCTGCCTGCGCATCGGCGGCCATATGCGCGTCCAATTCTCGAATCCTGTCGAGAACGATCACTTCACCAGCGGCGGACTTGTTACCAGCAACGGACTTGGCGCCAGCGCGACGTCCGCCACGCTGCGCAGCGACAGCCTCGATGGCCGGAGCTTTGGCGAGCCTGGTCATGTGCGCGTCGATACGAACGACGCATCCTACCGCTGATCAGAACGCGCATTCGCTGAAGGCGGGATCGACGCTGCCGTTCCAGCGCGTCTTGAAACGGTGGATCAAATCTTCGGCCTGGCTCTTGCCGGCCGCCACGGTTTCAAGCGGCTCTAGAAAAATCGTTTCGTCACGCCCCTCGGCATCGAGGCAGGCGCGCTTAATCAAGCCTTGCCGCGCGAGCGCGAGAACCTCTTGGGCGACATCGCGCAAACTGCGGCCGGCGACTTTGGCGCCGAGACCGAGACGCGGCGCTTCGGCGCGCACATGTTCCCGCGCCGCCGTGTCCCAGCCCTTGACGATGTCCCAGGCGGCGTCGAGCGACGCATTATCGTAGAACAGGCCGAGACAGAGCGCCGGTAGCGCATGCAGAAACGGCAGCGGGCCGGCATCGGCGCCGCGCATTTCGAGATAGCGCTTGAGTCGCACCTCGGGAAAGATCGTCGAAAGATGATTGGCCCAATCGGACAAGGTCGCGCGTTCGCCGGGCAGCGCGGCGAGCCGGCCGGCGAGAAGATCGCGAAAGCTCGCCCCGGCGACGTCGTGGTAATGATCGCCGCGCTTAACGAAATACATCGGCACGTCGAGCGCGTAATCGACATAGCGCTCGAAGCCCATGCCCGGCTCGAAGGCGAACGCCAGCATGCCGGTGCGCGCCGCATCGGTATGGCGCCAGATTTCCGAACGCATGGAGAGATAGCCGTTGAGCTTTCCGTCGGTAAAAGGCGAGTTGGCAAAGAGCGCCGTGATCAGCGGCTGCAACGCGAGCGACACGCGCAGCTTCTTCACCATGTCGGCTTCGCTCGCATAATCGAAATTCGTTTGCACCGTGCAAGTGCGAAACATCATGTCGAGGCCGTGCGTGCCGACTTTCGGCATGTAGCGCGCCATGATCGCGTAGCGCTGCTTCGGCATCATCGGCGTCTCGGCGCGCGTCCATTTCGGACTCATGCCGAGACCGAGGAAGCCGATATCGAGCGGCGCGGCGACCTTCTCCAGGGCGGCGAAATGCCGAAGTGTTTCGGCCTTCGTCTCATGTACGTTCATGAGCGGCGCGCCGGAGAGCTCGAATTGGCCGCCGGGCTCAAGCGAGATGGCGCCGCCGATCGAATCGTAAAGGCCGATGATATGGCCGGCCTCGACGATCGGCTGCCAGCCGAGTTCCGCCTGCATCCCCTCAAGCAGGGCGCGGATGCCGCCTTGCCCGGGCCGGCCATCGTAGGGCACGGGGCGCAGATCGGCCCGATAGAAGGGAAACTTCTCGTGCTCGGTGCCCATGCGAAACTGCGCCAGCGGCTTGGCGCCGGCCTCGGACCAGGCAACGAGCTCATCGCGCGACGTAACGGGCGTCGGGTCGGAAACGTCGCGGGCCATGATGAGCTTTCGTCGATCTTCTGTGCGGGATGGGGCGGCGAATTACACGAGGCCAGCCGCGAGACGTGCCTTTAGCATATTTTCTGAAAACATTTCAGCGCTCTAAAGCCCGTCTCTCAGATTGTCCTTGAGGACGCTGACAAGGCCGCGCCATCAATGGTGCCTAAATAAGCGTAGCCGCGGCGCAGCGCAACGAGGTCCGCCAAGCTGTCGCAGGTTTGCCGGACATGGCGCACAAGAGGCCCGATGGCAAGACACCGATCCGCCGATGCGGCCGAGTTTAAGCGCCGATCTTAACCCTTCCTCCATTGGTCCTTGTGCAGATAGGCGAGGGAGAACCTCATGAGCCTCATTCAACGCCTCATCGCGGACGAACGGGCGGCCACGTCGATCGAATATGCGTTGATCGCGAGTTTGATCTCGATCACGATCATCGCCGGCGCGCGCGCTGTGGGCACCGCCTTGCAGGCGAAGTTCTTCGGCCCGATCGCCCAGAACCTGACCTAGATCGGTCGCGTTCCCGCGGCGCTTGTCCGCGAGAACGCAAGAGACTTCGCGCTTAGCGGCTGCCGCCGAGGATTTTGCCGATCTCGTCCTGCAGGCCGGACTGCGTGACATTCGCCGGCAAATTGCCGGTCTGGAACATATTGGTCAGTGAGCTGAGCGCCGAGCCAAGTTCGGAATTGGCTGCCGCATTATTACCGCCGGGCGCATTGGCGCTGCCGCCAAAGAGGCTGCCGAGCAGATTGGTCAGGACGCCCATCAGGCCGCCGCCGGAGGCGCCGGCCGAGCCCGCCGAACCGCCGAGCACCGAGCCGAGATTGCCCTGTTCCGCAGCATTGGCCAACTGCCCCAACATCCCGCCAAGGCCCTGATTGTGCAGCGAGGTCGCAAGCCCGCCGATGGCGATTGAGGCGACGACGGGCAGGATCTGCATGAGGATATCCGGGCGGATGCCGGTCACGGCCGAGGCCTGCTGGGCGATCTGCTGGAGCACGTGATTGGAGCCGAGGATCTGCGAGAGCGTATCGCTGCTCTTCTGGGTCGCGTCGGGCGATTGTGCCGCGTTCGGATCGTTGAACGAGGCTTGATGCGTGTTGTCGGTGACGGCCGAGATGACTGAGCCGAGCGTGCCGGGATTGGTCGCGGCCTTGGTGAGGCCGGCCGAAATGGCGGGGATCAGAGCTTGAACGGCCGCCTGCGCTTGATCCGGCGAAAGGCCGAACCGCTGGGCAATATTATTGATGGCTTCGCCGCCTTGGGCGCTTTGCAGAATATCGTTGAGATTGAACATGCATGAACCTCCTCGCCGCCGGCCGATTTGTCGCGGTCACGCCGGCCCCCTTATCACGCGCAGCGATCCTACGTGGTCGGGCGAAAATTTGCGAGAGGCGAGCGAGGCCTCTTATTTCCCGCGGCGCACACCGTTGCGTGACGAGCCCGTAGCAACGAGTTATGACATTGATCTTACGATGCTTTCGAGATCAGATGCTAATGCGCTTTTTTGCCGAAGATAAATTGCTGCGGATTGTCTTCGACCGATCTGATCGCTTGGTCGAGGTCCTGCAGCGTCTTGCGGCCATCGACCGCCAACGCTTCGTACTGATGTAATCCGGCGCCGGTGAAGTGATTGAGATTGGCGGTCAGCTCCTTGGTCCGCTCGTCGAGATGGTCGGCGAGCGTGTGGATCGATTTCGCCGCTTCGGATATCTCCTCGAAAGCGCCCTTTGAATCCGTCGTCTTGAAGAAGCCGTTGAGGCTCGTCAGCACGGTCTGGACCTGATCGGCATCCTTGTTGAGCTTGGCGGAAAGCTCCGACAGGTCCTTGATCATGGATTTCACCTGATCCGGATCGATCGCCTTGACGACATGATCCGTATCGTCGGCGAGTGTCGCGAGCTTTTTCGAAAGCGGCCCGATCTCTTTGCCGACATCCGTCATCGCCCCGAGGAATTGCTTCACGCCGTCCGAGTTCGCGGCGAGCGCGTCGGAGAATTTCTGCACATTCTTGACCGAGGCGCTGAGCGGCGCCGTATTGTCGTCGAGCAGCTTGTTTGCCTTGCTCAGCAGGTCCGAGGCCTGTCCGGTGATGGCGCGGGCGGCCTGCAGCATGTCCTGAAAACCACCGTGTTCGGCAATGATCACGGGCGGCCCGCCGCCGGCCGGTTTCGGCAGCAGCGGCGCGTTTATGTCGCCGCCGGCGAGCGCGATGGATTGGACGCCGGTGAAGCCGCTTGATTCGAGCTGCGCCTTGGTGTCGGCCCGCACCGGCACGCGTGCATCGACGCTGATCAGCGCATAGACATGCGAGGGATCCTGCGGCAGCAGGTTGATCTCCGTCACCTCGCCGACGTGCACGCCGTTGAAAAGCACGAAGCTGCCGCGGCCGAGCCCGGAAATCGAGCCGGTGAAAATCACCTTATAGGTCTGCGTGCCCGCGGGCCGCATGCCGCTGCCCGAGAGCCAATAGACGGTGAAGAAGCCGACCGCGATGATGGCCAAAGCGAAGGCCCCAATCAGCGCATAATGGGCTCGTGTTTCCATAAGTCCTCTTCTACCGCACCGGCGGCGCCGTGCGTAGCTGCGGCCGCGCCGCCGCATCGGCCTGGCGGGCACGCTTGCCGTGGAAATAATTGCGCAGCCACGGATGGTCCGAGGCCAGCATTGTGCTGATCGGCCCCGCGGCGATCACCTTCCCGTCGGCCAAAGCGGCGACACGGTCGCAGGCCGCGTAAAGGCTGTCGAGATCATGGGTCACCATAAAAACCGTGAGTCCCAAAGTCTTTTGCAGCGTGGCGATCAATTCGTCGAATTCGGCGGCGCCGATCGGGTCGAGGCCCGAGGTCGGCTCGTCGAGGAAGACAAGCTCCGGATCGAGCGCCAGGGCGCGGGCGAGCGCCGCACGCTTGATCATACCGCCTGACAATTCCGACGGATATTTGTCCGCCGCATCGGGTTGCAGGCCGACGAGTTCGATCTTCAGCATGGCGAGCTCGTCGGCAAGCCGGCCGGTGAGGCGCAAATGTTCGCGCAGCGGCACTTGCACATTCTGTTTCACGGTGAGGCCGGAAAACAAAGCGCCCATCTGAAACATCACGCCGAAGCGGCGTTCGAGCCTTTTGCGGGCGGTTAAATCGAGCGTGTCGAGATCGGCGCCGAAGACTTCGATCGTGCCGCGCTGCTTGGCATTGAGGCCGAGGATCGTGCGGGTCAGAACCGATTTGCCCATGCCGGAGCCGCCGACGAAGCCAAGGACTTCGCCCTTGCGCACGTCGAGATCGAGACCGTCGAGGATCACCTTGTCGCCGAAGGCGACGGTCAGATCGCGCACTTTGATCGCCAGCGGCGCGGCGGCGTCAATCTGGGGATCGTGAAGCGGCGCGTAGCTCATCGCTCAGAACCGGATCGAGCTGAAGAAGATGGAGAAGATGCCATCGACGACGATGACCATGAAGATCGATTTGACGACCGAGGCCGTCACCTGACGGCCAAGCGATTCCGCCGAGCCCGCGACATTGAAGCCCTCGGTCGCGGCGATGAGGCCGATGACCAGCGCCATGAACGGCGCTTTGATGACTCCAACCCAGAAATCGCTGGTATCGACGGCATTCTGCAAATGGGTCAGGAAATTCTCCGGCGTGATTCCGCCATAGCCCCAGGCGACCAGCATGCCGCCGAAAAGGGCGGCCGTATTGGCGGCGATGGTGAGCGCCGGCAGCGCCAGGACCAAAGCGATCAGCCGCGGCACGACCAGAACTTCGATCGGCTGCAACCCCATCACATGCAGCGCGTCGATCTCCTCACGCATTTTCATGGCGCCAATCTCGGCCGTGATGGCCGAGCCCGAGCGGCCGGCGATCATGATCGAGGTCAGCAGCACGCCCAATTCGCGCAAGGTCAACATGCCGACGAGATCGATGGCATAGGTCGGCGCGCCGAACCGCTGCAGCAGATAGATGCCACGCTGGGCGACGATGCCGCCGACGAGAAAATTGATGAGCGCGATGATCGGCAGGCTGCGAAACGCGAAATGCTCGAAATGGAAGATGACCGAAGCGATGCGAAAGCGCGATGGCGTGAGCAGCGTCCGGCCGAGTGTCGTCACCACCTCGCCGAGAAAGGACGTCGCATTGAAGAGATCGCGGGCGGCGGTGACAAGGCTTTCGCCGACATCGGCGGCGATCTCGAAGCCGAGATTCTTCCGCGCCTTCGGAAGCTCCGGAAAAGTCCGGTAACGGGCTTCCGACAGAAGGATCTGGAATTCCGGGCGCACCCGCTCGAGCCGCGTGGCAATGCCGCGGCCGTTGAGATCCTGCCGCGTCCGGTCGATCAGAAAGGCGCCGGACGTGTCGAGCCGCTCGATATCGCCGAGATCGAAGACGGCTTGCGCCGCGCCGCGCGCTTCCGCGATCAGGGTTTCGACGCGGTCTTGAAGCGCGCGCGCGGCATCGACCGTCCAACTTCCAGCGAAGCGGAAATGCAGGGCGTTATCGGTCCAGGCGCTTGAAAAATCCGGGGTTTGCGGCATCGGCCCATGTGCCGGAGGCTAAGCTGGTTTGCGTCCGTTTAGCGGCGACTCACGGCAAAGTCGAGGCAGTCTATTCCGCCGCGGTTTGTGTTGGGGCGCCGATCCATTGGTCGAGTTCGGCTGCGGCGCGGGCGCTCAAAGCGCGTTTCTTCGCGGCCGCCTTGTCCGAGCCGCGCAAGCGCTTACCGTCTTCGGCCTTCAACGCGCCGATGAGCGGCGGGAACAGGCCGAAATTGACATTCATCGGCTGGAACGACGAGCGGCCCGCGTCAATCACACTGATGTGACCGCCGGTGATGTGATTGATGAGCGCGCCGAGCGCTGTGGTTGGCGGCGGCGGATCGAGCGGGCGGCCGAGCCGTTCGGCTGCGGCGAGCCGGCCGGCCAGAAGGCCGACCGCGGCGCTCTCCACATAGCCCTCGCAGCCGGTGATCTGGCCGGCGAAGCGCAGTCGTGGCGCGGCGCGCAGGCGCAGCCGCGCGTCGAGCACTTTCGGCGAATTGAGATAGGCGTTGCGATGCAGCCCGCCGAGCCGGACGAAATTTGCGCCTTCGAGTCCGGGGATGGTGCGGAAGAGCGCGATCTGCCCCGCGTGTTTAAGCTTGGTCTGAAAGCCGACCATGTTGAACAAGGTGCCGAGCCGGTTGTCCTGGCGCAATTGCACGACGGCATAAGGCTTTTTATCCGGTGCATGCGGATTGGTGAGGCCGAAGGGCTTCATCGGGCCGTGCCGTAACGTCTCGCGGCCGCGCTCGGCCATCACTTCGATCGGCAGGCAGCCGTCGAAATAGGGCGTGCCTTCGAATTCTTTGAACGCGACTTTCTCACCGTCGATGAGTCCATCGATGAAAGCCTCGTATTGCTCGCGCGAAAGCGGGCAATTGATGTAATCGGCGCCATCGCCTTCGGGGCCCACGCGATCATAACGCGATTGAAACCAGGCTTTGCCCATGTCGATCGTCTCGCGTTCGACGATCGGCGCGATCGCGTCGAAAAAGGCAAGGTCCGCTTCGCCGGTCAAAGCGCGGATCGCT
>Ga0153954_1001285_pt1 | contig 14136 bp, 15 predicted proteins | sample TSFL038MetaG_FD_102277 | JGI IMG/M metagenome (GOLD analysis project Ga0153954, IMG submission 102277) | Attine ant fungus gardens microbial communities from Florida, USA - TSFL038 MetaG | ecosystem: Host-associated > Fungi > Mycelium > Unclassified | place: USA: Florida, Wekiwa Springs State... | reverse complement strand
CGCGGGGCCCGCAAGCGCGAGCGCAAAGGCCGCACCGGCAATGGCAGCACGCGCCCGCCCGAATTTGGTCATTCAATTCCTCCCGTTGTCCTGTGCATGCGAGCGCGATCCTTTCGTGAAGTACACGAACTCCGACGACCTCGCTTTAATGAAGATTGCGTTGGAACAGGTCGAACAACCGCTCCCAATGCCGCTCGGTGCTGGCCTTGTGATAGAGGCGGCGGGTGGGGAACGCAAAGCCGTGCTCGGATTCCGGATAGAATTCGATACGACCGTTGATCCCTGTCGTCTTGATCAGTTGCGCCACCTGGTCGAGCATTTCCGCCGGGGCATAGTGGTCGTGTTCGGGGCAGGCGAAATAGATTTCGCCCTTGATCTTGTCGGTCGTCAGATGAGCCGAGTCCGGCTGATCCGTAACGAGCCTGGCGCCATAGACGGATGCGCCCGCCGCCATGCGCTCGGGAAACACGCCCATCGCGCGGTAGACGTAGCGTCCGCTCATGCAATAGCCGACGCACCCGACCTTGCCGGCCCGCGCGGCCTTGTCCGTTGCCATGAAGTCGAACAACGCGGCCGTATCCTCCATCACCATCGTATTGGTGAGGTGGCGGTTGAGCTTCCACATCAGCGCGAGGCTGGCCTCATAGGCGGGATCATGGATGCGATTGGCGTCGAGGTCGACCGAGCGCACCATGCGGTAATACATGTTCGGCATGATCACGTAGTAGCCGACCGTTGCGAGACGTCGGCACATATCGGACAGCTCTTCGCGAACGCCGATTGAATCCATGTAGAAGATGACCGCCGGAAACGGACCAGCGCGATCCGGATGAAAGACGTAGGTGTTCATCACCCCGTCTTTCGTTTTGATATCGACGACCTTCTCCTGCACGCCCCTGCCCTTTTATTCTTAGTTCTTGCGCGTATTCTTGGTTCTTTCGCGTCGCCCTTTACGGCACGGCAGCGAACATGAGCCGTGGTCGCGACGGAATCCAGCGTTTTCGTATACGGCGCATCATTTGCAGATATGTGAAAATGGATTCAATCTCAGTCGTCGGCTCCATGCGCAATGCTGTTATGCGCGTTGGGAAAATAGCGGCCGATTCCCTCCCTCAGAGCCCTGAGGATTTTTGACTGCTTGGCGACGAGCCGTTCCACCGGTCCACCAACCCCGATCGCCAGGATCCGACCGTGCTGCCGCTGCGGCAACAGCATGCCGATGACACCAGCGCCGACCGTCACTGTGTGCAGGGAGATCACGTGTTCGGCCTTCCGTATCTTGCGGATGCGCTGCATCAGCTCCTTGAGGTTGACCCGTTTCTTCGAATCCTCTTCCTCGAAATTGATGCGGCGGACGAGCTTCTCGATCATCTCGTCCGTTCGCGCGCTGAGCAGCATCCATCCGAGACCGGAGCGCGCCAGCGGCCTGATCGTTCCCGGTCGAATCGCGACCTGGACCGCCTGCGGCGACGGCTGAACGTGGATGTATTGCATATAGAGGTCGCTTTGCGTTGCGACGCTGACCGTCTCCTCGGTGAGCTTGCTGAGATGGTTCACCAGCGAGATGACGCTGTGCTCGCCGAACAGCGCGCCCTGCACCCACTGGCCGAGTTGAACGATGCGCATCGTCGGCATGTAGGTGCGTGAATAGCGGTCGAAGTCGACGTAGCCGAGCACAACCATGCTTTTGAGGATCGCCGACGCGCTCGATACCGGATAGCCGAAGCGCAGCGCGACGTCCTTGAGGCTAAGCGGGCGCTGCACCTCATCAAAATATTCGAGGATTTCGAACAGCCGGCGAGCTGTCTTGATCACGTCCTGCGACATGGAGTCCTATCTGTTGATCCAATGTACAATGAATTTGGCTCATGCCCTCGCAGCCGAAGGACCTCGCCCGGAGCCGATTTCAGGCTCTACGATAAAAGCACCTCTCAACCGTCTGGTTGGAAGCAAATTTTGGCAGATCGCCGCCATTAAGAAAATGACTCGATTTTCTTTCCATCGTACATTTGTCATGATGCCGGCCCGCGCCCGCGCCCGAAATTACCCGCCAAAGAGGTTTGACACTCCATGGATTTGACGCGCCTTGAAATCAGCCGCCGCACGGCACTTCTCACCTCGGCCGCCATTGCCGCAAACGTCATCAATCCCATGCGCGCGTTCGCCGATGAGACGCCCCGCAAGGGCGGCGTGTTCAATGTCCATTACGGCGCCGAGCAGCGTCAGCTCAACCCGAGTCTGCAAGCCTCGACCGGCGTCTACATCATCGGCGGCAAGATCCAGGAGAATCTGGTCGACCTCGACAGCGAGGGCAGGACGGTCGGCGTGCTCGCCGAAAGCTGGGAGGCCTCGCCCGACGGCAAGACCATCACCTTCAGGTTGCGCAAGGGTATCACCTGGCATGACGGCAAGCCGTTCACCTCGGCTGACGTCGCGTTCACCGCTATGAACATGTGGAAGAAGATCCTCAATTACGGTTCGACCCTCCAGCTGTTCCTCACTGCGGTCGATACGCCGGATGCCCAGACCGCAAACTTCCGCTACGAACGCCCGATGCCGCTGAACCTGCTGCTGCGCGCACTGCCCGACCTCGGCTATGTCTCTCCCAAGCATATCTATGAGAATGGCGATATTCGCCAGAACCCCGCCAATCTTGCGCCGATCGGCACTGGCCCGTTCAAATTCGTCAAATATGAGCGCGGGCAATACGTGATCGCTGACCGCAATCCTGATTACTGGCGGCCGAACGCGCCCTATCTTGATCGTATCGTCTGGCGCGTCATCACCGATCGAGCGGCCGCCGCCGCTCAGATGGAAGCCGGTGAGTTGCACTACAGTCCGTTCTCCGGGCTGACGATCTCCGACATGGCGCGACTCGGCAAGGACAAGCGCTTCATCGTCACGACCAAGGGCAACGAAGGCAACGCTCGAACCAACACCATCGAGTTCAACTTTCGCCGCAAGGAGCTTGCCGACATCCGCGTCCGCCGTGCCATTGCGCATGCGATCAACGTCCCCTTCTTCATCGACAATTTCCTGGGCGATTTCGCCAAGCTGGGCACCGGACCGATTCCCTCTGTTTCGACCGACTTCTATCCGGGACCGGATACCCCGCAATATCCATACGACAAGGCCAAGGCCGTCGCGTTGCTCGACGAAGCCGGCTTCAAGCGCGGTGCGGACGGCAAGCGCTTCTCGCTCCGCCTGTTGCCGGCGCCGTGGGGCGAGGACATCTCACTCTGGTCGACCTTCATCCAGCAGTCGCTGTCGGAAGTCGGCATCACCATCGACATCGTTCGCAACGATGGCGGCGGATTCCTCAAGCAGGTCTATGATGACCACGCCTTCGATCTCGCGACCGGCTGGCACCAGTATCGCAACGACCCGGCGGTCTCGACCACGGTTTGGTATCGCTCCGGACAGCCCAAGGGCGCGCCCTGGACCAACCAATGGGACTGGGAAGACGCCAAGGTTGACAAGACCATCGATGACGCCGCGACCGAGATCGATCCGGTCAAGCGCAAGGCGCTCTATGCCGAATTCGTCAAGGAAGTGAACACGGAGCTACCGGTCTGGATGCCGATCGAGCAGATTTTCGTGACCGTGATCACGGCGAAGGCGCGCAACCATTCCAACACCCCGCGCTGGGGCTCGACGAGCTGGCACGATCTTTGGCTTTCCGCATGACGCCTTATCGGTCAAGATGAGCTCATGCGCATTTTGAGCCTCGCGGGGCGGCGGCTCGCCGCCTCGATCCCGACCCTGTTCCTGATTCTGATCGGCGTGTTCCTGCTGCTGCAGTTCGCGCCTGGCGACACCGTCGACGCGATGATGGCTCAGATGGGCGGCGGTGATGCCGCGACCGCTCGCGAGCTACGTCATTTTTACGGCCTCGACCTCTCGATTCCCGTCCAACTCGGCAATTATCTCTGGCGCCTGGTGCGGCTCGATCTCGGCTTCTCTTCGATCTATGGCAAGCCAGTCGCAACCGTGATCCTGGAACGGCTGCCGCCGACACTTCTGTTGATGACTTCGGCGCTGTCCTTCGCGTTCTTTTTCGGGATCGTATTCGGCGTGATTGCCGCACGCGGCTTTAACAGATGGCCCGATACGTTGATCTCGACGCTCGGCCTGATCTTCTACGCCACGCCTTCCTTCTGGTTCGGGCTGATGACGATCGTGATCTTCTCGATCTATTTGCAGTGGCTGCCTCCCGGCGGCTTCGAGGATATCGGCACAGTGCAGACCGGTATCTGGCGCATCATCGACATCGCGCGCCATCTTATCCTGCCGTCCCTGACGCTTGGCCTGATCTTTCTCGCGATTTATCTACGCATCATGCGCGCCTCGATGCTGGAAGTCCTCAATCTCGACTATGTTCGCACGGCGCGCGCCAAGGGGCTCGATGAGACCGGCCTTGTCATCCGACACGTGCTGCGTAACGCGCTTTTGCCGATGGTAACGCTTATCGGACTACAGGCGGGCACGATGCTTGGCGGCTCGGTTGTGGTTGAAAGCGTATTCTCGCTGCCCGGTCTCGGCCGGCTCGCCTATGAGTCGGTGGTACAGCGCGACCTCAATACGCTGCTCGGCATTGTGTTCGTCTCCGCCCTACTGGTCATTGCCGTGAATTTCGCCGTCGACCTTATCTACGCGCGACTCGATCCGCGTATCACGGTCGAGAGCTAGCGCGATGGAGGCGATCAAGCGCTATTTTCGCAGTCCCGCCGCGGTCATAGGCCTGATCCTGCTCTTGATCGTGATTGCGATGGCAATCAGCGCGAGCTTCCTCTATCCGCACGACCCCTTGTCGCTTGCCGGCCGTCCCCTGCTCTGGCCGCTTACGAATCCGCGCTTTCCGCTCGGAACCGACAATTCCGGTCGCGACATCGCCGCGCAGATTTTTTATGGCGCGCGAATTTCGCTCCTGATCGGCGGCGTGGCGACCGCCATCGCGATCCTGACCGGCATCGTGGTCGGCGCTTTCGCCGGCTTCTATGGCGGCTGGGTCGACAATGTCCTGATGCGGATCACCGAAGCCTTCCAGACGCTGCCCAACTTCCTGCTGCTCCTGGTCCTGGTCGCAGTGTTTGGCTCAACGCTGACAACGGTGACCTTCGCCGTCGGAATCGTATCGTGGCCGGCGCCGGCACGGCTGACCCGGGCCGAATTCCTGTCGCTGCGTAACCGCGAATTCGTCCAGGCTGGCCGTACGCTCGGCATGAAGGACCTGCAGCTGATCGTCGGCGAGATTCTGCCCAATGCGCTGCCGCCCGTGATCGTCTATGCGAGCGTGGTGATGGCGGTTGCGATTCTGCTCGAAAGCGCGCTGGCTTTTCTCCACCTTTCCGATCCCAACGTCGCCTCCTGGGGCAACCTGATTGGCCTGGGCCGCGATGTCCTGCGCGTGCAATGGTATGTCTCGGCCATTCCTGGTGTCGCCATCCTTGTCACCGTGCTCGCGGTGTCGCTGGTCGGTCAAGGCCTGAACGATGCGCTCAATCCAAGGCTGAAGCGGCGATGAGTGAGGCTGCGACCGCAACTCTGTCGATCGAAGGTCTCAGCGTGCGGCTGCCGGCCGGCGCTGACCGCACGCGTGCGCTGCGGGACGTCACCCTGTCGGTCGCGCCCAACGAGCTTCTCTGCATCGTCGGCGAATCGGGCTCGGGCAAGTCGATGATGGCGAACGCAATCATGCGCCTGCTGCCGAACGAAGTCACGATCGACGGCGGCCGCATGGTCTTCGCAGGTCGCGATCTCGCCGCAGCCGGCGAGGCCGAGATGCGAAGCCTGCGCGGCTCCGACATCGCCATGATCTTTCAGGAGCCGATGACCGCGCTCAATCCGTTGCGGACCATCGGCGACCAGATCGCGGAAGTCTTTTCCATTCATACCGAGCTGTCGCGCACCGAGATCGCAAGCAAGGTGCTGGCGCTGCTGGCCGACGTACATATCTCCGATCCAAAAGCGGCAGCACGCGCCTATCCGCATGAACTGTCCGGCGGCCAGCGGCAGCGGGCCATGATCGCGATGGCACTGGCGCTCGACCCCAAGCTGCTGATCGCCGACGAGCCGACGACGGCGCTCGACGTGACCACCCAGGCACAGATCCTGAAGCTGATCCGCGACCTGCAGCAGCGCCGCAAGACATCGGTGATGTTCATCACCCACGATTTCGGTGTCGTTGCCGAAATCGCCAATCGCGTCGTGGTCATGCAGCACGGCGCGATCGTTGAGCAAGGTCCGGCCGCGACGGTGCTGAACAATCCGCAAGCCGCCTATACGAAGCAGCTGATCGCTTCGGTTCCGCCGCTGACCGCGCCGCCCCCCCGAAGGCTTTCGCAGGAAGACATCCTCACCATCTCCGGGCTGTCGAAGACATATCGGACCGGGGGCATTCTCGGACGTGGCGCACGCACCACCAAAGCCGTCGACAATGTGTCGCTGAAACTGCCAAAGGGCGCGACGCTCGGAATCGTCGGAGAATCCGGCTCGGGCAAATCCACGCTGGCACGGTGTCTGGTACGGCTGATCGCCCCCGACGAAGGGTCGATCATGCTGCTTGGCAAGGATTTCGTCAAAATGCCGCGTGCCCAGGGACGCCAGGAGACGCGACATATCCAGATGGTCTTTCAGGATCCCTTTGCTTCACTTAATCCGCGCCGCAAAGCCGTTGACCTGGTCGCGCAAGGGCCGATCATCCACGGCAAGCCGCGCGCGACGGCAATTGCCGAAGCGAAGGAGCTATTCGCGCTCGTCGGGCTCGACCCATCCGCCGCCGATCGGTTTCCCCATGAATTCTCGGGCGGCCAGCGCCAGCGGATTGGGCTTGCACGGGCGCTGGCGCTGCGGCCGGCAGTGCTGGTTGCCGATGAGCCGGTGTCGGCTCTCGACGTATCGGTGCAGGCGCAGGTGCTGAAGTTACTCGCGGACCTCCGCGAGCGGCTTGGACTCTCCGTCGTCTTCATTACGCATGACCTGCGCGTCGCCGCCCAGATCTGTGATCTTGTTGCAGTGATGAAGGACGGCGCGATCGTCGAGCACGGACTTGCCGGCGAAGTCTTTGCCAATCCGCAGCACGCCTACACGCAGGCGCTACTGGCTTCTGTTCCAGGCGGCGCCTTCGCGCGCCAGCATGCCTCCGAAGCTCTATAGGGACTCAGGCAATTTCGCGCGCATCGCGGCGCCGATAGAGCAAGAGCATCAACGGCGCCAGCTTGCGCAAGACGCCATGGAACGGCAGCGGCGCCGGTTGCGTAAAAGGCAGCGCCAGCTGGCTCTCAGGCACGCCGCGCACGGCCTTCGCCAACTCATTGCCAAGCGGAATGGTGAGCGCCACCGCGCGGCCGTTGCACCCGGTCCAGCCATAGGCATCTGGGCCGAGGCGGTGAATGCGCGGCAGGAAGTCGGTGGTCATGCCGACATAACCATTCCAGATATGGTCGAATTTCACCTCGCCGATTTGCGGCCAAAGTCGTTGCAGCCGTTCGGCCACTCGTGATTTCAGCCGTTCGGCCCTGTCGCCTGGACCGATCACCGCGCCACCGGTAATGAGGCGGTTACGCGCATCGTAGCGCGCAAAGTAAAGCTCGCCGTGCGTGTCCGACATCGCCTGCCGATCGGGAATGACGGTCTTGCGGACATTATCGGACAGCGGTTGCGTCGACATCTGCCAAGATAGCACCGGCACGACTTCCCGCGCGATTTCGGAGGCGAGAGTCTTCGAAAATTCGCCGCTGTAAGCGTTGCTGGCGACGACCAGCGCGCGGCCACTGATCTCGCCTTCGGCAGTTTTGGCAACCCAGCGATCGCCGCGGCGTTCAAAACTTTCGACCGGGGAGCGTGCATAAATCCGCCCACCCTGCTTGACGACCGCGCGGGCGAGCTCGCGCGCCAACGCCAGCGGATTGATGTGCCCACCGCTTCTGTTCCAGAAGCCGCCGTACCAGGCGTCCGAGCCCAGCATGGCGCGCATCTGCTCGCGCGATAACAGCTCGACAGGCGCACCGACATCGCCCCACTGCCGCACCCGCCGTTCCGCGATCTTGATACGGCCCGGCGAATGCACTGGCTGAACCCAGCCGGTCTGCTCCTGCTCGGCATTGAGCTGGTAGCGCCGAGCCACATCGAACAACGTCGAGGCGCTGTCGCGCAACATTGCGACAAATCGTTCTCCGGCGGCGCCATGGCGAGCAACGATCGCCTCCGGATCGACACGCGACAGGGTCGGAATCACCTGCCCGTTGTTGCGTCCCGAGGCGCCCCAGCCCGGCTCCATTGCCTCGACGATGGCGACATCGACGCCAGCCTCGCGCAAATGCAATGCCGTGGAGAGCCCGGTAAAGCCACCGCCAATCACGACGACATCGGCCTTCTCAGCTCCGACCAGCGTAGGTAGGTCAGGGCCAGGCGGTGTTGCTGCCACCCAGAGCGAATTCGGCCATCGGACTTCGGGAGCAGTCATCGGCATCGTCTATACCTATTTGCAAATGCATCGCCGATAGGAGCGGCGCTCGCTTGCAGCACCATGCACGATCTGTTTAGCTTAGACAAACTTCTCGCCGGGGAAATAGCGAAGTGGCACTCAACAACGTCATAGGTATCGACCACACGGTGGTGATGGTCCGCGATCTCGATCAGGCTGCGGAGAGCTGGAAGAAGCTCGGCTTCACCGTCTCGCCACGCGGCACGCATAGCGCGCATATGGGCTCGGGCAATTACACCATCATGCTCGATCCTGATTATATCGAGCTGCTGGGCGTGCTCGCTCCCACTGAGCATAACGGCCCTGCCCGCGCGTTTCTCGATAAGCGTGAGGGGATCGAGCGCATCGCCTTCACCGCGGTCGATTCCGCCGCAGGCGCCGAGGAAATCCGGGCCCGCGGCTATCCGCCGATCGGCCCGACCGATTTCGAACGGCCGGTGACGATGCCGGACGGCCGGCTATCGGCGGCGAAATTCCGGACTTTCCAATGGCCGGTTGCGGAAGCGCCGGGCGGCGTCCGCCTCTTTGCCTGCCAGCACAAGACGCGCGAGACCGTGTGGATCCCCGAGCTGATGAAACATGCCAATGGGGCAAAGCGTCTGCGCCAGGTGCTGCTTGTGACACCCGATCCGGCCAAGGAGGCAGCCCACCTTTCACGCATGATCGATCGCGAAGGGCGCGTGGCGGACGACGGCGTCGTCATCGTTCCCTCCGGCTCGGATCGCGCTGATTTCGTTTTCATGACCAAGGCGCAACTAGGCCGTCGCTATCCCGGGATTCCGCTCGCGGTTCTGCCCGAGCAGGGCGGTGCTGGCCTGGTCATTTCCGCCGATCTGGCGGCGGCTGAGAGAGCGCTGGGCTCCGCGGGCATTCGCAGCGGAGACGCTATCTGCGTGCCACCGGCAGCCGCCACTGGCACGCTGCTCGCCTTCGTCTGAATCAGGGACTACGGGACCAGCGTCAGGGTGCCGTAGTCACCTTCGCCGCGATCGCCTTCAACGCAGTCGACATCGCGTCAACGGCAGGCTTGGCGGACTCACCCAGGCCATGTCGACGTGTGATATAGGCAGGATCGTTATAGGACAGCAAAGTCGCGCCAGCCTCGTCCTGCCAGACCAACGCCTTGAGCGGCAGATCGATGCCGACCGCCTGGTCCGACTGCATCAGCGGAGTGCCGCCCTTCGCTGCGCCGAAGATCAAGAGGTCAGTCGGCCGCAGCGGCATGCCAACCGCTTCAGCGCCGGCGGCATGGTCGATATGGGCAAATACCGTCATGCCCTTGGCACGAACCTGATCTTCGAGCCGAGTCATGGTTTCTTTCGGTCCAAAGGCGCTACGCACCGTGATCAATCCATCGGCAGACATTGCATACCTCCCTGATAGCCAGGCGATTGCGATCATTACGAATACGACAGTCCTTACCGTCCTCATCATCACTTCCTTCTGAACAGCTTGGCTGGATCGAATTCCGGGTCTGGCACGAAGCCGTCGCGGTTAGGCATCTTTATTTTCGGCAAGCTGTCTCGATCGGGCTTGCCGTCAGCGGGCAGGATGCCATTGAGGCTCAGGATGTAGGCAGCGACCGCATAGGTATCGTCGTTGCTCAGCGAGCCCGGCGCTTGGTATGGCATCGCGCGATGGATGTAATCGAACAGCGTGGTGGCGTAGGGCCAAAAGCTGCCGACGGTCTTCACTGGCGCATCCGAAGACAACGTGCCTCGGCCACCCACCAGGCGGTCCTTGATGCCGCCGACGCCATTGTCGCCCGACCTGCTTGAACGCGAAGCGGAGTTTGGTTCTGTTCACGGCGGCGACGCGCGCCAGAGCATCGACGTCCAGCATACGGTGCGGCGCACTGTCGATAATCTGCTTTACCAGCCCAAGCCGATCAAGAAACCGCGGATCGAAGGCGGCGCTTCCGGCGCGGGAAGCATCGCGGCGAGAGAGCTCGTTCAACAGAGCAGAAACCAACTCAACCGTCTTGCCCTCATAATAGAGCGTCGTCAGAGATGGAAACATTTCCCGTCGCGCGGCAACGTCCCTCGCGATCGCGCCAAAATGACCGGGAGCAAGCGTCTCCATCACGATCTCTCGCCGTCTGCCAACGTCTCGAGTTCGACGACCTTCGAATCCGCGCAATCGACCACGAAAAGCCCCATGTCGCGTCCGGCCCACGCGACGCTCCCAACGGGCTCTCCGTCTGCGAAGGTCGACCACGGGACGTCGATCAGATTTCCTCCACGAGCCTCCATGCCCAGGCAAGCCAAGGCTTCCGAGAAACCATCATGCGACATCACGCTCATCCTTGATAATAGCGCCGCCGAAACCATTGGCGCGCGTGGATGATGGCGGAAGCTAATAAAGTCACATGCTTGTCGGATTCGACTTAACTGGTTACGCGTGCAACAATCCACTGATGTCCGTGCGGCGCACACGTCTCGGCGGTCTTGGGCATGCGGACTGTCTGAGCTCAGGTCGCTGACGCTTTCATGTCTGCCAAACCGCTGGCCCGTGGCGTCGTTGCCGAAGGTGATTGGGGCTTTTCACCGGCGTTGTATTGTTGTCCACCGTAAATCCATTCCAGCGTATCGTACCAATCATCTGGCGACTTGGCGCGCATGATCGTGTTGCGCAGTTGTGCATGAGCACCGGCTGGGTGATAGATATTCTCTCCTATCCATCTTGACTGAAGCTGAACCCGCGCCGTGCGCATCTGCCGTTTTACGAGGTAGGCAGCGATCGCGGGTCCGGGATCACCGCCTGAGTTTTCGAGTTCAACTCCAATCGAGACAGCATCCTCCATAGCCATGCAGGCGCCCTGCGCAAAGTACTGCAACATCGGATGCGCCGCATCGCCGAGCAGCACGACGCGGCCGTCCTGCCACTTGATGATCGGATCGCGGTCGCATAGCACCCAAAGCTTCCAATTCTTTCCATGCTCGATGATCTTTTGAGCTTGAGGATGAATATGGCTAAAACCACGCATGACTTCTTCGTGGCTGACAGGAAGGCCCGCTACTGGCTCCGGCGCATCGTTGTGGTACGTCACAACCAAGTTAAAGACCTTCCAGTCTGAAAGCGGATAGTGCACCAGGTGACACTTTGGCCCTGCCCAGAGCGTTGCAGCGTTCCAGCGCAGATCTTCCGGCATATTCTCGGTTGGAATGACAGACCGATATGTGGTGTGACCTGAGACGCGCGGCGGACCATCGTTTGCGAGCCGCCCGCGGACGTTTGACCACAATCCATCGGCACCGATCAGCATGTGTCCGTCGACACGATCACCGTTCTTGAGAATGGCCGAGACACTCGACGCAGTCTGATCGTAATCCACCACTTCGGCGCTGGTCCGCAACTCGATGAGCGGGTGTTCGCGACACGCGCGCAGGAAGACGCCGAACAGATCGCCGCGATGGATGACCGCATAGGGATTGCCAAAGCGCTGACGGAATTCGGGACCCAACGGAATTCTGACAACCTCTTCCGCCGTCAGCGCATCCATCAAACGTAGGCTGTCGATATAGACCGCCATATTTCTCGCGATTTCACCAACGCCGAGCGCGTCGAAAGCGTGAAAGGCATTGGGTCCGAGTTGGATGCCAGCTCCAATCTCGCCAAGTTCTGGAGCTTTCTCCAGAACCAGGCTTTTGAAACCGCGACGCGCAAGCCCAACGGCCGTTGCCAGCCCACCGATGCCGCCACCTGCTATCAGGATCGGGTGTTTCTGCGACATGCCAGGCTCCTTTAGGCAGCTGATCACGGAGATCCGCCGCAACCAAAATCGTTCGGAGGAGCATACTATATCTGTGGAGCCTCAGGAGGTTGTTTCCAGCGAGGCCGAACCTGCTGATGACCGGGTCTGAATCGAGACTGGTATGCGGGCGGTGCCAATCGTAGCTGTGAAGCCATCGTGGCAGCACGGCGGCTCGTTCTTTTGAGGTATTGTAGACTTGGGTGCAGGCCCGCCCGCGCAGGCTGGTTTGAATGAAGCGCTGACCTTGCCGCAACAGCGAGAAAGCTGATGGAAGCGTGCTGGCCGGTCATGCCGAAGCAATCCGGGCCGCGCTGTCTAGCGGACCTGGCCTAGTACATCGCAACAGGAATTGGGCAGCGCGCTTACCGTTTTCCTGCCGTGAAAATCAGGGACTGGTCGTCGATGTCCTGATTGGGCAGGTTGCTGGCACCGGCCATCGCGTGCAATTCCACCAACGATGGCATGGCAGCGGCCGAAAGTTGAATCGATTGCGGTTGCGTGTGCATCGTCCAACCAGCAATGCCAAGCACAGCCAGGGTTGCGACCGCATAAGTGATCATCTTGTGCATGGTAGGCCTCCACAAACGTCACCGAAATTACGTCCGCGGCAGCTGGGTAGCGGTTCAAATGACCCGCCGAATAAATCAAATCCTGGCGCTCGGTTCCGCGAACGCCACGTACACGGGCTCCTGCACGAAATACTCAAGGATAACAGCCGCCCCAACGGCAACGATCGCTGCAATCAGGCAAGAAACGATGAATGCGCGCATAGTCTTTCTCCAGGCTCCCAAATATTTTACCACGTAACGTACGGCTCTGCTGCGCGGTGGAACACACAAGGCCGTGTTGTGTTCAGGCCGGCAGCCTGAATGCTTGCGCTTCTATGTCCACGAAGGTCCGTCCGAGCGCACCGACGGATGAATAGAAATCGGCAAATCCAGCCTTCTCGAGATCCACGAAGAAACGCCTGATCCACGGCCAAAAGTGTTGCTCAAAGAACGCGCGGTCGGTGCCTTCCGGGGCTGGAATACTGCGATCCGCGAGCCTGGCCATGATTTCGCAAAGAAAGGCAGCGTGATCCTCCGGTTCGGTCCGCTCGGGCGCCTTTTCCAGGCCAAAACTTTGCAACGTCTCGCGCAACCGTACCAGCGGACGTCCGTAGAACGTATCGGCCAGGTAATACGAGGCATATGGCTGGAGCGTGTTGTCGCCCAGTCCCGCAAATAGCGCGAAATATTCGCGCGCCGCGCCTTCCTCGGTCGTCCGCCGAGCGGCCTCAGCCAATGCGATGTGCGCCAGCCCCATCGGACTTGCATCGCCGCCCAGCCCGGCCAGGCGCGACAGAAGGGATGCATCGGGACTGCGCGAGAGCAGCATCGCAAGCAGCGCGTATTCCTGCGCGCGGGCGCGGTCGATCTCGTCGACGATACGCTCCGACCAATCCTCAGACATCAAATCTGTCATCGTTCCCAATCCGCGAAAGGCTTAAGCGGTGTTGACGCTACCACTGCTAATGCGGCAGCGCGCTGCCATGACGGCGGCGCTTGCGAGCTGGTTCAGTTACGGGGCCGCTCTCGCCTTCCGCACCAACCTCCTGCATGTCGTTGGATAAAGTTGCGGCATCGGCGCGATCCTGGTCGCTCCTCGCGGCGCGCTGATCGTCGAGTTGTCCGGAACGATCTGCATCCGAGCGACGCGGCTCGTCAGGCGGCGCGATGTCCGGAAATGGCTTGGGAATCCGCTCCAGCCTCCCCGAAATCTGCGCGAGAACGTCGGCGCTGATATCTGAGGAAGCCAACGGGCCAAACCCTGGGATCGCATCGGGATCATTGAAGTCCCACTGGTTCTCCGCGATGCCGATGAAATCACGAATGGCGGGATCGCTGGTCCAGGCGCG
>Ga0153954_1001284_pt1 | contig 14153 bp, 10 predicted proteins | sample TSFL038MetaG_FD_102277 | JGI IMG/M metagenome (GOLD analysis project Ga0153954, IMG submission 102277) | Attine ant fungus gardens microbial communities from Florida, USA - TSFL038 MetaG | ecosystem: Host-associated > Fungi > Mycelium > Unclassified | place: USA: Florida, Wekiwa Springs State... | reverse complement strand
TTGTCACGGTGTAATGGCGGTCTTGATAGGTCGTTTCTGGGACGGCTTTCGTGACCGTGTAACGTCGCTCTTGATAGGTCGTCTCGGGGACGGCCTTTGTCACGGTGTAATGGCGGTCCTGGTAGGTCGTTTCGCTGATGGCTTTCGGTACCTTGTAGATGCGCTGCTGGTAGGTCGTCTCGGGGACGGCCCGCGTCACCTTGTATCGTCGCTCTTGGTAGGTCGTTTCGGGAATGGCCTTCGTCACCGTGTAGTTTTCGGTGCGATATTCCGTGCGATAGCGGGTCTGGTACTCGACGGTCGGCTGATTCTCGTAGACCGTCTCGTAAACGGTCCGATAAGTCATCTCCTGCTGAGGAGAGGCCATCGGAGGGGCAGGAGCCTGCGCCCCTGGTGCGAGGCCTGCCGGGGCAGGCGGAGGGGGAGGGCTCGTTACTTGTGCAACAACATGTCTCGGGGCAGATTGAAAAGCCAAAAGGGTCGGCGTGTTCTTGTGAGCGGCACCTCCTCCATACGACGCCCAGGCCAATGGCGCAAAGCCCAACATCGCCAGGAACGCGGCTACGAGCCGGGTACGCATCGATCTGACTGTCATGTTCTCCTCCTTCATGTTGTCAGTCCCAAGTTGACTCACACACCGCACCCGGTCTCGAGACAACTTCGCACCATTCGTCAGATCGTCACGGGTTGCTTATTTAAGACCGCCCGCGTCTTTGGGATCTGTGTTATTCCTTGAGGCCTGCGCAGTGTTGAGCTTGCCCAGAATCGGCGAAATAGCCATTCGAACAAATCTCGCTATTTCTCCGAATCTGAGGCTTCGGATCAAGACGCCGGATGTCCACCAATTGTCAATGCCCTCCAACCACTTTCTAAACTTATTCTATGCATCTTAATGGGTTCCTTCAAATCCCAGGCCAAGAAATCATTTTCAAACGCTGATGCACCCTTCCGGTTTTCCGCAAATCTCGCTTTGCGTGTTCTGGTTCATTCTTCAAAGCTCCTGCTGGAACCGTTGAAAAGTTTATGAACGAATGCAAGAAACTTTAGTCGTTTCCAGATCGGCAATCCTCGGCAAATCAAGAAAACATTAAATAATTAGGAGAAATAAAAACGATGACAGATCTTGAAACAAGCCGTCAGATGGGTCCGAATTCTTGCGTCGCGCTCGCGATTGGGACGAGGTTGCCATCTCGGGGCGGCCGATGTGAAGACTCGGCGACCGGTGTCCACGAGAAGGACGTGGTATTTGTAAGCCTGAAGGTTTTCGAAGGAATGATCCGGCGCAGCACCTAGGGCCCCGGGGCGTGACCGGACGATGGGGCAACGTGGCTATATACAAGGATTTGCAGCGAATTTCACTTTTTAAAGTGTGCGTCCGCTTGCGAACGCAAGAGACGGGGATCTTTCGCGGGCCGAGGCGGGAGGAGCTTCGGCCGGGGGTGGCGGGGAGTGATGATCGGCTCGGCGCGATCGGCAAGGTCGTTCCAGAGATCGGCAAGCTCGGCGCGGGCCGTTTCGGGGCGGGTGCGGGCCACGCGCGCCTCGATCTCGGCCTGAAGGGCTTTCATCGCCTTGAGATCGACGAGGTTTGAACTCGTGAGGGTAACGAGCATGGCGTGGGTGTCGTCCACGGCTTGCCGCCAGGCGCGCGGGTCGATATCGCTGGGCACCAGGTCGCCCAGGGGATCGATCGCCGGCGCCACGTTACGCTCGCCGAAGTGGACACGTTCCTGGTAGCGGGCTCGCCAATCGCGAAAGGCGAGCGACAGCAGCCCACATAGCACGAGCAGGGTAAGACCGGCACCGATCACAATCCGGCGGCCGGAGCGTGTGCGAGGCTCTGCCGGTTCCACGACCGAGCGTGCCCTGGCGAAGGTATCGACCCGGAATCGGCGAGGAGGACGATTGCGGGGAGTGTCGTCATGTGTAAACACCGGGAGACCTCGACTGCAAATGCCGGCAATCGCCCGGAGATCTCTTTGTTCACCCTCGTCCCTATCAGTATAAGTCGGCAACGGCTCTGCCGAAAGACAGAGAGCGGTTTGTCACTGCGCATCCGAGCCCAGCACGGAGGCGGTGAAAATGTCCTGGCCAGTTGCGACTTTCGGTTGGGCTCGGGATCTGACTTACTTACGGGTCGGCCGGGGCCGTTTCCACCCAACCTCTTTACGTCGATCAGGCCAAGGCTTGCCCTTCGGAAACTCGTCAACACGGCGAGGGCTTGGCCATCGGGGAAACTCGGACAACGTTCAGCATCCCAAAGAATTTACGATTCCGTGCAGTAGCCGATCCGAGACCGGATGATGCGAATCAAGGTGTCGAGATCGGCGCGGCCGGCGGGGACGCACAGGTAACCGGCGATGTAGGCCAGGCTTCCCGCGCTCAACTGGGCGATGAGGGGTATCGCTCGCTGTAAGACCGTCGTTCCTCGTAACTCGATGGGCCAGGCGCTACAGGCCAGGGCCATGGCCAAGAGAGCGACCGACCCTGCCAAGGGGGCCGCCAGCGTGCGCGAACAGTAGGTTCCCCACTGGATCTGTAGCACGCGAGAGACGTAGATGCCCGGCACGAGCAGATTCGAGACAAGAGTCGTGAGGACGGTCCCCCAGATGACGCCGGACACGTCGCCGAATTGTAAGGTCAGGACGTACTTGATCGGTAGGTTGACCAGCGCCCCCGCCAAGGCCGAGAGCGCGATCACCGAGATCCGATTCATGCCGATGGCCATTTGAACCTGCACGGCCAGTACCAGCGGGATCGTCGCGATCAGCAAGAGCCGCATTTCCGGAGCGAGCAAGGCCCCGTCGTAGCCCAGGCGGTTCCCCACCCAGAGTGAGAGGAACGGGCCAGCGTAGATCCAGGCGAGAAGCCCTACCGGCAGCAGGAGGCCGAGATGGAGCCTCGGCGCATCGTACTTCATGCGGTCCAGGCCTCTCTCATCGCTTGCCGCGGCAAGGCTGGCGACGGCGGGCATCACCATCGATGCCAGCATCCAGCCGGTTTGCCGGATCTGGAGAAAGGGCTTGCTCACAATCGCATAAATCGCGTTGGCCAACTTTCCGTCTTCGGGCGGCAACGCGAAACCGAGGACGGTCGAGTCGATCCTGTCGGCCAAGACGACGCTCAGTTGCATCAGGAACATGTAGAAGCTGATGTGCAGGAGAGGCGCGAAGTCGGCCCAGGTGGCACCCGAGAAGTGTGGGACATACCCCAACTCGCGCGCCATGATCCAAATGGCCGGTCCAAACCCCAGAATGATCTGCAAGGTCGTTTGGGCCACCAGGATCCAGAAGAAATCGTACCTGAGGTGTACCCCGCCCCAGAGCAGCACGAACCGAAGGATGACGATTGCCACCTCGAGGCGAGGAATGAAGGCATAGCGCCTCGCCGCTTGCAAGACGCTCGAGACCACCATCGTCAGGCCGTAGCAAGGGGCCGTCACCGCTTGAAGCCAGAGCACCCTGATGATCAGGCGATACGCCTTCGCCTCGCCGCTGTATTCCGTACTCGGCATTACGCCATACGCCAGGCCCAACAGCGCGGCGATCTGGATGAAGGCCATGACCGCGTAAAAATTCATGCCGCAGGCGATCGCGCGATTCACGCCGGCGCGATCCCCTCGCGTATAACGGTCGGAAATCTGCCGCTGGAGCGCCGAGCCGATCCCGAACTCGAGCAGGAACTGAAGGAAGCCGAACCCCCAGGCGAAGTGGTAAGCCCCCGTCAGGGACGTCCCGAGCGACTCAAGGGTCAGACGGACCGTCCAGAAGGTAAAGACGGCCTGGAGCGGGGTGCGAAGCGCCAGCCAAAACGTGCCACTGGCCAGGCGGCCGAGCACAGGGGGCAAGACTCGAGCATTGGGCGGTGCGGTGGTGGCCGAGGTCACGCGTTCCTTCCTTGGATCGGAAAATCCTTCGTTCCCTGGTCTGGACCCCGATCATAGCCAACGGCCCCGCTGACCCAAAAGCCCAATTCTCGGCCGGGCCTGAGACGTTGGCGATTCGCGTCCCGGCCAGCGTGGGCCGGTTCGCGTCGGGATTGTCGGCCTGCGGCGCGCCGCGGGACGATCGGGGTCGGGATCGGCTGAATCTTGATCCCACCTAATCTTTACTGCGTTTCGAAATCTTGAGGCGGGAGGCGACAGGCCGCACTCAGAGACTGCTCCGGGAAGTGAACACGGATGTGAGGATGCGTTATTTGGGTGGCCGGGGACGAGTCTTCGAGGCCCCCGGGGATCAGCTAAGGCCTGTCCCCGGGGCGTCGCTGCGCTCCTCCCCGGCCACCCATCTTTTCTGATTTCACACGGCCAAACCCGATTCGGATCGCCGCTCACTCATCGACTCGGCGAGGACAGGTGCTGTGGCCGGGGCGTGGGCTTTTGATGCTGAGAACAGCCCTCGGGTGGCCGGGAAGGATCGCAGCGACGGCCCGGGGACAGGCCTGGGCGAGGTCCCGGGGCCTCGAAGACTCGTCCCCCACGCATTTCCTCGAAGTTCACACCCAAAGCCTTTTGGTGGATAGTTTCTCAAGGAATCCCGAGCCAAAAGACGGCCACAACTACGATCGTTCCCACCAAGGCTACGGCTAAACCGGGACCACGACGAAGTTTCAGGTAGAACAGGAGCACCAGGCCGGTCAGCGAAATCAGGGTCATCAACACGGCCGAAACGTCGATCAGAATCGACCAGGCCGGGCCCGTGTCGCGTCCTTTGTGAAGGTCGTTCACCAGCGCGATGAAACCGTGGTACGACTGTGTCAGGGTGTACCGGCCCGACTCGCGCTGAATGAAGGCGTCGGCGGCGTAACCAGGTCCTTTAAATGTGACCATGCATTCGCTTTCGTCGACGCGAAAGTCGGCCAGAGCCCCGTGAATGCCGTGCGTGCGGCGGAGATGCTCGACAACCTCGAGCTTATCCACCTGGTCCGCAGGGTCGACTTCCTGCCCCTCGCCGGTCGAGGCGGCTCCGGCCGTCCCTTTGCGCTGCAACCACTCGGGTTTGACCTGGCCTTCGGCCTCAACGTGCCGCTCTGCCCCCGCGAAGAACCAATTCGGATGGTTCAGCGTGATCCCGGTCACACCGAAGAAAAGGATGGCCGCGAGGCCGAACATCGACAAGTAGATGTGCAGCCATCGCATCCATGCCGCGATCCGGATCGAGAGCTTGCGGCCCCAGGTGCGGCGATCGGCCGGAGCGGAACTCGTCGCGAGGTTATTTTCCTCGGGCCTTTCGGCGATACTCGATCGCGGCGGATTTGATCTCGACATTTCCCTTGAGTTCCTCGGCGAACGGCGTGCTGCCAATTTTTATCGATTTTCGAATGTTTTGATAAGTTCCGTGTTCCCGCGCGGAGTCGATGAAGAGGGTGTAATCACAGGGCGGGACCAGCTTGCCCAGGTCGTCTTTGCCGTCCCAGATGATCGAGTATTTGCCGGGCGGTCGGGTGGGACGTGAGATCGCATCGACCATGTCGGTCTTCTGGATGGCCTTGCGGTCCTGATCGGTCTTGTGCCAGCGCTTGAGGTCGGGGAGCCATTGGAAAGGGCCGGGGCCGCCGTGCGAGACCCAGAGCGCGAGGTTGCGGACCGGGAAGCCTTCCTGATTCTCGATCCAAACGGCCACGAAGGGCCTGCGATAACCGCGCTCCGTCTTGTCGGGACGGTTGATCTCGAAGTTGACGACGAGCTCGAATTCGCGGCTCCAATGGGCTGAGGCACTCCCCTTGGCGGCTTGAGCCGCGGCCGGTTCCTTTGTATCGGAGTTCGCGGCCGCCTGCCCGTCGGCAAGCGCCAGAACCGCTGAGCGCGGGCGTTCGAAACGTGACCAACCGTCGCTCCGGAAGGCGCGGCCGTCGGTCGTGATGATCAGGCACTCCGCGTCGGGAAGCGAGTTGATCAGGCGAACACCTTGTTCCGGTGTGAGGACGTTCAGGATCGTGTCGAGGGCATCGGCGTCGGCCGAGCGCTCGGCCACGACGGTGGCGCTGGCGACTTCGGCCACGGGAAGGCCTGTGCGAGGGTCAAAGATATGGGAATGCCATTTCCCTTGGATCCGAAGCCCGCGCTGAGAGTTGCCGCTCGTGGCGACGGCCCGGTTGCGAACCTCGACGTAGGTGAACGGCTCGCTCGCTTCCGAGTCGGCCGTGGGGGAAACGATGCCGATGGTGCGGACGATGTCGCCGCAGACCCGCAAGTCGCCGCCGACGTTGAGCACGAGGCCGCGAACGCCTCGGTCGGCCTTGAGCGCGACGTCGCAGGCCCGCTCGACGATGAATCCCTTGGCGATCGCATTGAGGCTGAGCGGGCAAGCCGACAGCCGCTCGGCGGTTCGAGCCGAAGGGTCGAGCCGCCAGGCCGGCGCAGTGAGGAGGTTTTTGGCCTCGGCCAGTTCCGCCGGGGTCGGCGTCCGGTCCTGCTTCGCGGTCCGTGACCAGAGTTCCGTCAGGGCTTGCACGCGAGGGTCGAAGGCCCCTCCGCTTTGTATCCGCCAGCGATCGCTGGCTTCCAGCATCGTGTAGAGTTCGGGCGAGACCCGCGTTGGTTTCCCCGGCGCCGATTGCCAGCGGGAGAATTCGCTGGTTCGGTCGTAGCCGCTGAAGATCTGACTTTGGCGATCGATCTCGCGAAGCACCTGATCCTCGGCCCAGTGAGCGGCCTTCTCGTCGTCGGCCCGGACTCGGAGTTCGAGTGACGTCCCCATCACGTTTTCATAATAGAAGACATAGTCCGCCGCGGCAGCAGCCGGCCGAGGACTTACCGTCCCCAGCCAAGCGCCCAGCAGGCACACAACGATCGGAGAAGGTCGAGGCATGAGGGTGTCGTATCTCCTCGAGAGGCGGGAACGAACTTGGGGGGTCGCAGGTTCGGCGGTTAGGTCGGCTAGAGCGGTTATCGCTTGGATCGCCTACAAAATCCCGGAAGATCGGAGTGAAATCCCTGGGCTTTCTGTGTGGGACGCAACATCAACCGATGCCATGTCGATGGCCGCATGGGATGGTACTGGTGGCTTGTCCACCAGTGGGCCCAGGCTGGCGCCACGCCACCGGCTTCTTGACTTCCTTCGAGCCACAGGGTCACTCTCTGGCCTGAGTGTGTGCTATCCAAGCGATTACCGCTCTAGTACGACTCCGTTACAACTCCGAAATGAATCGAGGAACTGCTCCTGGGTGGCCGCGGTTGCTTGCAACCGGGGCGGCGGAGCCGCAAGAGGTCCGGTCCCAAACGGCTCAGTGGAAAGGGGTTCCAGCCCAAGTCGTTCCGGAAAACCTCTGGTCGCTTCGCGACCCCGGTTGCAAGCAACCGCGGCTACCCATCAAATACATCTCTGATGCCCGTCGGAGTCGTAACGGAGTCATACTAGATCAGGGGTCTATTGCAGGTCCGAAAAGAAATACCCTTTTCCGCCCGAGGCTTCTGCGAACAACCCTGACAGACCAGGAGCTGCCCTACGAGAAGAAAGGTTCGTGCGCGGTGCCCACCCTAGGGATAGGGATGAGCTGGGTATTGCGTTTCTGACTCTCAATAGGTCGGACAGTCCTGAATTGTAGTGCGCCAAATCGCGTGGACCAGTACCTACTCCCCCTGGTCGAGGAACCCGAGCGCCACGCTGGTCGAGCCCGAGGCGTGAGTAGGATTCACCAAATTGGGGGATCGGCTTGCCGGTACCTAGGTCGATCTCAAGAATGATAACCGGACGATCGCGATGCTATCGGGCTCAAACGCTCTCATGGGTACGTTAAAGAGAGGATCGGCGATGCTTGGCGACCTGATCGTGGCCATAGCCCTCACCACGGCCACTCCCGGCGTATCCGCGAAGGAATCGCCATCGCCCCAGGACCTGAAGGCTTATGAGACCGCCAAAGGGAATGTGGGGCGTGATCCGGCGGCCCACGTGCGGCTGGCCCTTTGGTGCGAGGCGCGCGGGCTTCGCTCGGAGCGGCTCAAGCATCTGACGCTGGCGGTTCTCTCCGACCCTAAGAACGTGACGGCCCGCGGTCTTCTGGGGTTGGTCGCTTATCAGGGCAAGTGGCAGCATCCCGACGCCGTGAGCGACAAGCTCAAGACCGACGACGCGAAGGCCGCGGTCCTGCGTGAATACAGCGCCCGGCGGCTCGCACTCAAGAACAACGCCGAGGCCCATTGGAAACTCGCCCTCTGGTGCGAGGAAAACGACTTGAAGCCCGAAGCCACGGCTCACTTCACGGCAGTGACCCGGCTCGATCCCGCGCGTGAGGGGGCCTGGAAACGGCTCGGCTTTCGAAAGAAGAGCGGTCGTTGGGTTAGCGAGGCCATGTTCCAGGAGGAGAAGGCCGAAGCCGAACAGCAAAAGCAGGCGGATCGGTACTGGAAGCCGCTGCTGGCGAAATGGCGGAGCCAGCTCGTCAGCAAAGCCAGACGGGCCGGAGCCGAAGCGGCACTCCTGCAAGTGACCGATCCCCGCGCGGTGCCGGCGATCGTCGCAGTCTTCGCCTCGGGCAACGATGGGGAACAGGCCAGAGCCGTCAAACTTCTGGGGCAAATCGATGCCGCCGGAGCCTCCAGAGCGCTTACGCTCCTGGCCCTCTTCGGCCGAACAGAGAACGTGCGACGGACCGCCACCGAGATCCTGAAACGGCGTGACGTTCGGGAGTTCGCCGATATCTTAATCGGCTTTCTGCGCGACCCCGTGAAGTTTCAAGTACAACGAGTGGAAGGCCCCGGATCCCCGGGCGAGCTCTTCATCGAGGGAAAGCAGGCCAATCTCAAACGCACTTACTCCTCTCCGAGTGGCCCGAACCTGTCACTCAATCCAGGAGATCAAATCTTCTCTGACGATAACGGTCTCCCCGTTCTGAGCCGTAGCTTCGGTCCCATCGGCCAAACTTCCTGGATTTTAGCGTCAGACCTCTTCCCAACGACTCCTGCCGCCCAAACGCAGGCGATGAACCGCCAGCTTGATCAGGTGTTGAGTCACAGCGGCATGAATGCGGCAGCCCGCCATCACACGGAAACCATTCTCACCCAAGCGGTTCTGGGTTCGGACTTGTTCAACCCTCTTGGTGCTTATCAAAGAATGATTGCACCTTCGTTGGCGGCGAGGCCTGCAAACCCTACGACGTCTTTTACCTTTACGCTTGGAAGTCAAGTCACGATCCCCATCGGCCAAATGGAGCTCGAGGCCCAGAAAACCGCCGCCGTGGCTCAGCAGCAACTCCAGAACGACGTGGAGGCACTCGAGCGGTACAACGCCCCGATCCGACAGTTGAATGCGCGAGTCCTGCCGATCCTCCAAACGGTATCGAACCAGCAATTCGGTGAGGATCGCGACTCCTGGAAGAAGTGGTGGATCGACCAACTCGGTTTCACGCTCATGCCTCAAAAGTATTCGGATAAAACCACGATCATTGAAGACGTACCGCTGGCCTATCAACCCCAACCCGTCCCCATCACCGCACTCACCTTTCCGATAGCTTTCGAGCGGATGAGTTGTTTCGGCGCGGGCACCTTGGTGCGGACGCTGGCCGGATTGAGGCCGATCGAATCGCTCGAGATCGGTGACCAGGTACTGACGCAGGACATCAAGACCGGGGCCTTGCGCTATCAGCCGATCCTGGTCGTGCACCACAATCCGCCGAGCGCGACGTTCAAGGTGGGTCTGGGTGAAGAGACGATCGTGAGCAGCCATTTTCACCGGTTCTGGAAAGCCGGCCAGGGGTGGGTGATGGCACGCGACCTCAAGATTGGAGACACGCTGCGGACGCTCGAGGGCCTGAGCCAGGTCACGTCGATCGAAGCGGGCGACGTCCAACCCGTGTTTAATCTGGATGTCGCCGAGGACGCCGACTTCTTTGTTGGTCAGCAAGGGGCGCTCGTACACGACAACACGCTGCCGGACCTCCGCCTCGCCCCCTTCGATGCCCCAGTGGCAAGCACCACCTCAGCATCCACGCCGCGATAAGCCGGTGCTGAGAGGCTATCCGGATAAGGTTTAGCCATGTGAAAACAGGAAAGGCGGGTGGCCGGGGAGGAACGCAGCGACGCCCCGGGATGAGCCTCGGCCGATCCCCGGGTCCTCGAAGACTCGTCCCCGACCAACCAAACAACGTATCTTCGCATCAATGCTAACTTCCCGGATAGTCTCTTGAGTCATTGAGGCTCGAGGAAAGCGTGGGTCACGCCACCCGACGACCGGAGAAAGCGTATCCGAATGGCATCGGGTATGCTTTCTTGGTCTTTGGGCCTTCGATTCTCTCGAAGGCGACTCATCAGCGATACAGAGTTGTGAGATCGACGCAAGAGGACCTTCGGTGAGCATGGGCAACGGTGCGGAGGTGAGATTTTCCAGAATGGCCGGATTGGGTAGGATGAGGCCTACGCTGGCATCGGTTTCGGCTCGCAAGGGAGGGCGAGGGACATGTTGGCTAATCCGCGTTGGAAACGAACGAGCATCTCCGGGTTAGTCCTCTGCGCGGGGCTTCTGGCGCATGCTGCCGCGCTGAGTCAAGAGGTCTCACGGGCCCCGTTGAAAGCTACGGAAATGGTGGCGGCTGGACCCAAACTCGTGCATTTAGCGCCGGGGGCCTCGGTGAAGGAGCGGGCTCCGGTGGGTTGGACGTATCGAGCGATCCGCTCGATACCTCGCTTGGCCTCGGGCGACCTGGAAAGCCTGCCTGAGACCGCTGCGGAGACGGCCTCCTTGTTTCGCACGGTCATCGCGGTGAAGGTGATCCGTCGCGGGGAATCGTTCGAGCTCGCGCGCGTTGGAGTCGGTAACGCCATACCCGTTGGCCAACGCGAGGTTGTGGTCACCGACAAGGGGCCGGAGGACGCATTGGCGACCCTCGGCTTTGTGGATCGCGTGGTTCTCAAAGAGGCCGAAGTCCAACTCAATCGAGGGCGTCTGGTTGCGCATACCTCCACATTCGCCTTGTACCGGGCTCCATCAACCTTGCTCGTCGGGGGCAAGCACGTCGCCATTGATCTGTCGTACGCCTTGCTGGTCAACCCGAGGTCGGGGGCGCTGACCACCTTGACCTGGGCTGTGCCGACGGGGGTGCGTGCGGCGGTATCCAAGGTCATCGAGCTCCCGCCCAGCTTGACCTTCGAGGCCGCCCTGGACGTCAAGGTGACCCAATGGCTCGGCCCCGTCCCGCTGGCCTACTCCTTTGCGATGACGTCTCTACCCCCGGGCCGGCCCATCGACGTTCCTCCCGGCGCGAAGCGCCTGGTCGCCGACGCGGGGGCCGGAGCCGACGCCTCGGCCCTGGAGCAGGCCTTGCAAAGCTTGGCCTCGAACTCGCGCGATCACTGAGTCACGTCGTTGGCCGCCGTCGCCGTCGCCGCTATCTCCCCTGAGGCGTCGAACGGTTGGAACACCGGCTCGACCAGGGTGTTGTCGTGGACGAGCGCCCCTTGCGGCCCCACGAAGAAGCTCGCGTGCGAGGCGACCTCCAGGTTGAAGACCGGCTGGACCACCTCCTTTTCGATCTCCTCCACCCGAGAGGTACCGTCGATCGTGCGCACCCGATCACCGGGCTTCAGCTCGCGCGCCATGACCCACCCTTTACCTGCCCTCCAGAACCGGTGGATGCCGGTCGCCACGATCGTCCCCCCCTCGAGTTTGATTCGTAGCGTCGCCGCAGGACTATTATGAAAGATCGCCAGGATCGGCTCGAACGAGAGTCGGCCGGTCTTCGTATCTTGGGTGAGCACTTGATCACCAGTCTGCAACTCTTCGATCGGCCGCAGCCCGGCTAAAGTTCGCACCGGCGTTCCGGCTCCGAAGCAAGACCTATGCGGTTGCGGCGGAACCAGCACGGGATTCTCCACAAGCTCCGTGTACGTCGGTTTGAACAGCGACGACGGAGGCGCCGCGTATACATAACCTTGTTGGTCGGTCCACCACTTCCGCCACAATTCCGGTTCCTCGCCAAAGTCCTGGTTCGTGACTTCGCCCAGGACATTGAGCGTCCATTGATTGACCTGAGCGACGCGTGCGCGAAGGGCCTCGACGGTTTGAATGTCGTTATTCAGTTGCGCTTGGCTGACCGCCAGGGCACGCTGAGTCACTTCCTGGACGGAGATTGCGAGCATCATATCCCGCTGAGCCGCCAAGGCTGTGGCGTTGTTTACGAGTACGGCCGCGGCAGAGGGCGAACCATGGGAGTGCCCCCCGGGATGATGAGAGAGAAGAGCAGGCGCCTGTTGTGGATGGTTCGCCACCGCGTTGGCGAATTGGGGAGGGAGGACAGGATTGGCCATCGTGGGGTAGAAGGCGAGTTGAAAGTTTTGCGGGCTGAAGGGATTGAAAGGAATCGAAGAGGCAAAGAGTCTCGGTGGTAGCCCATTCAACGCGCCACCGAAGTCGACCGGGAATTCATAGACCCGATGCACGTTGGTGGCCTGACCTTGTACAAACAATTCTCCCGGGTCGCCTGGCCCTCTGGTGGGACGGGCATAATAGTGGATGGGGTCGCGCAAGAAGCCGATCAGCAGGGTTACAAAGTCGCGCGAGTCGCGTTGTCGCAGCGTTTCCGTCGCGAGGCGACGCACCTCGGGGGAGCGATCGAAGACGGCCAAGGCCGCCAAGGCTCGAGAAGCTCCGGCCTCTGGGATCTGCCTCAGGATCTGAGCCGCTTCCATGTGCCGGTTCTTTCCGCTGGCGACGAAGACCGCCCACACGGATGGCACGGCGAGCGCATCGTTGATCTGAGCGAGCGCTTTTTCCGCAAGGGCACGGCGGGCTTTGTCGCCGGCGCCCAGGTCCGTACGGAGCTTGAGCAGGCGAGGCTTCCACTGCGCATCGGCGTTCTTCCAGATCTCTGCGTCTGCTTTCTCCTCCGCGATCTGCGCGTCGGTCATCCACCGGCCGTTGTGCTTCCGGCAGCCGAGCCGTTTCCAAGCCTCATCGCGCGAAGGGTCGAGGCGGGTCACCGTCGTGAAGTGGGCGGTGGCCTCGGCTTTCAATCCCTTCTCAGCGCACCAGAGAGCCAGCTTCCAATGCGCACTGGCGCTTTGATTTTTGAGTGCGGCTCGCTTCGCGTTGTACTGGGCCAGGAGTCGGCCGACCTCTTCATCGTGCATCACCCGGTCGCTGACAGCGTCGGGCCGCAGCCATCGGCCCCGGTCAGCCACCAACCCCAAAAGCCCCCGCGCGGTCGCATGAGATGGGTTCAAGAGCACGGCCAAGGCGAGATGCTTGAACTTTTCGGCGCGAAGCCCGTGGGCCTCACACCAAAGAGCGAGCTTGACGTGCGATTCCGCGTCGCGCCCCACGGTCACTTTCGCTGTTTCGTAGGCTCTGATAGCCTCGGCTGAAGGCGATCCGGTCGAAGGATTCTCAGGACCAAACGCCGTCAGAGCAATAGCGACGACCAGGCTCATGCACATCGCTTGTTTCCCCGTTCTCGAGCGCCGGAAGTCTCCAGGACGTCAGGAATTTCCGCAATCGCCGCTCAACTTCCGCGTCGTTCGTCTCGAACGAAGCCTCAATGTAGCGACAAGCCTCGCCCGGGGGCGTGAACCCTACTCACAATCTTCCGCTTTCGCCCCAGTGTTGTGGGCAAGCCATCAGTGTCATTCCATCCGTCTATCTACATGGCATCGGTTGATGGCGTGTCTAACACATAGATTTCAGGGATTTCACTCAGATCTTCCGAGATTTCGTACGCTATCCCATCGTAATCCGCAGTTCGAGATTATTTCTCATTGATCATGGATAGCTGGAGGCATGGCCGAGTGCGAGCGCTCCGGCGGTGCGGAGGAGGTTAGCAATGGTGCGCCGACCGGTCGAGAGAATGGCCGCGGCCAGGAGAAGCAAGAAGCGGCCATAGGTGGGCTGAGTGAAGACCGGGGCAAAGGAATCGAGTAACACCAGGGATTCTTCAGGCAGGATGGACATGGGGCCGTCCTCCGACGGTAGTCCTGAGAAGTTTGTTCACCTCCTCATCCTACCGTCGAGACGGTCCCCAAAACTGCACAAGTCGAGCTGAGACTCGCTGGGACTGCGCATCCGAGTTCGTGAAGAGTGGAGTTTGGAAAGGGCCGTGAATAACTAGTGCTTTGTCAACGTTCGATTGACGGGTAAGCGATTCCTTTTGGTAGGGTGGGCATTGCCCACCAAACTGTTGGCCTCAGCGAAGATCGGTGGGCAATGCCCACCCTACGGCAGGCCGTC